>Ga0214481_100138_pt1 | contig 35164 bp, 20 predicted proteins | sample M1_20Mar14CPVII9_4_FD_165057 | JGI IMG/M metagenome (GOLD analysis project Ga0214481, IMG submission 165057) | Marine eukaryotic communities from Monterey Bay, California, United States - M1_20Mar14CPVII9sort6BwellG10 | ecosystem: Environmental > Aquatic > Marine > Unclassified | place: USA...
AGTCTCATGTATAACTCCATCGGCAGTGAGCCTACGCTACTTCTACAAACAATAGAGACCCTTTGGTACCAATAGACAACTGCGATAACCGTTGATCACCTCCTGCACCCCAACAAGGCCGACTTCTATGACCTTCAACAACTCGAGTTTCCCTCAAAATTTGCAAGTCGATGTCTTTGAACGTCAAAGTCTCATGTATAACTCCATCGGCAGTGAGCCTACGCTACTTCTACAAACAATAGAGACCCTTTGGTACCAATAGACAACTGCGATAACCGTTGATCACCTCCTGCACCCCAACAAGGCCGACTTCTTTGCCTTAATCTCTGACTCTGATTAAGTTGTTTCTATTTACTAAATTCCCTTGGTGTTGCTATTTCTTATCTCCTGTACAATTTAAAGATCTAATTACTCGAATATAAGGCATAGATTTTACTTACAAGTGTTGCTGTATGACTTGTTTAGTCCCTCCCCATATCTGTGTTGGTATAAAGCTCAAATATATATTGATGTATTGTAACAACTATCATTAGTTAATGTCGCTTTAGTAATAGCTGAGAAAACCCCCAATCTGCAAAGATGACGAACAAACTTCCCATGACAACACTTGTTGTTATTACTTTTGGCACACCCCTTGGTGTTAAGTCAGTCTTTCTTCTAGACGCAATCTCAGCAACGCCCATAATTATAGTCATGAATACTACTGACTTGATTAGGTGGAAAATCACTGGATGAGTGGAAAGTTCAATGAGTGCATCAGTATATGAATCAGAATAGGTGCACCGTAGATCCAAATAGGAGTAGACAGATTCCATAAGAGTAGCACCACCATGCTCCCATCCTTCATTTTCAGTCCAGGTAACAACTCCTCGTAATCTTAGTGGTACAAACACAGCATTCCAAACTTCATTACGATAACTCTCTATATTACCGATTCCATATTGTGGTCCAACTTTAGCACCAATCGCAAGAGCCAACATAGTCCCTGAGATTGTTAACAACGGCGATGCTATCCAACTAGCCAATAAAGAAGGTCCAAAGGTCCATACTATAGGGGAGATGCCAAGTGTCAGTAACAGTTTATTCTGTGCAGTAGCTTGCATCGTTGCAACTTCTCCACTGTAACTCCCTCCGATCCTTCCACTAAGTAGTAATGCAGTGATTAAAGGTCCTATTTCCAAAACGAATAGCTTGGCCATTCCCATGGCATATAGTGTTGCTTTGGCAGGTGGTATTGTTGTATTTAACATCCCTTTTACCTTCATATTGATCATCATAGTATACATGGGAGAAACGTCTTCTTCACCAGTAAACATTTGAATGAGTGGTTTAATCTCCTTTTGTACTATTGATAGTACAGTATCAGTGACATCTACTCGACGCAATATATCAGATGAAAGCATCGAGATTGCTAGCCCCGCTGCCATGAATGTTAATAGAATGAGTGGTAACGAATATAAAAAGTAATCAAGTACTTTCACCATAAACCGCTGATGTGCATCTTTACCAAATGTTGATGGATGTTTCAATGTGCTTGAAACGACTTGTTTATTAAGTTCAGATTCGCGTCGTTGAAGAGTAACAGTGCTGCTACCAGTTGATGTATGTGATGAGCCATTCTTACTGCTACTACCTCCATTGCTCATCGTCTCTTTGGCATTTCCCATGACTATATCAACAATTTCAGGCTCGTGAGAGATTAACAATAGTGCGGTACCTTTATCTCTACGGATCCTTTCCAATTCCTTTGCAATTCCAACTGCAGTTATATAATCTAAACCTGCAAATGGCTCATCCAATACGATAACATGCTTGTGCTGTGCTAATTGTAATGCTAATGATGCACGGCGTGCCATACCACCAGACAATTCCGAGGGACGTTTAGGCCCATCTCGAAGATAATCTAAGCCCACAGAATCGAGTAGAGCTTTAATCTTTTGTTGTGTACTAATAGTATTATTCTTTTGTTGTTTACTAATAATTGTATTGTCACTCTTTACAGAAGTAGAAGGACAGTGCTCTAATGCTACACAAACATTACCCGCAACAGTTAATGAATCTAATAATGTAGTTTGTTGAAATAACATACCAACACGTTCACCTTGTGGAATAGATGAATTCCATTTACATGTATCAATTGAAATACCTAATGTATTTCTTAGCACGTGTTTGCCCTTCTCAGGATGTAGTATACCAGCAATGTAGTTGGACAATGTAGTCTTTCCAGCACCTGATGGACCTGGAAGATGCGCGTTATCACAGTTTATGATGATGAAAAGAGAGGAGATTATAACATATGTTAGTATATATATATGCAAGGGCAATCAATAAAAACAAACTAAGGTCAAACAAAGAAGTGAAGTCGTCGAAACTTTATACTGAACAACACACGAGTTCACACTATAAAACAATACTTTCCTGCAAGATGGACACATGATCCTTTGTTTAAAGTAAAGGAGACTATATCATTAATGAATGGACATCGGTTTGGATCAATCTTATTGGCCTTGAACTCAAGTATGATATGTTCATCATCATTTTCTTCTATAGTAGAGGCCGATTTCATAGACCGCGTCCTCATGGTACTTATCTTGCTGTTGTTGCGCTGATGTTATCACTGATATGCTCTTCCTTTACTAAACACCATGTGATGAGGTGGAAAGTGGACTTTTTACACTCTCATAATTTTTTTCTGTGTTTAAGTTGTACAATATTATTTACGGTCGTACGAGATAGCAAGATGAGTATTAGTATTAATACATCATAGACTCTGTTTGTATGGCCAGAAAGATGCACAGATGTGCTATTTCGTTCTTCCTTGTTGGCGGCGTGCTGGTAAATGCCTTTTATACCCCACGCATACATAGAAACAAATTGAATATCATTGAGACACAATTATGTGTTGCAACAGACAATAGTGTCTCATTAGAGGAGATTGATACATCAATTGATAATAATAATGCTACAGATATATTGTATGTAAACAGTACACAAATAGAGCCCAGAAATAATAACGAGCCAATATGTAGGGTCGTTGCACCATCGGATGGGAAGATACCACAACTATCACTATCTCAATCTAGTGCATCATTACTTGAGAAAGTTGAATTGTTATATACTGTACAATCTCAAAAGAAGTTGCGAGATCTTGATTACTCATCTAAAAAAGAGGGTATGTTATCGAAGGAGTATATGATGGATGTAAATGGGGTAAATGAGACATCATCATCAAATAATAATGTAACAACTACGAGTGATAATATTGAACAACAACAACAAGAAGAAAAGAAACTAGTATCAATACTCAAACAATCTCTAGAGGATGGAGGATTCAAGTTAATGAATCAACGAGATTTAGATCTTTGCTTTGCATTAAATGCAGGGTATCTATTAAGACTAAGCTTGCAGCCAGACACAAAGGACCTAGACCCTAGCATCGGTAGAGAATTTTATCCAGAGCGGTATGATATGAATTTAGATGAGAGTGATGAAAAAGATATAAAGAAGAAGAAAGATATTGTCGGTGACAATCTATTGTTTGGTGGGAGAGCATTGGTGTTTAGAAGAGGATACTCCAAAGAGATTACTACTGGAAGGCTTCTTTTACCAAAACTAGATTATCTCCAAGCAAGTCTTGTACAAAGATCTACAACATCTCTAACAAGAAGATTAGGAATGCTTGAAGAGCGGATAGAAGACTTTGTGTTGAATATTATTACACAGTTGAATAATAGTGTGAAGAGAACATATCAACAACTGCGGCAACAATGTCGAGAGTTCATCATTGACATGCTAGAGAATTTCGGCCTATCACAAAATGAGTTTATTGCTGGACTTATATCTCAAAATATCGACAAATATAATGCTACAGTAACATCTACAAAGAATAAATATGATGATTCATCAAAAGCAATAAGATCTTCATTCAAGATACGGGGCAATAAGATATTTCAACTGGCACGGTATCAAACGAAGCCATCCAGTATTATCTCTTCGATTATACCCACTTCTCAGCTTGATTTGAGTGAAGCTTTGTCCCCTTTCTTACTTTGTGAGGTTGGTGACAATGCAAGTAATAGTACTGTTGAACAAGACATTTATGATGGAATAAAGGAGGGCAACTTTCTATGTCAGTACGATTCTACTCTCATATCAAATGCGGCGATGGAAGAAACTCCGCCATATGAACTCACATATATACCAGATGCAGTTACATTGCTTGAAAGAACGAGTATACAAAACACTGTAGACTTCTTTTCGAATAATGGACGGAGATCTCTAATCAAAAACTACTTCAAGTCAAGTACACTGGTGGAACCATCTTATGAAGAGGTTATAGTAATATGGAGAAAAAAGAGGAAGAAGCCACCGAAACAACTGAGTATACCAACTTGGATGTATGAAGTTGCAAAAGTGTTTGATATGGAGAATAGATTACCTCAGCCTAAGAACAATACTCAACCTGTTGACGAAGGGCCAATGTCATTAGAGATCAAAGCGTTCTATGATGTACCAATGGCAAACATTGAAGCTGTACTACCCAAGAACAAGCTAGTGTTTAAAGCAGCAGATGCCATTGTTTTTGATTTAGTCAGTGTTTTTAGTTTCTTGGCAATTGCTGGATCAGTGAAATTTGATAGTCCAAAGCTTGATCTCATTGCATTAGTATCTTTGGTATTCTTTGCAATAAGGACCTTTTTTAGATATTCCAACAAGTATGCAAGGTATGATCTGCTTGTTAACAAGTTCTTGACTTCAAAACTATCACATCGAGGTCCTGGTAAGTCTATATATGCACACGAGTCTTATTACAGTTGATTGTGAATGCTGTACAGAGTCTTTGTTCATCTGGTTTGTATGCATCTCATGATTTTATATACACATTGTACCTTCAAATCATATCATAGGCGCTTTGAAGTACTTAGTCTCAGAGGCCAACTCTAACAAAGCGATGAGAGCCATGTTAATACGAGATTGGTTACTCAATGGAGACATCTCCAATAGAATCATCGGGTCGATAGACGATGCCACTTTCGAGAGTGCACAGCGTTATATTAGTGATTTGTCCCCTCTCGGAGCATCACAAATTGATGTCAATGTATCTTCAGCAGTTGAAGACTTAAAGGATCTCAATTTGATCGATAATTTTCAAGCCAAAGAGGAAGAAGAAGCACAAGATACACTCAAGCAACTATGGAATGAAGCCTACAAGTAACCAAGAGACTTGAGGAGATTGTTATTACATATATTATACTACTTCATTCTTCACGATCTTCACAAAACAAGTCATATGGTAGTGATACTTGGCTTCTACAGCAACAACTTTGAGACATCGTTTACTTATACAGAATGTAGGCATACGCCTGGATAGTCTTACGTTCATGACCTCTCCTCTGGTCCCAGTATTGGCCATCTTCCTTCGATGGAAGACGAATGTTCTCAATTCCAGACCATGCGTTTTGCTCAAAGAAGAAGGCACGATCTTCTGGCTTGGCACTGGATAGGATGATCATAACGCCGTGATCTTTCTTGAGAAGTCTGAAGCATTCAGACATCATTTGTTTGGCGCTGGCAATTGAGCCTTCACTACACAAAATTATATCAAGGGTCTTTTTGCAGATTATGATATCAAAACTCTCATCAGGGTGGGGAATGTATAGTGTAGCATCTGCTACTTCAAAAGTCATCTTGGGCATAGGGGCAACACTTTCAGAAGCAGCATGATCATCACGAGTATCTACCAAACCAAGCTGATTACGAAGCCTCATTCCACGGTCAAGACTTTCCTTGAGATCAACAAAGAAGTTAGGGGTATACTTTTCTTTCAACTTGTTGATAACCACCGATGAATAATCCACATTAACAACGTCTTTATATCCATCTCGTAACATATGTTCACCCAACAATGAATTACCAGAACCTACATTAAGAACACGGCAATTCTCCTTCGAGGGAAAGTATCTTCCTCCGATTTGACTGACTTCTTCCTCTCCTTCAACTAACGGTGGGAAGTATAAAGGTCGTCCGGGATAAGGCCAGTTGTGAAGTGTATGTAACCTAATCTCGCCTCCAAGAGGGGGTGCCGAATTGTGGCACAAGAACTTTGGTGATAATAAATGTTGAAAGACACTATATCCCGTGACTATCCATTCTGGAAGATGTGGAAGAAAAGAACAGGGAGGAGGGGAAACGAAACAAATATGTTAGAAGGAAGATCAAGGTCAAATGAGTGCAGACACCATCGAACATCACATGTGTATGTGGTAAACAAACCAACGCGGACTTTCCTGCCGGTTCAGTTTCTAGAGAATATCTGTTGTTAATAAGGGGGTGTTGATGAATGATGATGTGAGTGACATTAAATATTTATCATGTTGTACATACTTCATCTTATTATCCAACACGCAGACTTTATCTCATTAATAATTATTATGTCGGATATACTAATTAATATCCGCGGAATCAAGCCGACACAATCGCGCTGTTCTCACCTCTCATCCCAATACGATTGTTTTCCATAAGATGTCATGATTGTTCCTGTTATAGAAGTAGGAGGGTAGTACAGTAGATGGTATGTTGCATCTGTTGAAAAAAATGTTGATTTTTTTTTTTCGCTAGGTGAGTCGCTTACGTGACTCTCTAACTCAGCTCATCGAAAAGGCAAGGTTTAGGGACAACAAAGGAATATTAACCGTAGAAATATCATCAACGCCGATCGATACGCATCACTGCTGCTAATTGGTTGATTTATTATTGAGTCGGAATTAACTAAATTTACAAATAAAACATACTTGGTTGAGTATCATTAGTCCTTTGAGGTGGCAACTAAATACATTATGAGCTCATTGACAGCATCAAAGCCAGGAGCTGTCAGTCTTTTAGACAAGTATGCCCAAATTAATACAAGAATTGAGGAGGCACGCCGGTAAGAATTCATATATTATTGTGTATGTATTTTATTTATATTATTAACTCACAACAATATTAATCTCTCTCTTTTCTATTCACACTATATACAGGGGTGTAGCAGAGAAACGGCAGCAATTAGAACGGACACAAGAGAAGATCTCCAACATACGTGAGGAGAAAGCTAATATGCTAGAAGAAACAAACACAGCAAAAACAGAGGAGTTGGAACTAGCTGCTCAACTCAAGGAGGTCAAGATTGAGTATACCGACAAGGAAGAAAAGAAGAATCGTGCACTAAAAGAGCAACGTCTTGCCACGTTGGAGCACGATGGAGCTAAGAAACGTATTGAGACCGAGGTAAGCTTTTAATTTGATTGGGTTTGTATCATATCATATTCACATAAGTATACAATATCTCATCTCATTATTCCCTCGCGTTATCAGAGGATTGCATTCTTGGAACGCTGCCGAGAATTTAGGGCATCAATCAAGAAAACAAGGATTGAAGCTTCTCTTTTAGTATTGGATGGGGGGATTAACTTTGGTGTAAAGGATGCTTCCAACGAGAGTACCGATCTTTGGCGTAGGTTACAAAATGATGATAGTGATGCTAGTTCCGAGTCAGATGATGATGATACCAATACTAATACAAAGAAGAGAAAGCATAAGGTAGTTGATGAAGAAATGGAACAAGTCGTAGAGCATGAACGAGAGACTCGGCAGGCATTGATTGAGGCAGAGTGTACACTACACACCGAGAAGAACAAGAATGAAGATGCTGCCAAGAAAAGCAGGGATCGTGCGCGCCGCATTACACAACAAAGAGCTCAACTACAGCGTCATCGTAAAGAGGTAGAGGAAGCGGAACTTGAAATCCAGAAAATAAAGGATGATATCGTTTCTTCTAATCAGTTGGCCAACACATACGAGAAAGAGTGTCACAGGAAGAAACAAAACAGTCAGGCATCGGGGAATAACAATGGGTCGTACAGCAACAACTTCAACCCTCCTCATGAGGCATCAAGGTCATCGTCGTCAGCAAACAATAATCCATACAATCAATACCGTACTCCCCAAACTACAAGTGTATCTTCTTCTTCAGGGGGGTATCATCAGCAAGGATCTAGGGGTGGGGGAGGAGTTACCAACCCATACAACAAAGCAGGGGGTAGAAACAACAACCCATATGTCTCTAATAATAACTCAAGAGCTTCAATCAACGCCAGTAACAGGAGAAAGAGTGGCCAGCAGCAGAATAACGCCAAGAATGGCAGGCTGGGGAAGAACAATGCACCACAATATGCATCTGATATGTTGCATGGTATCACACCTGAGTATGGAAGCCAACAGCAACGTGACAGGGAGGGTACTCAGCATCCTCATCGAGGACGCAATATTCGTAACCAGAGGCAATTCGGTACAAGTGTGGGAGTATCTATTGGTGATACTGGTGAGGAGGAAATGTCAGACGAACTGAAGGAGTGTATGGCAGCATTCTCCAACCCTTCAAGTACTACTAAAAACAGCACAAGGGAAGACGACGATGATATCTCTGATGTATCCAGTGAAAGTAGTGATGAGGATATTTTATCTTTTGATATCTTTGGCAAGAAATGAATTGTTTGTCGTTTTGATTGGTGTTTTAATTTAGTTACATGCGTACTCGAGCAGCTGTTGATCAGATTATTTGTTACTCTTCCGCTGCTGTATAATCGAGTAAAGGATATAATGATGCCCGTTTGTCTTGATTATCCGTTGTATTTCAAAACTCTAACAGAATACCACATCGACATATATTGTACAATTGAGTATCCCCTCGTATCACATCACAAATTACCAAATTATGACAAAGCATAGCCACCAAGGAAAAGGAATAGGAAGAATCCAAGACTTCCCCAAATTAATGTATTCTTTTGTCCACTTGTCATGGCATTAGTACCAAATCCATATCCCTGATTAACCTCGAATCCAGGAATTGTCTCAACAACTTCATTGAAACCATCTTTACTTGCACGACATGTAGGACAACGCCAGTTACTAGGTAAATCCTCAAAGGCAGTACCCGGCTTAATCATACCACCAATAAGGAATGAGTCACCCTTCTCGGGATCATACTCCCAATCACAATTAGAACATTTGTGAATACCCGTACTACGCTTCATGAATACTTCTTGTGCTCTCAATTCATCTGCCTTCTTCTGTTTTTCCATTTGTAGTTTAGTAGCTGCATCCATTGGCACTTCCTCTTCCTCTTCTTCAATAGTTGCAACTGATGATGTTGTTGATTCTTCTGATTCACTCATTCTAAGCAATATAGTATTAGTATGCTGTATGTTGTGTTGTTGAAAAGATGAAGTGACTTTTGATATCGATGTTGGTGGTGCAAATGCATCCCCGAAGCCGACGGCTATGCAGACTACTGCTGCAGCAATTAGATGTAGGCGTGGTGACATATTAGGTATATTGTATTGTGTTCACTGAGTTAGAATTATGACACCTTTATTTGAGAGAGTTGTGAGGAATGACGATGTGAGAGGTTGGTGAGAAGGAGTTGATGAATGAGGTGTTTTTGCCTAGCGGTATTGTTTGGATACCACGGTTATTGCGGTATCTTTGGGCTCAGCTTGTTGGGCTCAACCTCCACATGAATTGCTTAGGTATCCAAAAGACTCCCAATTAAAATAAAGTGAAAAATGCCAACTTATACTTTAACCACAGGTCGCAAAAATGAAAAAATGGGAAAAGTGGCCGATTAGAACCACACAGGACTTAGTCCTGGATGGTTCTAATCGGCCACTTTTTTGAGTTTTTATTTTCTGGAAGCTATGCTTAAAGTATAAGTTAGCCATTTTCCGGGACCCAGATGGGACTCATTGAGCAATTCATGTGTCTTTATTAGATGATCTCTCGTAGAGATCATAACTTGTAAACATTGTGTTGTGAACAACGTTATCCTTGCTGTGCAAGTATCTATACAATATAGACCGGTATATTGTGTACCAAAACAGTTTATCATGACCCAGCTATCAAGGTATGGATAGCGCTCGACCTATCTGAGTGTCGATGGTGTATTTTTGCAATACAAATACAAACACAGGCCTAGGAACTATAGATTGAGTATATCTTTAGAGGCTGACAATGTGTGTGCGGTATAGAAACTGCCGGATTAGATGCTGGTATTTTACCATGCAGATCCCACAACGTCGTTTGATCCCATAGTGGGGATGGATTGTGCTCGACATGATGTCGATGACAATGAGAAAAGATGTTCATATGTGATATGAATTTAAGCCTGGACTATAGTGTTCTATAGAGGTTAGCAACGTGTGAGCAGTATGCAACCTGCCGTATTCGTGCTGATGGTCATCATGCTGAATCCACAACGCGGTATGCAATGATATAATCATATGATTATGACGACGACGGTCCGATCTGAAAGATTTACTTTTGAAAGAAGTAAGTCATTGCAAGATATGAATTTGATGATGCTTCTGTCTCGTTGATGCTAGACTATGTTGCCAGTGTGCTTCATAATCGAATAAGAAGGAGGAGGAATAATATCAATATTTATAGATCTCGAGTATGAGCACGATTGATATCTCTTATCCAATTATAAACCACACATATGGTCAAGGTTGAGACCGATTGTCAGTTTGTCAGCTGAAAGTTGCAAGATAGTGGCTTTGATCGATACAAGTGTCACCGAGGGTTGGTTTGTCTAATTCGTATATGACTACATGATATGTATCATACGATATAGCTTGAGGTGATAGATCAAAGTAAGATGACGGCAGATGCCGGTACAAGTATATCAAATGGGAACAACTACATCGAAGGAGTAGATAATATGGATTGTCTTGTATGAAGACACCGAATTCCAAGATTGATAAGACTACTAGAGTGATGAAACGTTGTAATTGCAAGACAATAAGTGATTGTGTGGATATGGTTATTGATACGACCATGATGAGTATATAATATCGAAAGTATCAAGAGTAATCATATGGTTGAGATGTTGCTACGTATCTCAGACCAGATTGGATATGATTGCTTTAGTTGACAACACGAGATAGAGTAGTGAATCTGTATCGTGTGAAGGACTAGGTATGCTGGAGTTGTCCACTTACCGATTGCAAATGAACAGATGAATTGAAGACTAGTGTTTACAATAGTGAAACAAGTATCATCAGATCATCAATTGAATGTAATGAGTATCATCATTCAAAGGGATAATAACATACAAGGACAAGAGATATGTACACTGTTGATGTTTATGTATCTTGTTCTGGTTAGTACACGTCTCAAATGAATATATATTTATAAATACGGGACCAGCAGACTGAACTGTAGATTACTAATTTCATGGATCAGTCAGCAAGGTGTGAGTTTTGTATATCATATTCGGGGGAAGAGATTAGAGGCGTATCGTTGTGAACATGTGTTATCACATGATCTAATAGAGTCAAATCTATTTACCCAAGTTGACCTGAAGACCGTTGTTATCAGAGGTTGAGTTGATACAAGTTTAGATAAGAACCAAGACTGATATGTATCCTCTGTAATGAAAGTGATCTCTCAGAGATTGCAACTCAAGATTCAAAAGTGTACAAGAAGAGACTATCCATTGATAGTAGTCTATCTTATGCATGTTATATCGTTGTGAATCCAATCTATCGATTGACCTCTGCATGGATAGTGTGGCCATACCCAAGGTTTGATACCTGACATGGCGAGTTGACAACAAAGAAGATGAGATGTTGTGTCTGTCTTAAGTTGTAAGAGGTGATCATCATTTGATGAGCCGAGTTTTATCAATAAGATTTGTTGGTTCATACCACATCTATTGAGAATGTTAGTAGCCGTCAACTTTCTTAAGTGAGAGTGATGTATAAGTATCGTTGTGAAGATACAAGGTTATAGTTGATAGAGTTCAACTATGAAATATGAGTCGGTAAGCCTATTGTGTATCAATTTTGATGTGTATCATTGTACAACTATGGCATGTGTGACTGCTGAGGGTGGAAGTACCTCGAGGCAACAAAGAGTAGAAGTTTGTGATTGGCAAGGATACCAGATCATAGACTCGTACTAGAATGAATGTAATTGCATGAAGCAATTGGTAGATGTCTCAAGACATATGTTTGTATGAAACTGATAATACCCTAGAGTGCGGACGTTTGGGTTTGAGGAGATTAATCTCCAACCTGGTATGTTGCAGGGGAGTAAACAAACGAACAAGAGACACATTCTAGAGTGACGGATAGTCGTAGCACGACAAAATGAAGCTTGTGAAGCTCACTAGAACTTACATGAATGGTTTCAAGCTGAGACTTGATATTGATACAGTTCTATGAATGCATAAGAAGAGGATATCATATACAAACGAGCAGTGGCTTGTGTACTGTATTGACGAATCTCAACAGCAGCATGATTGGCAAAATGTGAAGTGAATTCGAGTTGCTTAGGATAAATGGATTTTAAGTTGAATAGTTCACGACATCACGAGATCAAAGTGATAGAAGATAATGAAACAAACATTGAAACTTCAGTTGGTTGTACCCCGAGATGTGATTTGCCAAGAGATCTGAATAATAACGGACTTGACTTGTCGAGTTGCAATTGAAATTGATCTTAGGTGAAAGTTATGTCAAGTTGGACGGGGCAACGAGAGAATACTGTATAAATACCCGAGACTTTTAGTTGTCAGGGAAGATAATGTTGTATGTTTCAATTCCAATATGCCTTAATACTGAACATTGGTGATGTCAGTATGATGTGAACGCATCTTGTGTTCAATATCTTGTGGTATTGTTTGAGGATACTGGCGAGAGTTGAGATGAAAAGAACGTGCCGATGACGATGAACTAGATATAGTAGAGATACGATGATATTCTCTATAAGGTGTTGAACCAGTTTGTGGTATCAACCGTCACGCAGTGGTCTTTATGTTGAGCTACTTGAAGCTAAGTTGAGCAAGTTTACCTGCCGAAAACTGAGAAGAGACTAAGATTGAGCTCTGCTCAGAGACTAGTTTATATCTCTAGGTGATACTGATTGAGCCAGTAGTGGCATAGTCGAGTGCTGTATTACCGATGATGATGATGATGATAGGAGGATGAGAAAGTCGAATCCTCTTGGTTAGTGCATGGTATAGTAGTTGAGACGAGGAAGCCCTGTTGTTGCAAGATAAGGATTGTCGAGAGACGACTTTCCTAGACTATATGTCTCCTGTACGTTGTATGATCTATGCCGTCAAAAGAAGTACAGATATGGAAGTATGTATATTCGTCAGAGTCATAAGAGAAGATATGTTTCTGGATGTGCCGAGATGCACATCATTAGTATACAACACTTACTTGAGGAAGAAATATTCCAAGTTCAAGATGTTACCGGCTGAAAATGGTATGCCGAGTGTATGGTTGATGTCTAAAGAGATTGACATTGATAAGTATATCTTGTTGTTGTGTACTAATGCTCATCATATTCAATACCCGAGAATTGAGTTTGTCAAGTCCGATGCTTGATTAGTAGGGTATCTTTGCGATTGATGGATGCTTAGTCCGTGTCTACACAGAACGAGACGATTACGAGTATGATATGATCGACTCTAATTGAAGTATCTGTATCTGTGATATCGGCGAGAAGTTGATGCCGTTGTATCTAATGGCTGACATGTCTTGAGATTAGCTTGATTGTGCTCTGTGAAAGAGCTAGTACTTCGTGTACTTTGACAAGAGTTATGGAAGAGCTCGACACGAAAGACGAGAGTTGTCTGTGATGTTGTTCATCAGGATACAAACAGTGTCGGTAAGTAAGCTCGAGGAACTCGTCAAGTGTAAGCTGAATTGTGCATAAGTTGAAAGTTACACATGATGTGGAATAGTGCACTAGTGGATACGCAGCGGCAGTCTATTTCCGAGGAAGTAGTATTGAAATCTTGCGTGAACAAAAGTACATTATTAGTATCTCGGGATATGAGAGTCTGATCGATGTTTTCTTTATATAAAGGAAAGACATTGGTAAGAGAGACGTAGTATGATTTGTGAATCAGAACAGTCGAGCAGTAAATAGTGTTTCATACGAGAGCTAGTCAAATGATGATACCAACGAGGTATGAATGAGATTTAGTATTGTACATCAGAACGATGATTAAGTATTGTACATCAGAACGGTCGGTAATCATGCATTGATGAGTAAATGTTGTCATGAAGATGATTTAACAAGTGCTCCGAGAGTAAGGAGTTTAACAGCTGTGCATGTTAATGTGCTGACGAGCTCGGTAAAAGTTGTTACCGTCCTATCTGTGGACACAAGATACAGCTGAGTAGCTCATGTATACAGTTTGGTTGGAATTGATACTTCTCGATTCAATATGACCAGTGCAGAAGTTGAATTAGGTGCTTGTTTGTTATGGACTCATTTGCTGCAAAGTGAATATGTCATAGAGTTTAGAGATACATTCAGATTTAATCTGGTGTATGCTCGAATTGACAGAGAAAGTGGACTACGGTATGATACCCGAACCACTTGGTTTTTATAGATCTGGGTTTAGTGGTCTTCCCAGGTATTGTAGGTGGATTCAACCATCTAATAAGTTGTTGAGCGAGTGGAATGAACCACTCGTGGCTCTTGTAAGAGTGAGATATCTATCAGTTGGATAGAAACAGGGTTTCGAGTTTCCCTGAGAGGATAATTGCATTCATAAGATATGTTTGTAATGACGAGTGGACTAAGGTTGTTATCTGAACCACTTGGGTTTGATTAGTGCGATTGAAAGTTCATATGATATGAGCAGAAAATTGGGAAGTGGATTCAACCAATTTATATTAAGCGGCGAGCATCTTGTGATGATCGTAAGATGGGTTTTACTTTTTCCCATAGGTTATTTTGTGTTCTAAGTGTATTATACGTGAATATTGGTTCATGTGCATTACTAATGGCAATCCAAATCGGATCTATCCGAGTTGGCTTGAGGGGAGTGTTTGGATACCACGGTTATTGCGGTATCTTTGGGCTCAGCTTGTTGGGCTCAACCTCTTTATTAGATGATCTCTCGTAGAGATCATAACTTGTAAACATTGTGTTGTGAACAACGTTATCCTTGCTGTGCAAGTATCTATACAATATAGACCGGTATATTGTGTACCAAAACAGTATCCTTGCCTTTTGCGACTGGCTCAGCGAACTTTATATCGAGTATACAGTCTGCATCTGATGCGATGCAGACTCAGGACTCCTAACCCTTTCATGACTATGTAGAATACATAATATGCTCTCTCTCTTTCTTTAATTTACTCCTATAGATTATATAAGTTTTGGGTATGTTCTAAGTGAAGGATACTTTACACAACTCAAATCTCTAGCTTATGAATCCTTTTGTATAATCTTCTACTCATACAAGGTCTCTATATCAAGTAATATCTATTAGGCACAAGTGGCACCAGTCTTTCTTGAGAACAAGTCTTTACATGGCCAGCCATTCTCCAATGCAATGTGACCAATGAGTCGTCCATCCGACTGTCTTGGCATGAATGCCGATCTATAATCAGCTTCCATTAAGCATTCAACTACATCCCGTATCTCTTCCTTGCATAACATACAATCACTTGCCTTACTCTCGGCAAGTGTTTGGAAGACTGTTCGGTTACCATCGGTACCGTCTCGAACAGTAAACTCGGCGGGTATTCGTTGACCCATGACACGAAGCACCGACCACACACCATACGGTCGACAATGGTCAAGACCCAACTGTGGTGAAGTCAGACAGCGTATCCATGCGTGTACAGGATGGAAAGGCGTGACCTTGGGTTGAGCTTGTTGTCGAGGAGGAGATGATGTCGACGACGATGCATACTTCTTAGCTGCTGCAGCTGCCGACAATTAACTATCGACAGTAACAATAATGAAATTAAACCCTCGATTGATTTCTGTCCCGGTTAGTGATTTTAGTCCTGCTTTTAATTAACTTAATTTATCGTTGTTGTTTACTACTCTAATTTAATTATAATACCCTCTCTTATCATGCGCCTCCGTAAACTAATATCATTGTTGAAAAGGAATCCTCATGTTAATCTTGATGGTATAAGTATGGAGACAGAATTTAGTAAATATAAAGATGGTAGTAGACATAAAGTAGGTCTTGGCATTTGCTTACGGTTGCGTATTATTTGGTTGTGCTACAGACTGTGTTGTACTGATCAAGTTCGACTCGTCGTGGGTAGAGAAACATAAAGATTACAAAGATTGGGAGGACACAGAATATATCGTTAAGCGTATCAAGGCCACAAGAGGAAAGAGATATCAATCAGATTATGAAGTAGTTCCTGAGGGATTTGTTTTCGTTGTTGGTGATAATGAATTGTACAGTAGAGATAGTCGCGATTTTGGACCAATCCCCATTGATGCTATTGTTGGAAAGTTAGCATGAGATAATAGTGATGTACAATATCGCAAGGCACAAAATTATGGGGTGATGAAGATGATTGATTCAAGCAATGCAAACTTCTTGGGTATGTGGGACGATGATGGGTGGTAGGTGGGTAAGCTCTTTTCAATCAAGTAGTGCCGCACTAGTGGAGCGCTCTGAGACGCTGAGCTACCGTTTTGGGAAAGGAATATAGGAAGTAAAGAAGGTGCTATGATCGGATTATTAGTAGGTTATTGTTTCTTTCTAAGTCTAGTATAAGTAGTTTCCTACTACCACCATCTTCTCCTTTTGTTACTCGTATTCCCACACTCTTTATTAACTGCACCATATCTTATTTAAACCCAAATTTCGAATTCGTTCTTCATTACGTTTAATTCTTTCTAGCCGTAATAGCTCGTATTCACTTAATTCATGTGGTGGTTGTGGCGATTCAGGTCTCTTCTTTCTCTTCTTCTTCTTCTTTATCGGAGTTGGAGGAGGTATGTAATCCGCTTTGCACTTTCTCGAGAAGTCTTTTGATTGTACTACCCCGTCCTCACCATGTTGCCCGTGTTGCATTACACTCCAACCTTCTATTCCAACTAGATTTGAACTGTCTACTAATGAATCATATTTGCCTGGATAGGCTTTTACTAGTTGTCGGCAAATGGCCAAGCCTGCCTCTTTCTTTTTCCCACTTCCGTTTAGTAACTGTTTAAGTGTTCCGCTGATCTCATTTGCCCATCGGCCGATCTTTTTGTTTATATTTCTTGACATGTGTAATACAAACTTCTTTCTAAATGAAGGTACCTGCTTTGCTTGGTCTAATTTCTTGTTTTCATCATCTGTCCTTTTCATGTAATACGTCCAAATGGGTGCAAACGATCCGACTTGGTTACTGAAATGTACATCTTCGCCAGCTCCCATACACTCGTCTTTGAGAAACTCTTGTAGTGCTATGACCATTTTCTTGTGTCTTACTTGATAATGCATAGTCAATCGTTCATCTTGGACTGGACAGATGATATCACATAAGACGAAACTAAGGAAGGTTTCGGCATGCTGTGACTCCATACCACTACCCTCAGGAATCACCTGAGTTGATATAATCTTGTAAATATCATAGAAGGTGTGGTTTCTGAATAGCCTCATAACACAATCGTTAGTTGGTAATAGTGTATTCAAATGCTCATATTCTTTTTTAGTCTTAGTATCCTCGCTGTGTGGTAAGTTATATTAGACGTGTGGTGAGTTGTATTCGACATGAATGAATGTATATCCTCCAAAAACGTCATACTCTTACCTTATTTGACTGTTGAGCATATACCGAATCGACTGAAGGACTTTATTGTCATTAATATACTTCTCTTGTTCCACCGGGTCATCCCTCTTTTCCTTGGGTATGCTGTTTATTACTATATCAACCATTTTTTTTCTTATTACTAACGCGTTGTTGTCGAAATATCGATCTCCGTCAGTATTGGTGAGTATATTTTGAGCCCATGTCAATCTATCCAAATCATTATACTCAAGTTTATGTTGTATTATCTCATCCACTACCAATGGTAATAATCTATCATAATACTTGTGTACATTATCCACTGCGGTTATGAAATTAGTATCGTTGGCAGCTTCGTTGTCTTCTTTATTCTCTTTCTCTCTTATCGTCTTCATGTACTTGTCCTTCGCCTTTACCCGACAGAGGAACAATGTCATTACAGGGATGAGGTCTCCATCTTTCGAATACTTTACAGCTGCTTCAACTATTTCATCTACTTCTTCCTTTGTTAATAGATCCCTTACTAAGTAATAATACCTCAACCTATCGTTTTGTTCAGCAAATGGTAATACACCATTCTTATCATGGTAAAACCGGCACTTTGTTTTCTTATCCTCACATAACTGGATGCCGTCGAAGATATCTACCACCTCTCCATTGCAGTATATTGGTTTGGGGAAGGTATTGATCTGTTCTTCTATTACTTTATAATCAAGAGTCTTTGATATATTCTTTTGACGTTGGTTGAATACTATAAAGCTGTCTAGTATTTTGTCTGTATTAGAATGTGATTTGACGGTAACATCTGATTTTGTATTGCTGAAGTCTTCTGGACGATTTCCATCTCTTCTAGATATTAATGATAACCTTGATTGTGCTTTTACTATATCTGGTAGTTCGGATCTCGACTTGTAATTAGGTGGAAGTGATCTATCTAGATAACTATGTAGATATTGTTCTTCTTTTATATTGCAAATAGACAATAATTTACTTGATGGTGGTATTACTTTGAGGATGTCACCTACCACATGTGTGCTTGGTTTAATCTCAGATTGTTTACTATCACCACATACTTCACCACATATTTCCTCATCTAAATAAAAATTACCACCACTATCATCAAAATTAACTGATATATCTTTAGACTCTTCATTATTACTATTAGCGGCGGCGGTAGATATACCGACATCGATACCGTCGGTCGTGGCGGTAGTTGTACTATCGTCAGTTGTGGAGGAGGTATCGGCATTGCCGGTGTCGACTGCGGCATTATTACTATTGTCCTTCTCATCAATAACTGTATCTTCTCTACTATCAATTATATCTCTGTTGCAATTTGTATCATCTCTTCTTTGTGGTATAATAGTTTGATTGAAAATATATGTTTTTTGTTTTAATTGTTGGATAGTCTCATCATCGACTGGATATAAATCGACAATAATAGTATTTCCAGATGTATCAGCAGTTGTACCATATTTATTATATCCATCTGCTCGTAATCTTTTATATATTTTGCATCTTCTTTTTCTACATGGGTTATATCTTTCATTTTCAGGTGGATAGATATAATACTTCCCAAACTCGTCAGTACGAAAGCAAGCTGCTACTATTTTATCTTCATATTCTACTGTACTCATGATGATGTTGGTGAAGAGACTGTTTATTAGAGGTACGATAGGGGCGCGGCGTTGGGTTTAGGTATTTGCTGGTTGCCTTTCGTCACAGACCCACACACCATTCAAAAATGCACTTGGGCCAATCCGTGATTAAAATTCTCCTTAGTTTTAGCCTGAGTTTTGAGTATTTTTTTGCCCGCCAAAAAGTGTGACAACCAACCAATCTTATAAGTGATGCCGATACTATCCTAATATAAGACCAATAAACAGCATCTTATGAAGAAGACTTAGTAACTTACCAAGTAGAATACTGGGTAGACGAAAGAGCAACCAATTTGAAATTCAAACTCCATGCCGATGTGAGAAAGCCAGTATTTTCAAAGGTTTTTGCCGCCTTTTTGGTTTTGCCGTCTACCATTTGTATGCACACAAGTGTGTAATGCCTCTTTACTATTTGATTGCAATATCAATTCGTCCAGGTATTATTCAACTATTAACAACATATCTACTACTACTATGAAAGTATCAGCACACCTTTGGCGTAATGAGAAGCAAACAGAGGAGAATAGAAGAGCTCTCAAATTAACTTTGGTGGAAAGAGCACGTATTAATGAAGATATATATGGCTGTAGTGATTTGCCTCCAACTATAAGTAATGTATCGGAGGCTGAATCAACTAGAAGGATAGTTGATCAACGTGCCAAGGCCAAGGCTGCATATGATAAAAGTCTTGTATGCTCAGCATTAGTTGCTACTACATCACTTGCATCTACATCCTTACCCGAAGATGATGCTTCACCCGTACCTGATGCATCACGCTTGGTTAGTTATTACAACCCAGCTGAAAGAGATGATAGTCTTATTGGTGGTCTCCTCAGTGGTATTGGTGGTATCATCGACGATGTATTAGATGGCATTCGTAAATGTTGTTGTCCTGGAGATGTTACTGGAGAAGCATCAACAAAGAGGGATAGTAGCGGGCAAGCAGTATCTAGAGTTGATGTTGCTGCTGCCGCTGAGCCTCATGTGTTTGACATCGCTGAGAGCAGAGCAATCATATCTACTGTTATTGCTGCAGACAATCCGACACTCGAAGACATTGAGAATGCTAAGAAGCATCTTGATATATGCATGAAGAATTGTGCTAATGCCAATGAACTACTCGAGTTTGAACATTTCAAATGTTCAGTACTAATCAAGTTTATTCCCAAACAACTGGCAGTCAAACCAAGTATCCGGACTGGGTACTTGACCGGCAGCCTTAGTAAGGAAGATGAGAATATTGAGAAGAAGAAGTTAACTAAGTGGTCGGCTCCTCTTATCTCTGCTGTTTCCTCTTTACATAAGAGTATTGAGACACTTGAGAAGAGTGAGAGATACACTGATACCCAGATTGGACCTTTCAGGACATTTCATGCAAGATATTTAAATGAATGTATCGAAGAAATCAAGCCTAGTACCACGTCGAACTCAAGTTATAGACTCGTCAAGTTCATGAATGACAACTATGTCCATACTAATCTGTCGAATGTTGCTAACAACCTCATGGCTAGCGACAAGTCATCTTACAGAGTAGTAGAGATTCTACAAGAGAAGTTAGATCTTCTAGACAGAGCATTGGCAAGTCTAGATCCAACAAGTAATACTATGAGTGATACCGACTTTCTTGAAGAATGGAATCGTCTTGAGGAGGCAGAGGTCGAGGCTGTTAAAGAAGTTGTATGTACCGAAGGTATGACTGCCAAAGTTAAAGACGTAGACACCGGAGAAAGAATTACCATTACTGTCGTAATGCCTAACCAGGAAAGTCCGCGTTAGTATTGTTTTATGATATGAATTTGTGTGTTCAGTATAAAGTCTCGGTGACTTGGCTACTTTATATTAACTTAATTTGCATATTGTTTGATTGACTTTGCAAATCTTGTGGACTAACATATGTTATAATCATCTTTCTCCATCTTCATTAACTGTGAAACGCGCATCTTCCAGTACTGGGAACTAAATCGACTCACAAGGGTGAAGGTCGGTCAATTGTGTATTGCTTTGAAGAATTGGCATCCTCCTACCAAAGATGGTGAACCAACTGGCGAACCTGACCTCACAAATGGATGTCTTCGTGCAGTGAATGAGTTATGTCCTCTGATCGTTCATACTGAGGGCGGCGGCAGCATGCCAGTTGATCTTAAGGAAGAAGTGAAAGGTAAAATTGCCATCTTTGACCTACATGATCTGTTCCCCAAGACTAAGACACATTGGAAGAAGGAGTTCGAGAAATTTGTGGAGCTGTCTGGACTTGGATCATTCGCGGCCTTCCAACTCCGTGGTTTGACTAGACTACTAGCTCAACATGTATTGAATAAGTTGAGTGGTGAAGAGAGAAGTCATATCGCCATCTACTCTGCAGAGTCATCTAAGGCTGCTTTCACTCTTCGATTTGGTGTTGGTATCAGTAAAGATATTACTAATGCTGGTACATTAGCACATGGTGAGGCCCAATGTGAACCGAAGATCAAGATGTCTGAGCGCACATATTCCTACCAAGACCTACTCAATCAGAGTGCACAGGAGGTTATATTTCTTGCACCCATCAATAAGATACGCACCCTCACGGTATCTAAATCAATGGCAATCATTGCTCGCCGACAGGATGACACCCACCTATCTCCCGAGGCTGAGGAGTTGCTTAGAGCCATGAAGAGGAAGTGGTGTGTAATGGGAGGTATAGCAGGACATAAGGCAGCGGTTGAGAGTGTCTGCATTGACCATGAGGAAGAATTCCACCAGTATGTCTACGAGAGGCTAGGAGTTCATGTTGAGTCTGATGATTTGGAACCTACTGAATTATACAAGATTATGAAGTTCTACTTTGCTACTCTCGGGTACAACGCCGCGGTACTGGTCGTCTTTGAAGCCAATCAAGATGATTGTCTTACTTACTGCCAAGAGAACTTTGACGATGTCGAGACTCTTGATGACATCACCATTGAGCTCATGAAGTCTTACTATAGTAGTCGTGGACAGAATGCTGCTGCATTATCTGTATGTCGTAAAAACGAAGTAGCTTGTGTTGAGTATTGCCGACACAGGTTTCCTAATGATGGTATTGTGACCTTACAAGACTTGAATTCGGAACACATGAACAGCTACCTCGGACATTATTGTTCAAGAACATCGGGTGCCGGAACTCTAATCAATCATGATCCTCATGGAACTCTCCAGTGGTTTAGATTTAATGGTCAAGCAGTTGCATCCTTATTTCAACATTATAACATCCCCGAACTCCGTAAGTTTGCACTTATGTTGAAGTTTGAGTTGGAAGAAGAGTGTGCGCGAGAACCTGTTATTCAAGTTGGTGATAGAATGAAGTTGTCTCGGATGACTAATGTCTTAATGAGATTCATCAAGAGAGTAACTCAACTTACCACTCTACCTGATGGTTGGGTAATGCCATATCAAATCAAAACGGTAACAACAGGAAAACAGCATTTTAAAATTCAGAGAACATATGGGTGCCAAATGAGGATACAAGTAAATCCCAACAGTGATGGAACACAGGCAATCACAAAGCACTTGCTTCTTATTATGATGAGTGCTTTTGAGATGTTTGATCCTCCGTTGGAGTTTAATGGTAGTATAATCAACTATCCACGCTTCAGCCAAAAATGCAAGACAATGGATTCGCAACCAAAGAGTGGTGGTGGTAACGAATATGCATCCAAGGCAATATTTGGTCCATGGCCAATGCAAGAAGACACTGACCCGCTGTACAATCTTCAACCTACTATCATTAGTCAAGCCACTTATCAATATCTTCTTCTAAATAAAGCGATTATGCAAGCTCCAAGGCCCATAGAGGCAAAATATTATCGCTGCCCTAGACCTGATTGTCACTTCCCGTATAATTTAATGGAAGTTGACAGGATAAAGTCCAAACAAAGAGATTGTGCGTATTGCAGCGTCAAATTAAGGAAAGACGCATTCAGATTAACCCAGGACGCATAGTTGCTCTTTATCATTTGTGCAGTGTTGTTCCTCATCATACGTGTAGTGTTGATGTAAATGTAGATTGATGTTTAATCAGCTTGAGATACTCATACTTAGCCGAAACGATGCATACTTCTTACATATGTTACCACCGTCACCAAGTACTCATATCATACTTATACATCACTTGTCTTTTCTACTAGGTATACTGCCGATATTCTTGAGGATACAAAGAAGGTTCTATTGGATGCCGGGATGAATAGTGTTATGCCCAAGCCGGAACCGATGCATGCCTTTGAGGAAGCGCTTCGAATTATGGCACGCAGAGCAGGGAATGAAGAGTAGGAGCACAGAATATTGTATAGTTAGGAAGGAGAGCCGTCTACATTAAAGTGCTCTCATCTAGGTTAAATGTAATACGTTAATTCTTATATATCTAGGCACATGTAGCTGATGGCTTCTTTGATAAGAGACTCCGACAGGGCCAACCATTTTCAATAGCAATGTGACCAATCAATATCCCATCTGACTGTCTCGGAATAAAGGCACTCTTGTAATCTGCCTCTATTATCAACTCTACAATATCTTGTATCTCCTCAACCGATAACTTGCAATTCGTTGCTTTGCATTCGGCTAATGTTTGGAATAAAGACTTACTATCATCTATCTCTCGAAACTCTTCTGGAATTCTTTTGTACATATCACAAAGCACCGACCACACAGCATATTTATGTGCGTTTTCTAGCCCCAGATATGGAGAGCAAATACATCTTACCCATGCATGAACCGGATGGAACCTTGATTCTGTTTGCTTTTGTTGTGATACTCGATGAGCAGCGGCAGCCGAGGCTCGAGCCTCGGCGATTGCTCGTGGGGTCTTGGGTGACTCGTATTCTTCAGCTTGCTGCTTGTCAGTCGGCGGAGTTTCGGGAGCTTTAGCTTGTCCTCTTGTAGACTGAAGTGATATATCAACAGCATAAAGTATATGCAAAAACTTCTCCCACCGTTTCTCCTTCCGTTGTCGCTCTCGTTGTTCATGTGTCTTTGGTGGTCTTCTTGTCATGGTCATTGATTGTGCAGTACTGGTAGTACCAACCGCTCCCAACTGCTGTGGTTGCATCATTATATTATCATCATCAGACATTTCAGATTCATCATACCCATACACCCCACTTCCACCCAATAGATCATTATCATTCCTATTATTGCCCTCATCATCGAAATGGTCTCGTGCAAAATCATCAACTATCTCGATCAATGGACTGTCCAGTACATTCATTTGCATATTATCATGTAATGTACATCCCATATCATCTGCTAATGGCTTACCATCTTTATCCCACGGTCGTTGAAATGCACCGATTGGATACCATTTGAGTAGCATGGCTGTTGTTTTCACAGGGATACGACGTTCGGTTATCCATCGAATTGGATTGTGTCCTGCGAACATGCTCGTATTATCTTCGTCTGGTGTTGTGCTTGTGGGAGGTGAAGCACTACCATGTGATGACTCATCACTGCTGTTGCGTTTGAGATTACCAATGGTTGTTGTTTGTTGTTGCTGAGCACTCTTCTTTTCAGCCTCCTTCTGTTGTTTCATCTTCTTTCTCATTGCCATCTCAGCTACTAACAGTAACCTTAGTACTAACATGGAACTAACTTTGCTCTCGGCAGCAATCTTTAATGCCGTACCTTCAAATGTAACATCTAATGCCCCTTCGGGATGTGCTCTCAGCACAGCCTCTACTGCCTCCAATGGTGGATCATACTTGAGCATGGCATGTAATGGTTTGTAAGTTAGTATGTGATTTGATTCAGGACTACTATTACTACCACCGCCAACTCCAGCTGTAGCTGCTAATGATGTATTAGTAGTATTGCCACTTGTCACTGGACTAAAGTATGGTTCTGCAGCTTCATGTGGATGACTCTTGGCGCGTTCAATAACAGCCGTCCAATCAAATCGCAACACTTCTTTCAATGCTCCAGGATCGTTGGAATCGAATCTACCTTGTATTCGTAAACAATCTTTTGGTGGGATAATCTTCCGTAGTGATAAAGGTGATACTGGTAAAGCAAAGAATTGTGAACTAAAGTCTTCTACTTCTGATTTGTTGTTTTGGTTATTGATATTATTTGATGTACTAGTTGATGTAGCTGATGAGTTTAATCTTCTGCGCTTGCTCTGTTGTTGATGTTGATTATCACTACTATCATTTAATTTTAACTCTTGATTGATACTAGCTATACTATCATCAAAGCTATGTGTTGGACTGTGTGCCACTGGGGCAATTATTGATTCATTGTGTTGTTGCTGCTGATTCTGTTGTTGTTGGAAAGAATTACTCCGAGCTAGAGCTTCGACACCAGCCGCCTGCTCCTCCTCAGAAGATGGACGTCTATTCGTTGGATATGCATCATGACGAGTCGGTGGTTGATCTGTTGTTGGATTGTGTTTATGTGGTATCATTTTACTACTTGGACTATCTATCGTTGTTTCCTTGACAGATAATGATGGGTGGTTCTGTGTTGCTTTTATCTTTTGACTCTTTGTATATTGTGGGTTCATTATCCATATGTATCTCTATATCTCCAATATGAATAACGACGGCAGTAGATACCAACAACTAGATAATATGGAGGAGGAGGTAATGATGAGTGATATTGCAATTATTCTGATGTGATGACGCTAGAGATGTCTAAGACTCTACAGTGTTCTTCTATATCTATATCTGCAATGCTTGACTACTACTAATACCTATCACAATGAATTGATCGTGATATCTCTGACTCTAATAGACAGTAAGCGTAGTCGTCTAAACCAATACTACACAGTCGTCAAATGAAAATGGCCACAATAGTTGTCACTTTTGCTTGATCGTAATACGATAGTAAGTTTGTGTAAATTATGTGTATCGTATCACTATGAGAATGTAGCACTACTAATGATAACTGATCTGATTTGACTCTCTTACTTGTCAATGAGTATTAATATTATGATATGTTCACCTATTGCAATAATAAAGCTCGTGAATGCATGAAGAGCTATTTGCAATAGTGCCCTATTGCTTGTTGCTTCATCAATTGCCTCTCAACTTGATGAGAAATGTTTTAAGACAATTATACCAGGCTGGGGTCATTTTATTAATTCTATCCGAAAGGCTGTATGTTAAAACTGCCCTCCGAAACAATTAAACCGACCCTTTTTGCTATCTCTCAAAACACAATCAAAAGATCAACAGCCATCAAGGACCACACTCGTTGGCCGGTTTACCACAATAGAACCAAATGGGTCAATTGCCAACTTGGGGTCATTTTGATTTTGCAATTCGCCAAGTCTAATGGGAGGAGAGGTAGGGCTCATTCAACTTCTCTCCTGTGGACTTCTCCTTGACGGGCCTGGGGCTATGATACTACTTGGCTTGAATTCTACTTCAGGTTACAAATAAAATGGTACGAAATTGAGCATATGCATGAATGTGATGTACTTGCAGCTTCAAGATGAAGGGGTAAGTATGTATCAAAGTCATAGAGTATCATATCAAGGATATGGTACTACTTATTAGTTGTTTATACAAACATATTCACTTACTTATGCAATAGCTGGCAACATACGGATATATGCTACCTTAGTACGGTTATATACCACACATTTGAAACGATGTCATTGAGCTATTAAGCTCTTTTTTTTAGTAGGGCGGTATCCTCGGGTCCCGTGTCACTCAATTAATTTCTGCACAACAAGAGGTGATATCGTAACTAACCCTTATCCTCTCCTATCATATTATTGTTGATACCCCTGATATATAACTAATTATAATTATCATGGAGGAAGCCGCAATTGAACTCCGTAGTGCCATCAATTTAGCCCTCTCACTTGACCAAAATGTAAACGAACAAAATCATCAACATAATAACAACAATCATGAATTATTGGAACTTGGTATTGGTGGTACATCCGAGGGTACATACATCTCCTCTTTATCTGGTTCTTTACCTTCTGAAAGATCAAATGTATTAGCATCACGCAGGAAAAATTATTATGATATCAACAAAAATATTATGAACAACAATAACCACAATATTCTGAGGGGTGAAGATGATAACGGTATTGTTAGTAGACATACAATGCAAAGACAACGTATACAAGCCGCTTCACGTTTAGAAAATGCAGCTGCTAATTATGAATTGGCAGTGTTTAATTATTATAATACTCAACAAACTGGTGTACCGCCATCATCCCATCATCAAAACAATAATATTATGAATGATGGTTCATGTAATGATGAGCAACAGGATATTGTTGATTTACTTGTGGGGTTACTCACAGCTGTACCGAGACATCTTTTACAACATTTAGATTATCCAGGTGAAAGGGTTGTTCACAATAATCACCAGGAGGATGTGGAGTATTTATCATCCATGGAGCAACTCTGTTATAACACAGCTTTTATTTCATCAGATATTATACGAAAGTACTTTGTAAGTGTTGCTCTAAACCTCAACATGAATAATCCACCTACACTTGAAGATCAACATGTTTATGAACTGGTAGATGAAGTTGTACAGATTTGTAATACTGATCAAGAAGGAAGAGGTTCAGAGTCAAATATTGAGCCAATTATTAGATTGTTAAATGCATTATCTGAGGGACGTGATATCGAACGTGCATTATCTGAGAGAGAGAATGGCAGCTTTGATAGTACTGGTAGTTTATCACTCTTCTTGTGTGTACCGTCCAAGGATGCATTGTTATTGGGGCACACTCTCATGTACCGTTATCTATGTGATTTAGAGGATCAACAAGTGGAAACACCATCCAGTAATGTGGGGTACTTTATCTGCTATCTACTTGAACATTTTGCCAATGTTACCCTTGAAGAGATGGGGTATAATTCATTTGATGAATGTAAAGTTGGGTTATTAGATTCATGGGCTGATAGTGTTGATGAGCACATGGTACGGCGTTTGAATGATGAAGAAGTGAAAGACGTCCATTCTCTACTTGTTCGATTTCACGTTGCAAGTATTCAATCTTCATTGCATCTCATTGATAATTCAGAATCAGTAATAAGTTCTACTATTGCCGAGAGCGAGAAGAAGGATAATACAATTGATAATGGCACCATTGAAAGCCTTGTGGTTACTCTGCAGGAGACAATCCATCACATGACAATGGTTGCTACCACCACCGAAGTATTGGAAAAGTTGGGCTTGGAACACGATCCAGAAATACATTCCATATTCAATCCACTCATTTCATCCTATGCAAAGTTTACTGTGTCTGCGTTACACAATGCATTACTGTTCTTACGAGGGTTACAATGTGGTGATAGCACAAACGAAATCGAGGACTTGAGTATTCTGGCTGACGACTTGCTCTTTCGGCTTTGTGGTGCTAATATTGGAATCGATTTTCTCAAAAGTAGTCCCTACACAAAGGGAAGGGAAGAGGTACTTACCGTTGCTTTACTTTTGGCTATGAACACTCAATGTATCACTGGAAAGACGAGATTCCTACTTGATGTTGCAGCCGAGCATGCCTCACAACTTACTGACAATGGAAATGGGAATGCCGAGCCTACTCTCAAACGGCAGCGCTTTAGCTCTAGTATGAGAAGTGGCCACACTACACCATTGTCGGATAGGATGCATAGCAATGAAGATTTATCATCTTCCGAGGAGATGATGGATATTATTCTTGCATGCCTAGCCCTCTCTCACTCCAACCAAGATAATGAACATCTTGATTCGACAAACTTGAAACAAGCATCCTGCATTACATCGGCATTGATGTTTAGTCAAGACGATGGGAAAGCAAGTGCAGCACTTGATCCACTCAATCCTTGGCATACACTACAGGTCAAACCGTTACAAAAGTTAGCTTTGAACGATGCTGAGACTCCGGGTATATTAGCATATTCAAAGTGCACTCCCCATTTATTGAATACAAAGTTATCATATTAGATAGTTGAATTTTGTACTAAATGTTTCATAATATTCCAAATCTGTAAGAATTAAGAATACCAACGCATAGGAGGAATAATTGAATTTGTGTGGATTAACATTCTCTTGTTATACATTATGGTAATTCCAAGCCAAATTTAACCCAACTGCCCCCTTTTCTATTCCTACATATTATTCATCATCAAATTTATTCAATCGATAACTCTAGCGAATCATCATTCTCTGCATTAATCTTTCATCCCAAAAAGGAGGAATGTAATTAATGTGCATCTTTCTGTTTAAACCTCAATCCACAATAGATACATGATACAGGCTCACCACCTCTTGAACCAACTTTGATATATTCAATGGGATGACCTAATGCTCCCCCGCCACCATCACAAATTGCAATATCACCCTCTACTTCAATAACTGGTGCCTTTTTTATTAATTCGAGTCCGTTTGATCGATGCTTCCCTAATTTATACTGTGATGTTTATATTATTTGTATGTTGGTATGATGATTTATGATTTGTTGATATTTATAATTAACATAGATACAAAAAACGAAACGATATCAAGAGGTAGAGGATACATAGAGACTTTATTAGATACCACATCACAACACAATACAACAAAGCACACACAAAAATAGCCACTTACAATACTCTCTGTTCTTGACATACGGTTGAGTGATTTATCCTCTCCCGACATTTGTGAATCTGGCACGGGTGTAGACATTGCTCTCCTAGATATGGAGGCAGCAATTGGCCTTGCCTGAGTAAGGCGTCGTAGGACAATAGCGCCAACCATTATTAGTTGAATAAGTTACTGAATACTGAGTTGTGATAAAGTTTTATTGGTATCCTTTGGTATCCTCAAATACTAAACTTTTGAACTCAGGAATCAGGAACTCATCTCAACAATCATCTCCAATCTATGTGTGTGGTTATGTTGTTTGAACAATAATCATATACGTTGTACAATATTGAAGAGACGCTCTTACTGTTTATCCATAGATAGCTGTTAGTTCAGTGCAGTTGAAAAAGCGCAGAGTGTAAAACTGTGTGTATAAAGATACAAACACAGAAAAAATTATTTAAGTCGATAAGCCTTGATAAAGTTATTATAGCAATTAGATAGTAATTGCAATTGTTGGAAGTGATATTGCCAGTTATCAAGTGACATATTATTATACTATAGCACGAAACCACAATAAACAAACAAACAATATAAAATGGCTCCTCCCAGACGTAGAGCAGCTGATGCTCCTCAGGATGCAGTAGCAGACAATCAGTCACTATCACCTGAGGCACTCTCACTTGCACAATTACGTCAAAAAACTATATCACATCCAACCCAGCAAATACAAATTACAATGTATATCCCACCGCATAGCGTAGGGGCTGTTATTGGAAGGGGTGGACGTACGATTGTAAGTGTGCAACGAGAAGCTATGCGTTGTAACGCTGGTCATGTGACACCTATACGCATTAGTGTGTTAAATGATAGTACCAATACTACAAGAGAAGATTATCATCAGCAACATAATAATAATGAGAGCAGTACAGATAATAATCAGGTGGCTACAGATGGGTATAATAATACTACATGGAACCACAATAATGAAGATCAATCTGAATCAATTGACGAAGACGATGAATGGACTCCGGTAGTTATTAAGGGCGACCCTGTGGGCTGCTTCTCGGCATGTCGACAATTAGTAACCATTGTAGAGGAAGAGAATGATCCTGAAATTGTCCTAGACATTCCAATTCTCAAGTCGAAACATAACATGGTTGTTGGTAAAGGTGGTATTGTATTGGCTGCATTAAGTGCCACTCATGAAACTCGAATTATGGTCCCGCCCAATGAGTTCATGTCCAACGTAACCGGACCTGAAGATAACATATGGAAGCAACGGGAGGCAGCCCAGAATGATCCTGGAATGGCAATGTTGTTTAATAATGATGCGGGGAATACAAATCCGAATATTATGGAACAACCAAATACACTTCCACCTAACATCATTCAATTGGAAGGGGATATTGATAAAGTTGAGCGTTGTTTAGTAAAGATACTAAGTATCATTGCAGGAGAAACTTATACCCCAACAGGTGTAATTATTACTACTAATAATAAGAGTGAGACCACTCAAGCCAAAAGTTCAACAGCAAAGATTAATAAGGAGGATGATACATATGCAGAAGCAGTTATTGTCAAGATCTGGACTCCTAACTCAAAACTGTTAAACCTCGGGAAGATTCGAAAGGTGCAAAGAAAGACTAATACTGTTATTCGGAGGAAGAAGCTTCGGTTCAGAGGCAACATTGACGGAACATCCAGTGTTTCCATTGTCAACGAGGAAGGAGAGTCCGATGATGATGACGACGATGATGATAATGAAGGGGGCGAAACGATAGGCGAAGAAGAAAACGACGGAGAGGAAGAGGAGGAGGAAGGGGAAGTCAAGGAGGAAGATGACGAGGTATCAGGTCCCAAACAAACGGCAACTAAGTATATCATCACAGGAAAGACGGACTCTGTGAAATCGGCTGCTACCCAGTTTGAGAAGATTTTAGGATTGGAGGCTGGTTCGGCTACAATTAATGATACTACACATAAGGTACGAAGTATGGTGAATGTTGATAGCGGGGATGACGATGGAGAGAAGATCAGTAAAAAGGGTAAACGACCAAAAAAGAAGCTGACTAAAGAACAAAAGGAGGAAAATAAGAAACGGAAAGAAGCGAAGATTAAGGCAGCCAAGCTGGCTAAGAAGGAAAAAAGATTAAGAGCGTTTGCCAGGAAGAAGGCGCAGAAGCAGGCTGAGAAGAACAGTAGTGATGTATAAACTAGTTTAAGTGGCCGATCGAGATATTACCATAGGCTATCACGTGTTGCATATGCATTATGTGTGTGATTTATTTGCAAGTATTCATGAAAGCTTTGGTAATGATACCCCGGTCGGTATCTCTGGTAGAAGAGGGCCGTGATCTGTTAGGTACGGGGCGTTGTCACAAAGTTGTGAGGATGGGACGGCTTTTGTCATTCCATCATCACACTCGCGCATTGAGAAGCAGTCAAGCGCTCGTGCAGCTGCAGCGTTCATTGCCTGTTTCTTGGTTTCTATGAAAAGAAAGAGTTAATTAAATGAGGATGAAACGGACATAATACAGCAGTGAATAAAAGCTGACAACAACTTACTGTACCAATATGTTTTGTCCTCGACTACAACTTCCCCTCCACCATTCTTGAGATTGCCGCAAGCAAAATGCTCTCCGGTTATAGGACAGGTAAATATTGAAGTAAACTTTAACTCGTGACTCTTTGCATCATTCGACCAGGTTATGAAATAATCTTTTAACCTTTGAGCCTCTTCATTGGCTAGCCCTTTCTCATTATAGTATTGATATAATTCTGCTCTTGGAGCTACTGAGCCTTCCTTCAAATCAGGTTGCAAAGGCTCAGGTGATAATGATGGTACAGTATCTTCTTCTACTGTCTCTTTTATCACTTGATGACTATCCCTACTTATTGGTCTGCGATAATTAACAGCCTTCTTGCCTCTCTTGTTTATATCCCTCGCCGAAAGCGTTTCGTGGTTTGCATCATTACTTGCTGATGCATATGATGGGCGATCGGTAAAGGAATCTCTTGTGATATCAAATGCCTCATCCTCCTCCACAGGCAATCCTCTTCTAGCGGTTCGGCTTGAAGTAGATTGAGTAGTGACCGAAGAAAGAGAGGGTCTACCTGTAGATTTATTCACAAATGTTGAACGTGTTATATCATCAAATTCTTCCTCATCTTGTACATCACGCTGAACAGAAGCCTTTGTCTTTGAGTGTACTCTTTCTGCATCGGTCTGCTCAGATATAGGGTCATTAATATCATCTACAATTGAATCATCTGATCCTTTCTTCTCATCTTCTTCATCAGTCTGTTCCTTCTCAAACACATTCTCACTCTTTAATAATGCCCGACGGTGAGCTTTTTTCATGAACATTAAATCGTCCTCGACGAGCTGTTCTTTCAGAAGATCAATACTGTCAAAGCCATCATCGATTAAATGGTGAAAATAAGATATGGCATCCTCCTCTTGCAAATTAGGCAAGTGAGATAATAGCCAGTACATGACCTCATCATACGATAGCTCTTTCTCATCATCCGATAAATCCCCAAGGTCTGCAGAGCTATAAGTTGTAGCAAACTGGCTCATTGTCTCTTGTTGTCTCTCTTTTAGCGTTTTTGTATTTGCATCTCTCACAGCCGATGACGTTCGTGATAAGGGGCCATCACTCAATGGTGCCCTTGTAATATCAAAAGATTCGCTGTCCTCACTGTCAGATCTTCGTCTCCTCTTTCTGGTACTAATATTGCTTGCCATTTCAGTATCATAACGATCTCGAACCACCCTCTGTTCGGGCGGCATGGCACTACTGTGTTTGAACTGTGCACCACTCATGTTATTTGTCTTCATATCAATAATATTGGACTGGAATACACGCGGCTTGTCGAGAAATGGTTGATCTTGATTCTCTTGGGTACCCGTCTGAGATGGTGCCACCTCTTTCTTTTTCTTTGTAGAATCTAAGTTCCAGGCAAATGAACTATTATCGAGAAACTTATCCGCCTCTTTTGGTACGCTTTCATTCACTACGCCCTTGGCAATTGTTGATGGAACTTGCCTTGATGGTGGGGTCAGGTCAAGATCCTTTTTAAACACACGAGGTTTATCCATATATTCACTATCAGTATTTTCCTTTGTTTTAGCCCTTTCAACCTTTGTAATCTTCCTAGGTTCTGGATGTCCTCGAAGGGATGCGATATCAGATGAAAATCTGTTTGCTACATCTTGATTTAATGCATCATTCTTTTGCACCTTTCTTGGCTTGGGATGTCCACGAAGTGATGCCACATTGGATGAGAAGTTATGTGCTATATCTCGATATGCACCCTCGTATGACTTGGAAGTACTCTGTCCAGCAGTCGTTCCTCGACGAGATCCTGATCCGTTGACAATATCACGGAATGATTGCCTATCCCCGACGAAATGCTGCTTTGTAATATCAAATGATTCATCATCTCCAATACTATCATTTGATACCTCTGTCTTCCTTTCCCCAACCGATCCTGTTCCAGTATTTACCAAAGTTGAAGGTCTCTCGGAAGGAAAGTTCATATCATCGAGCGAATTATCATCACATACATCTGTACTACCAACTTTTCTCTTCTCATCATAGTATGTACCCGATGTTGTCCGTTCTTTTAATGTGCCTGTATTAACAGATAAGGAAGGACGTTCCTTTGGAAATTGTGACATGATATCTAAATATCCCTCATCGTCATTCTGTTGTTTATTCCATCTAGGATTTTTAGCATTCATTTCAGATAATTGTGGCGTTCTAAATGAAGATTTATCACGTCGTTCTTCTGGAAAGGATGATTGTGTTATGTCATAATGATCTTCCTTCTTTGGCGTCGTTGGTGATTTTGTTTTCTTGGATGCTACTTGCTTTCTCTGTGATTGTATCCTTTGATATAAAGCTGATGCCCGATTATCTACAATTGCTTTTCTCTTTGTTGGGGAAGTAGTAGAAGGAGATTGATTTTGTGGTGGTGGTAACCGATCATTCATATCCTTTAATTCTCCATCCTTGAATGCAGAAGGAAATGATGATGCAGCCTGCTTGTTAACTCGTCTATTCTCAGGAAATAAATTTTGAGTTATATCAAATACTGACTGATCATCATTATCTTCATCACTTGTTTGTACTCTTAATTGCAATACTCTGCATCTATGAGAATAGTTTTTAGTATGTTGTGGTGATGCAATATGAAAGGTTTGTACTCTTTCAATACATAATATCAATAGCAAGGTATAATATCTCAACAACATGGTGGTGTATTGATATGATTTTTATTATTGTCGGTGTATGTGATGTGAAAAAGAGAAAAAGATACGCTTTGGGGTATCTACTCTGGTAGTAATATCTGATTAAAGAGTCTACCTATTGATGA
>Ga0214481_100139_pt1 | contig 35015 bp, 28 predicted proteins | sample M1_20Mar14CPVII9_4_FD_165057 | JGI IMG/M metagenome (GOLD analysis project Ga0214481, IMG submission 165057) | Marine eukaryotic communities from Monterey Bay, California, United States - M1_20Mar14CPVII9sort6BwellG10 | ecosystem: Environmental > Aquatic > Marine > Unclassified | place: USA...
GCCTAGGTTAACCTGTAATGAAATCGTGCTAGACATAGACTGAGTACTATCATATGCTAATGAGGAGTTAGTAGGGAGTATTGGGGTAGAATGAATTGTAGACTGGAGAGTGAGCGAGGACCGATAGAGGAGCCAGAGAATCCTTTAGGATACCGCTAATATGTGAAATTTTATGAGAGTTGAGACATGGCGGTATTATGCGGCAAGCGCAGATGAGGTACATAAGAGCGCATAGTGTTCTAAATGTCGGCTGATATGATGATGTATTGATATATAGTACCTCCTCTATAATACCTCTGTTAAGTATCAAGCTCATATTCTGCGTACATTGGGTATCATCATTATGAATCGACAACATTCTGATGCCTACAATGAACATCTGTTGTATGCACAACAAATTGAAGACGAGCCGCTAATACCAGAGAATCCACAAGAGGCATCATCAAACAACAATAATAATCTAATATCAAACTCTATAGATGAAGAACAACCACAAAGAAGACAAACAAAGTTTATAAAAAGATATCTAAGTTTACTCATTACTGGGTTAATTGCCCTATCACTGATTGGTTTAGTGTTTGTCTTACTGCCATATTATGCAGTCCATGCAGCAAAGAACGATAAATGGAATGAAACTTTATACTGGACTGCTGGTGTGTTTGTATTAATCGCGGTACCAGTTAGTGTACATGGTATCATACTACATTTAGTTAATTACTACATGCCACAAGTACAAAAGTATGTTATACGAATATTATTCATGGTTCCCATCTTTGCAATACAAGCATGGTTTTCATTATTCTTTCATAGTGCTGCACAGTATATACGTGCCTTTCGTGAATTATATGAAGCGTTTGTATTATCATCATTTGTTTATTATATTATTGAATTATTGGGTGGAGAGGATCAATTGGCGATAACATTACGTACAAAAGATGCCAAGTATGGACAACATGGATTCATATTCAAGCATATCTTTGGAGAGTGGCAAATGGGTCGTCCATTCATGATTAATTGCAAGTATGGCGTATTGCAGTATGTGTTAGTTAAGATAATTGCTACCATTGTGGTCATCGTTCTATCAAGTTTGGGTAAGTTTAATGCGGGAGATTGGTCATGGGATTCGGCATATTTATACTTGGCTATCATTATGAACTTTAGTATCGGCTATGCATTGTATTGTTTAGTAAAGTTGTACATTGCAACCAAGGAAGATCTCAAGGAGTGGAATCCAGTTTGGAAGTTCTTGTGTATCAAGGGAATTGTAAGTGTGTATGGAGGGTCTGCTGTGCCGTTATTCTATTACTTCCAAACTCACACACAACTTTCATGCTATAGATCTTCTTCACCTTTTGGCAAGGTTTTCTTATCCAAGTACTCAACTCTGTTGGTGTGTTAGGAGAGATTGGTGATTGGGATTCAGAACATGTTGCTGATGGCTTGCAAGACTTTCTCATTACACTGGAAATGGTATTCTTTGCGGCTGCACATCGATATGCCTTCCCTCATACGGACTATATTCATTATCTCCAACGACACAAGCGATCTAATAATACAACACCGGGCAGGTCAAGAAGACGGAGTACTACTAATAATGATCCAACTCTTAATGAGCAGAGTGAAACACTCTTCCTCTTTGATTCAGATAATAATGCTGTGGATGATGGGCGAAACACAGTCGATGTCGAGTATGAACCTCCTACGGTACGACAATTAGATAGACCAATGTCCGTCAGCAGGGCGTTGATGGGTGTGGTACCAAACGAGACTATATCTGACATTGCGCGTATGGGTTTGAGCGGAAGTGTCACAGCTTCACCTACCAGAGGATCGAGAAGTGAAACAAGTAACGACATTGTATTCTCAAGAGAACATGCCGAGGGGATATAATACTAGATACAATAAATGTAAATTATAAAAGTTGACAGTTTACCGGTCATACTCTAAACGATGAATTTGGACATATCAACACTAAGCTGGAAGGTCCACTAACATAACTATAAACATCAAGCCATCACCTGATAATACTTTCCGACAAGACTATGTGCTACATTATTAGTCTATGCCCGATGACTAGGAGGTCCTGCTAGGTAGATTCCTCGTCATGCTACTCATTCCAGGAAACAAGGTCTTGCTTAGATATCAGATACATGCCGATGAGGGTCAAAAGTGTTACCGACATCTAATTCAGGCGGCCTAAAGAAGGAAGATATTTGTCCTTTACTTTTTTCAATCGTTGCACTGACTTTGCATGACCGCTTTGTGGATGCTGATTTAGATGAGGCAGCCGCCAACGATGATGTTATCTTCTTCTTCTTTCGCCTGTTGTTTTCCGTGCCACTGATCTCTCTACTTGAACTATTGCCAATGCTACTACCCACACCGCTACTACTTTGATGTCGACGTTTCTTAGACTTGCCGGTATTCATCATTAACTGAACACCACGAGGGTTGGTTGAATCCTCTCCCTCTTGATCATCATCCATACTACCCCGGCTGTTTTGCATCTGATACTGATAAGTGCTCTTGTGCGTCAAAGGAGAGCCTTGTCGTTTGAGATGATTGGAGGGCTTCCTTGATTGTTTAGACGATGCCCTATCCAAGGCATTCATCGCCTTGTTTCCCTGTTGGACGTTGTTGGAAGCTGATATGGTCGTTGATGATCTGGATGGTGGTGGCTTTTGGGCAAGTTTATCAACCCTAGAAGGTGCCAAGGAGGAAGACTGATCACTTGATGATATTGTTCTTCGTTCCACGAAGGCAGCAACCGTAGTTCTACCAACTTTCTCGTTTTCCATCCTAATAATTTGTTTCCTTAACTTACTACTCTCCTTCTTCCCCTTTTCATATATCAATTCAAACTGACGTTCCTTATTATCCAATTCGTGTCGTAACTTGTTATTTGCAGCCTTGATATTATGCAGATCGTTTGTCATCTTGGAATACTTCCGTTGTATCTCAACCATTTCCTCCGTATCCTGTATTCCTTGTATGTTTGATAACCTCTTATACTCCAATTGTAACTTGGATATATTGCCATGAAGTGATTGCTTCTCAGCTTCTGTCTTTCTCATGTACTTTTGATATGAGTTTTCCATATTACTGAAGTCTTTTGCCTTTGCTTCATACTTGACTTTGATACGTTCTACTGCCACCCTTTGACTGGTCACTTGTTGTTCCATAGTAGATAGTTCTGTGGATAGTCTATCATTATCACTTTGGAGTTTATCCGCTTGAGATGTAAGGTCAGTGTTGGTTGATTGGAGGTTTAATACTTTGGATCGAAACTTTTCTAATTGTCTGCTCATTTTGGATGAAGATGAGCACGTTAATGTAGATTGTTGACTCTTCTTCATAATGGCAATATGGATATATTTCAATCGTTTTATAATCTGCTGAACTCTAGCTTGATTCTTTTCATATTGGAGAGTGGATGACTGTTTTCGGTTGTAAAGTAATGTAGAATCATTCTGTACCTTCTCTCTCGGTGGTGAGGGTTGTGTAAGATCAATGGCATCACAGATATTGGCTACAGCTTGATCACTTCTCCTATCATTTGCAACGACTTCTACTTCTTCATCATCGCTACTATTATCTGAACCACATAAACTTTCCAACTCTTGCCACAAACCATCCCATAAATTTAACAACTTTTCAAGAGAATCCTCTTCGTCATTATCACTATCTCCGTCTATATTAACAACGTCACCGCCACTCTTAGCCGCTGGCATCTTACCACCTCCATCATCTTTATCATCTCCATTACCCAGATCTAAGAATACAGTGACAAAACCTTTTGTAGCACCCTTACATATAGAACATTTGGCATTTTTCGGCTTATTTCTACCACCACTTTTTTGATGATTAGCTGTTACCTGGGAGTACGATATATAATAGTTGATGCACCATAATGTGTTAAATTATAGGAGTTGATTAAAATTTGTGAACATATCATATGCTTAAAGGTATCCTTACCTGATCCCAACACTCACGATGAAAGGCATGTCCACATGGTGTAACTACGCCCCAAGGCTCATCGATTATTGGGCATAAACAAATTGGACAGTCTGTCTCTGGCATGTTGTGGTGCACCGTTTATCTCAGAGTTGCAATATAATATGTTTTGCAATCAATTTCTAGTGCCGCCGCCGCCGTGTATCCCAAAGTTACGAATAGCAATACACGATATAATTATACTATATATACGTCGTTGAAATAACAACTATGGTATGTCAAGCCGCCGACTTTCTCATCAGCCTGCCATTTTTCTAACTATGAGGGGCGTCTCAGGAAGTAGATAGGTATCCTTTAGCGGTGCTTAAAGAGGGTAGAGTAAGTATATAAGTAGGAGATATGGTATTGATAGCTAATTGGTTTCATTTATTATTTAATCATTTACCTCTTCATACAGTCTCATTTAAGGTAACAAGACAAGAGGCGTCTGGGTAGAACTCGGGGGGTCATAATCATCAAAATCCCAAGTCATAAAGATGGAGAACAAACACTAACACACAAGGATAAAGCGAGAGTGTGTAACTGAACTTCCAAAGTCAGTACAGCTCCCTAGGGAACCTCAATAAGATCGTGAGGTATTGCAAAAGGCAACTACGGAGTACCATAAAGTATCCAAAGTGCCTTAAAAGTCAGACAAGATCTCTTCATTGGCAATTCTGCCAAATCGTTCCTCCTCATACTTGAGTTTGACAGACTTTAATGATGCAGGGGTTGCAGCCTTGGCGGCCAATACCTCACGTGCAATTGGTTTAATCTCCTCTTCAGTGTATTGGGTGTAATGTTGAAGAGTTGGACTCCAATTCCTCCGTTCGGTGTGATGACGGGCAATAAAAACGGCAGCCGCTGCCAATTGACTAGGCAGGTACTTGAGCATCTTGTAACTGGTCAGGGTACCATCAAGGATGTAACAAGCCACCCTAACAATCTTCTCATCCGCATGTCCAGCCTTGAGGTACCGAATAAGGAATGCATGTGCACTAGGCACGGTAACATTATAATTCAATTCCTTAAGAATGAATTCCTCCATATCAAGTAATTCCAACTTGGAATAGGAATTATCACAGATATAAACGAGATCACGTATCTCGGGGGGATAAACTTCCTCATACTTGGTTGCAATCATAAATGCAACAACACCCACGAGTTGTAAACGGGGTCTTGATACCATCTTCTTGTTTAGATACCGATCGATAATGTTAACGGTTAAGTATAAAGTCTCGGGTGCCAAACGGAACTTTAAATGGACCTCGATTAACCAATCAACAAGAATGGCACGCATACGATGATTAATGGATGGTTGACGGTCATCCATATAACCCGGACGGGTGGAGGTGGCCTCTTCCTTGGCACGGTAATTGGCATACATATCATCGACATATCTTGAGTTACAATTCGGATCATCATAATCACGTTCATCAATGTCATCATACGGGGTGATGATACCTAATGTGTATTTTGGGTGGATTAGAAAGTTTATTGGAAGAGGTGGTGGATGGATTGTTAGACCATAAAAAATACACATCTTATGTCCACACATTAAAAACATAAACATACCATTGAATTTAATCTCCTTCTCACTCTCATCCTTCTTCCTTGACGCAATCATCTTCATTTCCCATTCCTTAACAACCGGTAATAATACCCTAGGCTTGGGTGTTTCACACATTTCACACATTGACTTGGCCTTGTTTTTAAACGTACACGCTGGACAATCCCATTCTTCATCTACCATTTCCTTGGAAGATTTAGTAGTAGTAGCGGCCTTAACCTTCTTATCATCTGTTTCTTCATCCTGTGTTACCACTTTAATAACCTCCTCAGCCTTCTTCTTCATACCACGTGTCTGACGTTTAGTGGGTATAGGCTGAACTAATTCCTCCTTAGGTGCACCGTCATCATTTTTGGACTTTTTAAAAGATGGTGCACCCACCTTACCACTCTTCTTCACCACTTTACCACCAACTACAATTTTACCTAAATCAATAACATCCATCTCCTCCTCATCACCATCTTCATATAATACCTTATATAATTTATCATTCGTATCATAATTAATAACTTTACCGGAGTAGGGACGTTTAGTTTTTAATTTCTCATCATAAAATATTTTTGATACGGTTGTATTAATTGGGTATTTTAATTTTGGTTGGGTGGTTGTGGTTGTGGTGGTGCGTGTACGACGTTTAGTGGTTGTTGTGGCCTTGAGTTTTTTATCGGATTTGGTGGTGTCGGTGGTACGTTTACGCTTTGAGGACCTAGTTTTTGGTTTTGATACATCAACTTTATTAGTTGGTTCACCTTCTGACTGTTCGTCTTTGTTGTTGTTGGCACGCTGTCCTTCACGGTGGGCTACATCACCCTATATAATTGCAATAAATACCATAGATTTTAATATGATTAATACTATATTAAATAATAAATTGCAATGCCAAAGACACAAAGTTATATAAAAAAACTTACCAATGCTCGACGTGTTACCCCACTTTGTAATTTTTCAGCATATACCTTGTCTTTTGCTCGGCGTTGTAAATGTTGACGGCTACTACTGGTGGCACTAGCATCATCTTCTTGTATTGTTACAGCCTTTTGGCCTCTTCTTGGTCTCATACTACGTGCCATGGTTTAAAGGTTTGTTATGGTGCACCGACTTAAAAGTGACTGCAACTTTTGTTACCTAACGACTTGGTATCCTTTAGGATACCATTAATTCTCATTTACATAAGTATATGTTCCTCTTCTTCTCCAGCAATGACATGACATACTTACAGCAGTAGAAGACATTTAGATTAGACTGTGCACGCTATCGGTACTAATTAGGAAGTATTAAACATGTTATATAGCAAGCAGTCTATCTTATTGTATGAAATGATGAGATACCATTCGGGATCCTAGGCAAAAGTTCACAAGATATGTAAGTTTGTCACTAGTGTCAGTCCTTCCGCCCCCATACCATCCACTGAAATACAAGCCCAACACTTTGTCTAGAAAGAAGAATCGTAGTATTTGTAATCATCATTGGCAGCAGCGGCTTCATCCCTCTGGTCACTCCTGATCTCATCTAAATATGCTTGGTAAGAACGTAATGCTTCAGCATAAACTTCCTTCGTTGCATCTCCGTTTGAGTGCATCATTTTGATGTACTTCAGAGATGTATTATCCCCACCCTCAACTGCAATCTTCCAGTGTTTCAATGCCCTATCCATATTGCCAGCTCGCGCCTCGAAGTAACCTAGAGTGAATCTTGACATGTCACTTCCTCCCATAGCACATAATTTCAAGTAGTGGGTAGATTTCTTTATATCTACGTCCACTCCTCTACCCATAGCATAAGCACAAGCAATCCTGTAATATGCCTCTGCATAACCGAGCTCTCCTGCCCGGTGCCAATATTTCAATGCCTTAGTATAATTTTGTGGCAAACCAAAATCTCCGTCTTTATAGTAACTTCCCATATTGTTAAAGGCATTAGCATCATTCAGACTCATTCGTTTCTCGTATCTTTTTATCATCTCCCCTTCAGAAGAAGATGGAAGAGTTCTGCAGTAAGGACACAGTCCAACAGCAGTCTCTCTCTCTTGTACTGCATAAATACATCCTCTACATATTTTTTTGCCACAGCATGCCATATATACCGTCCCCGGAGGAAGATTTGGCAACCTTAGAAAACATATAGGACAATCTTCTTTTTGTGGAGGTTGTTTAAATAACTTTTCATCATGTAACTCAGATACTCGTCTCTCACACTCTTTCTTATGTTTGTGTCGATGTTTCTTCTTGCATGCGGCATTGCAATACTTTACTGACATACATTTATTGCATGTATTGTTTACATCACTGCCCTCTTTGCCACAATTAGCACATGTTGGTATACTATCTGTATTATTAGCCGTGTTCATATTGTTTAACATATCACATACACCATCAATTTCTGATGTGTTATTTTGAGTAGTGCTCATGTTTATGATGTTTATTCTTTTTCTACGATCCCTCCAAACAACTGCTCCTCGCTGATGAAAGTATACTAATAATGCCAGCAATAAACTAAAATAGACGATCCTCTTAACAAGTAGAGGTATATAATTATTACCATTTACCACAACACACTTAAACAAAGCAAATCTCCCAAAAATTATGCTGGTTGTTTACTAAAAGGGTACTTTTACTAAAATAATCTCCGTACTACAGAATCCAGTCTACTAATAAACTGCCATACTAAATCGATTAAAAGGTACGTTAATTTTGGTCGGTTAAAGCCTAATTTCGGTATAAGTGTACACACAAAAAATGACACATCTATCTCTTGCTTGTGAACCTCAATATGCTTCAGTTGAGTTTTAGTTGCAATTAAGCACTCCGGTATACCATCAGTACTCTTCTTATATCAGTTTTTGACGTTCTTACCAATAGTGGCGATATCAAGACGCAAATCTTGCGAGTTATCGAGGTAGAAGGTATCAAACATTAAACTCAAAATTTAGTGGCGAATTGACACATCACTTTAATTTTTGGGCATTTACAATGTCATCTACCAACAACAACGCTGCATCTGCCGAGACAAACAATGATAGAAATGTACGTCAAAGAGCGAATCCATTGGGCTTGGAAAGTTTACCAGACGATACTCTATTGAGAGTTGCAACATACCTTTCACACACAACTCGTGCACTATTATCTGTGGCTTTAACTGCACCCTCTACATCATACGATTTAGGTGGGCATAATGAGAATGAGAAGGATTTAATGGCCAAGAAGGTAGCAGCAGCCATAAGAGAGTGTGGTTGGCAATCTGCAGCTTCGGATAGCTTAAGCGATGTGTTATCTTCTGCAATTGCTGCTGGTCAACTCAAAAAAATTAATAACAATCCACAACATCAGAAACTATCAAAAGCAAGTAGGATAGTATTATCAAATCCGTATTATAGGGAATGCTTTGAATATGGCACTAGAATTCCATACAGGCGTAATGACAAGTATGAAGAAGGTTGGAAGACACTCGATCTCTTAGATCTTGATAAAAGTTTACGGATGAGATTAACCGATGGTGATATTGCTGGTATATTGGTGTGCATTGATGCCGTGAACAATCTCGAGTATATTAGACTTCCACATTGTATTAATGTTAGAGGTTCTGGGTTGGCACCACTACGAGGATCGATAATTTTGAAAAAAGTAGACTTGAGTATAGTATCGGAGGAGGTTGATAGTACGACTCCGAAACTGTCAATTGATGCGGTTTTGCCCATCTTTGATAGTATTATGGCCCTGAATCAAAACTCATTGAGTAGATTGCATGTACCAAAAGTATGGCACGATTCCCATAGAGAGAGATTGTATAACTTTTATGTTGACAATTACTCTCTTAAAAACTTAGATGGGTATGAACAGATGAGTGAACAAGAGAAATGTCAGCATCGTACCAATTTCCTAAGTCATTCAAATGACTGGAATGAACACAACAAGTACAAAATTGACTGTGCAGAGTGTGATGTCTTTCGTTTTGCTTCCAGTCATAAAGGGGTCCGTCTTACTTTTGAAGGAGGTCAAAGATTAAAAACCTGTCCAAACCCAAAATGTGGAATGAAGTTTTGCTGCGAGAACGATGATGAATACGATCATGCCATGACAAAGATTAACAAGTGTGATGTATGCAAAGAAAGTTCATGCAATGTGTGTGACCCTGACTTATTCGAGTGCAACAGTTGTGGTAGGACATTATGTTCATGTTGCACCGATAGGTTTAGTTGCAATTTGTGCTGCGAACTAGAGAATTGCTTGGATTGTGCAATAGATGGCAGTGGATATACAAGAGAGTGTGGTGGGTGCAATGAAGTCCTCTGCAAGTATTGTGATCCCGGTCTGACTCATATGGGTATAGGGGAAAGAGCATGTGAGTGTTGTCGAGGAGTTGACCAAGCTCTTTGGCATGGGCCGGACAACCCTGCTGAGATTGATTAATGTTAATTATCGTAGTAGTGTAACTGACTTGTAAAAAGTGGATGTTACAGGTTACATGATACATGCACCGTCATGCCTGGGCGGCCGGGCCCGGGCGATATCCTAATAGGATACCATTCTCATTCACTAATCCTAAATCCCAAGGTAGGGGGACACGACGCTAACTGACGACCTTTGTATTAGACTGTGCACGCTATTGGTACTAATTAGGAAGTGTTAAACATGTTATATAGCAGTCTATCTTATTTGTATGAAATGAGTGTGATACCATTTGGAATCTCAGGCAAAAATGATAGTACACAAGATGTTCTCTGGACTTGTCTGCCCTTCACCTTTGTTTGAGATAATCCACTGAATGTAATCCCTGAACTCGTCTAGAAAGCAGATTCGTAATATTTCCATCTATCATTGGCGGCAGCAGCTTCGTCCCTCTGATCACTTCTAATCTCATCTAGATATGATTGATAATAACGTAATGCTTCAGCATAAACTTCTTTTGTTGCATGTCCTTCCTTGTACAATCCCTGAATCTTTTTCAACGAGTTATAATCCCCATACCCAGCTGCAATCATATAGTTTTTCGATGCTCGACGATGATTACCAGCCCGCTCCTCGAATACACCTAGAATGTGTCTTGCTTTTATACTTCCTCCCATAGCTGCCAAGTCATAGTAATGCGCGGCCTTCTTTCTATCCTTGTTTACCCCTTTACCAAACTCATAAGCAGTACCAATGTTGTAATGTGCTGTTGAATCACCAAGTTCTGCTGCTCGATGCCAATATTTTAATGCCTTGGCGTGGCTTTGTGGTAGTCCGAAGTCTCCATTCTCATACCTACATCCCAGATTGCGTATTGCCCGAGCATCATTATTGATCTCAACTCGTTTTTTATATCTTTTCATTATCTCCGCATCAGAAGAAGGATATGCAGTTCTACAAAAGGGACACTTTTGATTATCAACTTTATTCCCTAGGTTGTCATATCGAGGTGCATGAATACATCCTCTGCATACAAGCTTACCACAGCATGCCATATATACTGATCCCGCTGGAAGTGGTGGTAATCTTAAAAAGCATATAGGACAACCTTCTTTTGGTGGGGGTTGTTTAAATAACTTTTCATCATGTAACTCGGCTACTCGCCTCTCACAATCCTTCTTATGCTTGTGTCGATGCTTCTTTTTACATGCGGCGTTGCAATACTTTACTGATTTACATTTGTTGCATGTGTTAGTAACATCACAACCTTCCTTACCACAATTGGCACATATAGATGTACCATCTTCATTATCAGCCGTGTTCATGTTGTGTAACATATCACATACACCATCAATTATTTCAGCTGTGTTGTTTTGAGTGTTCATGATGTATTTAGCTCTCCTCCAAATTACACCTCGGACAACCGCTATGTAAGATAATACATTCAATCACTAACAATAATCTAATATGGATGATTGACGACAAACGGTGTAGAGGTTAGTATCAATAATCTAAGCAAACAACATCACTGCCTCTCACTGCAAAGACTCAAAATTATGCTGGTGGTATTCTAAGAGGGTACTTTTACTAAAACAATCTCCGTACCATAGAAGCCAGATCAGTAATAAACTCCCCCACTAAATCAATTACAGGGTACGTTAATATTGGTATAGGTTTATGTCTAACTTTAGTATAAGTGCACATAAAAAATGACATTCGGTGCACCTAAAAATATACCTTTGTTTAATATCGATTAGATAGTATGCATTAAAGCACTCCGGTATACCGTCAGTACTCTCCTTACATCAGTTTTTGACGTTCTTTCCAATAGTGGTAATATTAAGACGCAACTCTTGCGAGTTATCGAGGTAAAAGGTATCAAACATTAAACTCAAATTTTGGTGGTGAATTGAGACATCATTATAACATAGACTTACTCTTCGATAATGTCATCAAATAACAACGACGCTGCATCTACCGAGACAAACAATGTTAGAAATGTACGCCAAAGAGCGAATCCATTGGGATTAGAAAGTTTACCAGATGCGCCTCTTGCAAATATAGCCTCATACCTATCACACACAACACGAGCACTATTATCTGTGGCATTAACTGCACCCTCAACATCATATGATTTAGGTGGGCATAATGAGAATGAGAAGGATATAATAACAAAGAAGATGGAATTGTTGCTTAGGGAGAATGGCTGGCAATCTGCAGCAGCTGATAGTTTGTCGGATGTGTTATCCTATGCAATTGAGAATTGCAAAATTACAAAGATTAACAATAATCTACAGCATCAGAAACTATCAAAAGCGAGTAAGATTGTATTATCGAACCCGTATTATAGGGAATGTTTTGAATATGGTACTAGAATTCCATGCCCATACAGGCGTAGTGTTAAGTACGAAGAAGATTGGAAGACACTTGATTTGTTAGATCTTGACAAAAGTTTACGGATGAGATTAACCGATGGCGATATTGCTGGTATCTTGGTATGCATTGACGCTGTTAATAATCTAGAGGAGATTAAACTTCCTCATTGTGTCAATGTTAGAGGTGATGGGTTAGCCCCGCTACGAGGATCGGTAGTGTTGAAAAAGGCTGATTTGTGTATTGTATCGGAAGAGGTTGATAGTATGACTCCGAAGCTGTCAATCAATTCTGTTCTACCAATCTTTGATAGTATCATGGCCGTGAACCAAAACTCAATGAGGAGATTGCACATACCAAAAATATGGCGTGATACCCATAACGAGAGGCTGAACATCTTTTATGTTGACAATTACTCTCTTCAAGATTTAGATCCAGAGATGAGTGAACGAGAGAAGAGTCAGTATCGTACCAGTCTCTTAAATCGAGACCCCTGGGATGAATATGACCATTTCAAAATGGACTGCGCACAGTGTAACGAAAATCGTTATTCCGGCGGTAATAGGCTTGATATTACTTGTGAAGGGGGTCATAGGATAGAAACCTGTCCAAATCCAAAATGTGGAAGGAAGTATTGTTGTGAGCACGATGATGAATATGATCATGCCAGGAAAATCAAGAAATGCGATGTATGCAAAGTAACTACATGTGAGGAGTGCTCTGACATATATGAATGCACTGGGGACTGTGATAGGACTTTTTGCACTGATTGTAAACCTCGACTTTATTGTCATACGGGTTGTGATTCAATATCAGCAACACAAAATTGTATAGATTGTGCAGTTGATGGAAGTGGATATACAAGAAAGTGTGGCGAATGCAATAATGACCTTTGCAAGTATTGTGATCCAGATATGATTCATTTGGGTACAGGAGAACATGTGTGTGAAGTTTGTCGGGGTGTTGACGAGGCTGATTGGCATGGGCCAGACAACCCTGCTAATGTTGATTAAACATTCTCAACCAAAAGTGGTAGTTTTGTCTAGGTAGGAACTAGGAGCAGCAAGATCTTAACTTGCTCCAGACTATTCTTGCGTCAACTTATGATTATGAGATAATGATGAGCATGAGATATAATCATACTAAAAGATATGTTGTGGTACATCTAATATGATACAGCTAATGATACAGCTACTATTGCATTCCTCTACTCTATTATGCTGCCTTTGCCCTAATGCTATTCTGTTTCACCATAACCTTAAAAGTAGTAGGAGGCGGTGATCCTGAACTAGAAAACAATCCCCCACTACCCCGTTTCTTTGCAAGTTTATCCAAGATATCCTTCCGTTGCTTCCGCTGCATTAACTTCTTAAGCTCGGCATCACGATGCTTCTTATTCTTCTCGGACGTGCTTCCCTTACGATTTGAAGAATCTAACGCCTTTCGTATACATGTAGCGGCACATGTTCTTGATAAGACCTTATACTTGGAAGATTCCTTATCTATTTGTAGGAACTTACCACCTGCATCATCCATGACGGAGGATACCATTGATTCAACAATAAGTTGCTTCTCTTCTTGTGTAGATGAGTTGTAATTAGATCGTAATGTAAACATGACTTTGAGACGGTTATTACCCGTGAATTGACGATCATGTGATATACCCCTAGCAGTACAGACTACATCAAATCTACTTGGTGTATCAACTAACTCTACTTGATTTAGTAGTTCCTTGGATGCTGCTCTTGATAATAGTTCTAATCCAGACTTGCCTCGAGATGGAGGATACTCTACCGCCGTCGTTGGATGCTTCTTCTTCGGAGGACTGAAGAGTACATCAGCACGACGTTCCTCCACAGGATACTTCTGCAGTGCATTCTGTATCATACCAAGAATTAATGGACAATTACATGGTATCTGTTGCAATGTCTTACAATCCTTTTGCAATACGAAGAATCGTCCATTCGGTGTACATTGAAAACAGACTGTATCGATGACCTCTTGAGCAATCGATATACATTCCTCGTCATCGCCGAATAGTTCAGCCTGTAAATATCGTTGACGGAATAGTGATTCCATCATGATACGGAACCGTCCATTGCCTACATGTCTGGTACCTCGAGATACTCGTAGTGGTTCGGTGTCGGTATGATGATGAAGGATGACATCGTAGTTGTTTAGCTTGGTAGGCGGAGGCATTATTGATGTCATTGTTGTCGTCGATGTACATTCCATTGGTTGAATATTAGTAGTAGAGTTCATCGTTTTCGAGTAGCACATTTAGATTATAATCGTTTGCAATATGTTGTTCGATGGTCGATGGCTTGCAATTGAGATATCTATTTTATGATACAAAGGAGAAGCATAGGGATTAAGCCCTATATCCAACGATCACATCTTGTGAAAGTGCAGCTCAGCGTGATAGAGTACGAATACGACGATTGGTCTACATACTAGGCCTCGTTTAATAGCACGATATATGCTCGAGCAGGGCTCTGCAGTCCTGAAAAGTTGCATCAAGAATGTGTGTGTGGTGTTTAAGTAAAAGAGACCATTATGCACTAGGCATATGCGTCCCAGAGTTGAAGCTGGTTGAAGAAAGAAAAAAGTTATGCTTCTCATTTTGATGACATAGGTAAGGGTCATTGTGAATAGTACTCTGTGATCTAAATACGGAAATGATGGAGTAAGTACATAGGTTCCAAAAATTATGAGAGTTAGAGCTCAGGAAGCAGGAAGTTTGAGTTGGTTGAGTTGAGTTAGATAGTGTTTGCTGAGATTATTGATATACCTAGCGGCGTGTGTGGGTTGGTTGGTCTTCTTACATGGTTGGTTAGTTGTTATATTCTATTATAAGGTATAGGCTGCGGTGTAGCGGCGGTGGTGCAGTTTTAGTGTAGGATGATATTTATATGTTGTGCATAACTTATGTCTTTTTTTCTTGGCATTGCAGACCCCACTTCTCGATATGCAAATAGAAGTATGTAAAGGGAAATAGCAGTAATTGAACAATAGTATAATAAGATGAGCAGCCAACCCCTACGACGTTCAAGACGTCTTGCATCAATTATCTCCGCATCTTATTGGATTAGTATTGGTTATTCAGAAAATGATGCACAGGCAATAGAAAAACTACAGAATGATATGAAGAAATACTGTGATGGGGGTGGGGATCAGACTGATATAAAACTCGGTGGTGGATATTATATAGACGATTCTATGATCAATATTCCTAATAGGTATATACTACCTCACTGGAACAAGTTGGCTAAAGCATTGATTGGCCGTACCTCTATGGAAAATGTAGACTTATATGGCATCTCAATACCCATCTCGGTATTAGACATTATTCTCCCAGCATTTCAGTCTATGAATTTGAATAGACTATACTTATGTAATGTGGGGTTAGATAGTGATGGATTGCTGCGGTTATCCTCATTCCTAGAAGATAATACAAGCTTGAAAGTTCTTTATCTGGGCGGCGATACAATTGATGATATTTCTATTGCCAGTTCCCTGTCATATGCAATAAAGAGCCATCCCAGTCTCAACACGCTAGTATTTAGCGCATGTGGATGTAGCAATAACACTGTCCTGGAGAAGATACTTGAGGGGTGTGCAAAGTTAAGAATATTATCAATATCGTTTGAAACGTTGGGATTGGATGCTACAGTCATAGCAGACTTTATACGCAGTAACCATTCTATACAGGGGATTATCTTGGACCATGACAAAATTTCAGATGATGATACATTACTTTTTGCATCAGCATTGAAGATGAACACACAACTCAGGCAATTAGACCTGAGCGATAATAAAATTACAGAAGAAGGAGAGAATGTTCTGCTCAATGCTCTGTTTGATCAAACGAGTATGGATTCAATTGTTGAGTCCAATCATACATGTGTTCCATATACATTTGATGTCTCTAAGCCTTCAATAGTAGCTCAGCGGCCTCCCTTGGAACAAGAGCTTTTAACGATTAATACGAATAATTTCATTAGCATTAAGCAAAAGATTAGAAGGAAAGTAGTATTGGCATTATGTGGAGTTGACGGGGGGCTCTTTGATCTATCTCATTTAAATGATCTTCCCCTGAAATTAATGCCTCGTGTACTAGAGTTGATTCAGGAATTTACGGCATCTAGGGGGAAACAGTTGATTAGGATACACACTGCAACCAGAACAGATCTGATAGGAAAGCAGACAGAAAAGGATGCCTTATCAAGACTCTTTCATACGTTACGAGGATGGGAGCTGCCCTTATTGTTTGAGAATCTAAAACCTAAGAAAGGGCTGGCGGCTGGGAAGAGAAAGAGGAAGACTCGTCGTTAGGCGGGGGAGAGGCGGCATTTCTGATAGATTGACTAATAATAAACTATGTAGATAGATAAGACTAGTATGAAACAACAGTGTTTGATTCAAGCTTTATTTTATCTTATCAATAGATAACATCCTCGGGGTTTTGCAGCACAAACCCAGGGCTCATCTTCTTTATAGTCATTAAGATTGCAGAGCCATTCCCTTTCACTTTCCGCAGAACCCTTGTCAGACTCTCAATACTTGAGGCAGGTGGGCGGCGGCGGATTCATCTCCTCCCTAGAGAGACAAGAGGTTGACAAAGATATCGTGAGGATAAAATCTATCAAAGTGATAAACACAACATAAAAAGGTCATCGTATTGTTTCGTATCGTATTGCGTCAGACAATGCACTCAGATCATCGACACTCTCCGTGGAGAGTGGCTAGCATTAGAGGTGTCAGAATTATGGTGGTTGTGTTTCTTCATTCGCAATATGATATCCCCGGATGTGTGCCGCCAAATGAGATTATTGAAACTTAAACTTACTTTCTCAATACCGCCTTACTTGCTCCGAATCCACCCGTACATACGTCTATAGTAAATAGATAATTGTGTTAGACAAACCCCAAACAACATCAATAACAAGACAATCCCAAATCATATCTCAGTGTATTCAGAAAAGGTTAGAACCATATAATTATTTCACATACACACAAACCAAACACTCATTCCACTCTACATTCCTTTTGAATAAAGAGATCGTAGTGCATAATAGGAAAGGTGTATATAACTCAAAAGACCGTCGTGAAAAAGTAGTATGGATATGTTTCATCACTATACACAGACATAATGTCCCGGGCCCCATCAATTATGAACTCAATGTTTCTTACCTTGATGTTTTGATGTGTACAAAATCGGCCGTGGCCTCGGAGCTGCTCGGGTGGGGGCGATACACAAATATCCCCGACGTATACACGTCTCAAAAAGCTTAATATCTTATATATCTCGCCAGTACGATCAGCCCCCTGCCAATCAACGAACAGACTTAAAACAATCCATAACCATCTTAAACTTGTCTTCACAAGCACCCTGTATCAAAGCACCATCATTCTGTTTATTAATTACACATTGTGCATATTCTTTTAATACATTTGGACATTTTAATTCCATGGCTTGATATATTGTTGTTAGTTGATTTGGTTTCCATATACCAAAGTTATTTTCTAGGTCAGATGTTGATGTTGAAAAGTGATGGGGGGGGGTTGTGGAGTTTGTTATTTTGTTTGTTGAAAGTGACGCTGGGAGAGATGATTTTGCTTGATTGACTGCTACTCGGGTTGCTACTGCATTGCATAGTGGTGTCATTGTTGATATCCCCTCACTCTACGGCCCAGGAGATCAATAGTGCTATGTTTATGCCCCACAATACTAGAGAGAATAAGATTTTGTGTGGATGAGATTTTGGTATCCTAAGTAATATCATCCTCTTTGCTACAATATGTACCTACGATATCAAGTGCAGTATGTTGCTTATTGTTGATCAATACTGGTAGATTGATGCATCAGATTATTATTCGTTAGATTGATAGCTATATTGTTGGCTCACCAGAGTACAGAGAAGTTCTGCGGGTAGTGGTGACCAATGACACCGAGTTAAAATTATTATCTTTATTCTTTATACACACCAAACAAAACAATACAGAAAGTATTTAGCTACACCCTCCATACATCTCCACAGATATTAGTAAAGAGGTATATTATATGAAAATGAGCTCAGCAGAAGATATCAACAAAGACGACGACGACTCTCGTTCTCTATCATGTGAAAAATCATCGAGCAGTAAAGAGTGCACATCATGTGAACAAAATAATGTCGATGACATACCCAAGGGTATAACAAATATAGCTGTACTTGATGATGTTACTACATGTGCCAGTTGTGGTAAAGAGGGCAAAGATGGTGATATGAATACATGTAACAAGTGCAAATCAGTGAAGTATTGCAATGCCGCATGTAAAAAGAAGCATCGATCAAGGCATAAAAAGGCATGTCAGAAACGTGTGGCCGAGTTACATGAAGAACAACTTTTCAAAAAACCAGCAAAAGAAGAAGAAGATTGCCCTATTTGCTTTCTAAGATTACCGACTCTTGCTTCGGGGCGGATATATATGGTATGTTGTGGAAAATTTATATGCTCAGGATGCATCTTTGCTGTAAAAAAAAGAGACGCAGCTAGTGGTGGACTATGCCCTTTCTGTAGAACTCCTGCTGAAAGGAATTCTAAGAAAATGATGAAATTGTACAATAAACGAATAGAGCTGAACGATGCACATGCAATTTTTAGCGTGGGAAGTTACAATATGTTAGGATCTCATGGTTTCTCACGAAACCTAACCAGGGGATTAAAATTATGGCACCAAGCAGGGGAGCTCGGTTATGCAAATGCTTATTACACTATTGGATTATCTTATCAATGCGGTAGAGGATTGGAAAGGGACGAGAAGAAAGCTTTGTATTACTATGAACTTGCAGCTATGGGAGGACATGCAAATGCAAGACGCTGCATGGGTGAGTACACATTGAGGCTCGAGGACAACTGCCTAGATAAAGCATTGAAACACTTTCTGATTGCAGTTGAGTGTGGGGATCCTTATTCTTTAAAAGAAATCAAAGCTTTATACATGAATCGTTCCTCGTGCCAATGTTGTGGACGTGCAACAAAAGAATATTTTACCAAAGCATTACAGTCTTATCAAGAATATCTAGATGAGATTAAGAGTGATCAAAGGGATGAAGCTGCTGCTGCCCACGATGATTACAAATACTATGAATCTGCTTTCTAGACAAAGTGGGTCTGATGAAGTACAAGAAGTAAAGTAGAACCGTTTTTGTTTATTTATTCGTTAATTAAGCATCAGTTCTTTTTAATATGACCAATCCCTCTGCAGTACAATGTACAATATCATCATCTTCCTCATTCTCTTCTCCACCAACCGTTATTAACTTACATTAATCCATACCTTTCTTCCTTCCCATTTGGTAATAACACCTTCGATTTTCAAGTATGATCCAACCTCAAAAGGAGCCTTTAAACATGTATTAACTTGTGCCGTAAATCCACTCCACGCATGGGACTCCACGTCAGTCTTATTAATAGAGTTATCTTGGAGTTATCATACTACGATTCCTCCATGCAATAGTAGCTCTATCTCTTGCTTCACTCTTCATTTGTGCCCGCTGCTCGTGGTACCCACGTAAAGCTAGTTCATACGCGGCTTTTGGTACCAACCCATATTTAAACCCTCTCTCAACACTATCCAACGACGGTTTGTATCCAGCCCGAGCTGCAATTATCATGTGCTTGAATGCACGATGATTATTTCCAGCCTTTCCCTCGATACTTCCGAGGTCATGTCTTGCTTCTACACTTCCATTCATAGCTGCAAGTTCCCAGTAATATTTGGCTTTCTCCTTATCAAGCTCAACACCCTCTCCATTGTGGTAACATCCAGCTAAATTCTTATATGCGCAATAACATCCAAGCTTCCCTCCCTTTAGATATAACTCAGCAGCTTTCGTAAAATCTCGAGGAAGTCCACCGGTTCCATTGTCATAAAAACCCCCCAGCATATTGAATGCCTCACCATTACCTTTGTCCATTAGATTCTTTAGTTTCTTGATTTCCTCATCAAAATCTTTTGGTGGTGGCAGCCTACAAAAAGCACAAATATCTTTTCCTTCTCCTAACTTGATAGCCAAAGTACAACCATTGCAGACAATCTTGCCACAGCATGGTTGGAATGTTGATTGGGGTTCGGTTCGACTGGGCAGTATAGGAAGGAAACATATTGGGCAGTCTTCTAATGTATGCTCCTTGAAAAGTTGTTCATCGTGTAATTCAGCTACTCGCCTCTGACATGCCTTTTTATGCCTTGATCGGTGTTTCTTTTTACATGCGGCATTGCAATATTTAACCATTTTACACTTGTTACATGTGTTCATATCACTATCTTTACCCTCTTTGCCACAGTTCGCACACGTAGTAACATCATCAAGGACAGCTATACTGTTTATACCCTCGGTAATGTCATCGACATTATTATTTTGTTCACATGATGTGCACTCTTTTCTGCTCGATGATATTTCCATTTTAGCATGCTGTAACTTTTGCTCGTCGTCGTCATTGATGTCTGCGGAGCTCATTTTCGTATAATATACCTCTTTAATATATCTTATCCTTAGAGTTGAGATGAGAGCTAAACTTTCTTTACTTTGATGTGTATTAAATTTTCTATCTACCAGAGTACGACGTAAGTATTCACATAGTTTGTTGGATGAGATTTTGGTATCTTTTGCATTGCGGTATCCTATCTGTACTTACTAACTATATATGAGTGAGTGATAGAATATTGTACTGCAAACCTAGGTTGCTTTGGGGTGGTATTAGTTAATACAATATACTACTAATTGAGTTGGTGTATATCAGATTTGTTAGCTAGTTGATTGTTGAGTTGCATTGGTTCTGATACCTCAGTTTTACAGGTCAACAATTGCAAATAATAATATACAATTGACTTGTCATTGGTTTTAATGGGTGCACCGTCTCTTTACAGAGTAGTTGTGTACATCTCAATCTTATCGGTATATAGTAAAGAGGTCTTTATACGAAAATGATCTCCGACTCTTTTGAATGCAGTCTATGCAGCTGGGGACAAACCAAGAAAGTATGCATATCATGTGAACAAAAGTTGCACCATGCTAAAAATAATGTGGATAGCATATTAATCGAAGGCATCGACAAAGTGGCAATTGATGATGTATCTACGTGTGCCAATTGCGGTAAGGAAGGTAGTGATGTTAACAATGAATGCAACAAGTGTAAGATGGTGAAATATTGCAATGCGGCATGTAAAAAGAAACACCGATCAAAACATAAAAAGGCATGTGAAAGAAGAGCTGTTGAGGTTTATGATGAGGCTCTATTCAAAGATGTCGAACCTGAGGAATGTCCCCTGTGTTTCCTTATGTTACCATATGAGAGTAAAACATCGAGCTTCATGTCATGTTGTGGGAAAGTTATATGTAATGGTTGTATTCAATGAAAGTGAGTGAAGGAAAGGATCTATGCGCATTTTGTAGAACGCCACCACCAATTTCAGATAAAGAGGACATTAATAGGACAAAGAAAATGATGGTTAGGGGAAATGCATATGCATTTAACCACCTTGCGGGATATTATGTACAGGGATTGGGTGTATCACAAGACATGTCAAAGTCTAATGAGTTAATGCTCAAGGCAGGACAGCTTGGTTGTGCTTCAGGCTATTCCAACTTGGGTTATTCGTATCATATTGGGAATGGTTTGGGTATGGATGAGAAAAAAGCTAAATACTACTTTGAGCTTGCAGCTATGAATGGGAGTGTCAATGCAAGACATAATCTCGGTTGCTTGGAGAGAGAGGCTGGCAATCATCATCGAGCATATAAACACAATATAATTGCAGCAAAGACTGGTCACAAGCGTAGTTTAGATGCTGTCACGGATGCGTATAAGAAAGAGTTTGTTACAAAAGACGAATATGCAAACATTTTACGAGCCCATCACGAGAGACAGAAAGAAATGAAGAGCGATGCAAGGGATAAAGCTGCAATGTACTATACTTCAGGATGAGGGGTGAGTAGTAGTTATGAATAACTAACTCTACTGTCTGAATCAAGTACGAATACAAGTGGTAAAGCAGAACCATTTTTATTTGTTTACTCATATTCGATAATTAAGCATCAGTTCTTTTCAATATGACTAATCCCTCTGCAGTACAATGTACAATATCATCATCTCCTTCATTCTCTTCTCCACCAACCGATATTAACTTTGAATGTATCCAAACCTTTCTTCCTTCCCATTTTGTAATAATTCCCTCAATCTTAAGATATGAATTAACCTCAATAGGTGCCTTTAAACATGTATTAACTTGTGCCGTAAATCCACTCCACGGTACACACTCTCCTGATACATTAAATCCTAACCAACCAATTATATCATCCATCACGCATGTCATTGATCCACCGTGACAGTATCCAGCATGTGATTCTGATTTTTGAGTAAAGTGACATAATCCTGTGAGTTTTGTGCCGACGCCACCTTCTTTGTATTGTACTCCGTAATGTGAGACTCTAACTGATGATTGTACTGAGTGACATAAATCTGATCCCTATATCGGCAATATAATACAAGGTAAGATATAGTATATACAGCAGTTCTTCTTGCAATACTATAAGGTTTGTCCACATCATGTGAACAAAAAAATGACAAACATACATACCTTCCATCCGCTCATACTCCTATAATCACTATCAACAATATCATTCAAATCACTATTTCCGACTACTTCTATAATACTCTCATCAACATCCCACTCCGGCATACATATCCTTTCACCCCATGTTGGTATCTGTTCGATAGCCCATTGTGGTAATTTTCTGTATGTTGTTTGTACATCACTTTTTAGTCTATTTGTGTTGGCAAGACTTAGTGATTCTAATGGATCTAATATGCTGTTACTACTGGTGGATATGGTAGGTTTATGCTGTATTACAGCGGCATTGTTTGCTTCTTTATTGAGCACCGTCATGATAAGCAATGATAACCTCATCAAAAAGTGAGTATGAGCCGATAGGAGCTCGAGAGGTGGTACTGGGAGATAGAATTATTTAATCCCATAAGTAACCGCCGCCATTGAGAGCAATATTGCTTTGGTGTTTAGTTATACTGATCACTGATCAAACCAAGTAAGAGCTTGGTGACGGATAAAAGGTACGTTTACATGTGTGTACTGGCTGTGCTGGTAATGGGGTGTGGCGGTGTGGGCTGTCATTATATGTTATGAAAGAGTGACCTTGAGAGTATTTGAGATAATATAGATGAGATTAGAGTACCTTGCTCATTCATTGCTTGTTTGTTTGTCGGCCATCTCCTTTACACCTTGGTTTTGTTGCTTATTGTAACATTATTTATATCCTCTAATATTATCTATTCGTCGTGTTTTATCCATGTTTACAGAGATATTGTTGTTTGACATTAACGTATGAATAATTTCAACTAACAAATAGTACAATAACAAAACAATAGTTAGCTCTCAAGATTGAACAATAATACGTATCTAAACAATACACGGAATCGACTTATTGAATGAAACGATATGAACCAACCAAATAATAATCAGCCCGTACGGCGTTCAAGACGTCTAGCTACAATTATTCCGGCATCAAATTGGATCAGTATTGGTTACTCAGAAGATGACGCCAGAAGAATGGAAACACTACAGAATGATATGAAGAAATACTGTGAAGGAGATGACGAGACAGGCATAGAACTCATCGGAGCAGATGATGATGAAATGCTACCGCACCATGATATTTTGTTACCTCACTGGCAAAAGTTTGCTAATGAATTAAGAGGACGTAACTCTGTTGATAGTTGCAATATATTTGGTATTTCTTTGCCCACCTCGGTATTAGACATTATTCTGCCATCACTACAAACAATGAATTTAGCTGAACTAGCGTTAATTGATGTTAACTTGAGGAGTGACGAATTCCTGCGGTTATCATCTTTTCTCAGAGATAGTACAAGTATAAACCGATTTGTTATTGGTGGGGATGCAATAGATCTTTCTATTGCTACATCATTGTCAGATGCAATAAAGGATCACTCCTCTCTAGAAGGGGTTGGTTTCTATAAATGTGGACTAAACAATGTCCCAGTTCTTGAGACTATTCTCCAGGGGTGCACTAGATCAAAGTGTCTAGGCATATCGTTTGAAACGTTGGGATTAGATAGTATTAATGTTATCACAGACTTTATACGGTGCAACCATTCCGTTGGCATTATTCAATTGGGACACAACAGTTTATCAAATAGTGATGTAGCAGTCTTGGCTTCAGCATTAAAAAGGAACTCAAATCTGAAACAGTTGGACCTCCAGAATAATGCCATTACAGAGGAAGGGGAGAAGGTTCGATTGGATGCTATGTATAATCCAACGAGTATGGATTCAATTGTCGAGTCCAATCATACATGTATACCGCATACATACGATATCTATGACGATTCGGCTATTAATCAGCGGCCAATACTAGAACAAGAACTCTTCAATATCAACGTGGATGATGACATTAGTATTCAACAGAAGATTAGGAAGAAAGTAGTATTGGCATTATGCGGAGGAGCGGACGGAAGTCTCTTTGATCTATCTCATTTGAATGATTTGCCTCTTCAATTGATGCCACGAGTGCTAGAGTTGCTACAGGAACATACTGAAATTAGAACGAACCAGCGCAACCTGATGCCGGAACAGTTGGAGAAAGATGCCTAAGAGTCTACTTTCATACTTTAAGAGGATGGGAGTTGCCTCTGTTGTTTAACAATTTACGTACCCAAGTACCTACTGGAAAGAGAAAGAGGAGGAAGACCTGTCGCTATTGAATTTGGGCAATGCCGTCGTCTTGAGTTTGGGGTGTGCACATGATATGCACAACTTTATGATTGGGTCACTATGTTCACCAAAGCTTCTGGATTAGATCCTAACATGATATATCCAACTTGATATAAACTTGTAGAATATGAAACTATCCATCGCCTTCTCCACATCAGCATTATTCCCCTCCCCGGGTAGAAAAGGAGTACATAACAAACTAAGTGTACGATAATGTAATGATACGATACGAAAATTGTCCACACACTTTCAACTTTTATTACTTTGGACTTTGGGCATACGATAGCACGTTGTTGATCTCCTGTTTGATATCGAATTAAAGCATGAGTGGTAGAGGACGATCATCAAACAACAATGGAGGAGGCCGTGGTCGTGGCCGTGGTAGAGGCAGATCCAGTGGAGGTCGAGGAGGTAGACAAAATCATCCTCGAAGTGCACCCACAACACCACAAAAACAACGCAATAACAATGGTTACAACAATACAAATCGATCACAAAGTACAATGTCATCAGGAGCATACAATAGACGTCCAAATAATAATTCAAGGTATGATAATAGTGATAAGAAGGATGGTGAAAAGGGGTATGTTTATAGTTTTTTGTGCATATGATGTGTCACTCTTTATATAATTGCAACACTCACCAATCCTATATCAATCAATCTTTAGAGCATCTGCTCATACTGTATCGGAAGAATATCGTATACAGCTTACATCTCTTCTATTGTAAGTTCTATGTTTGTTGGATTTGATGTGTTGTATGTTTGCACTTTTTGTGTCTATGATGTGTTCATTGCAACAGATTGCAACTAACAATCTCTCTCCTATACTCTCATTCTTTCAGGAACTTACGTGAAACTGATAAAGAATCAATAACATTACCAGCTAATCTAACCAATACACAAAGAAAGTTTGTGCATGAATTATCCAAACAAATGGGCCTCAAATCCAAAAGCCATGGCAAGGGTGAACAACGTCGTATCACTGTTAGTAAAGTTCAAAGTAGTAGTTCAGGTGGATTAATGATGATGGGAGGTAATAATCCCAATCAAACTAAAGATAAGAAGAAGGATGAAAATTCATTACCAACATTGAAAGAATATAAACAAGTACCAAGGATTAATATTGGTAAGCGTGGTGAGGAGGCATTAGTTCAACATTTGTTAAAGTTTCCACCAAATGATAAGGAGTTGGCGGAGAGTAAGGAGACTGGATCTTCTCTATTGTTGCTGAAAAGGAAAGCTAATGTTAATAAAGATGGTGCTACTGCTAATTGTGTAGATGATGAAGGTGGAGATGTAATAGTTGCCAATCAAAGTGGAGAACAACAGCGGCAGCTTCTTTCACTCAATGATATCCTACCCCCTCCACAACAAACAACAGAGACGGCGGCTACACCTTCCTCCCAGCCATCTTCTCAACAGCAGCAGCAAAGGCTACAGGCAAAACAATCACGTATAAAAAACCAACGTATACAATCACATCATACATTACAACAACAAACGAAACAACATTCAGATTATAAGAAAATGATGAAACAACGTCAAAACCTACCTGCATATAGTTATGCTACTGATATTTGTAATGTGTTAAAGAATCAGAAGAATCAAGTTGTTATTCTAACTGGTGATACTGGTTGTGGGTACGTCTATTTTGTTTGAGTTTGTATGTGTACTATGATTACGCTATCTGTTCATATCATTGCTCACTTCCCCTCGTCTCTCTGTCTCCACATCTATATCAGAAAATCAACACAAGTACCACAATTCCTACTAGACGATTCACAAATAGGACCAAAAGCAAACATAATAGTAACACAGCCACGTCGAATATCGGCCATATCGGTAGCAGAACGTGTAGCATCCGAACGATGTCAAAGTACCGGACAAACAGTAGGCTACTCTGTCCGATTAGAAAGTTCGACATCGAATAAAACACAATTGTTATTCTGCACGCCTGGTGTATTAATGAAACGATTACATCCCACTGATGATGAATGTGGATTTGATACTAATAATGAAGGAGGTAGTAATAGGTTGGCAGATGTTACACACATTATCATGGATGAAATACACGAGGAAAGTGGCGTTAGTTTTGTTTTTTATCATATGAATTCATGTGCTCAATATGATGTCTTGGTGATTTGGCCGCTTCAATTGAACTTTATTCCCTTTATTCGATTGCCTTTGTAAACCACATGCACTAACATATGTTACTATCATCTCTCTTCATCGTCATCACATGTGAAACGTGCATCTTCCAGCGTGATAAGAATACCGAATTCTTAATGATTGCATTACAAGATTTATTAGATGAACGTGATGATTTGCAACTGATATTAATGAGTGCTACGATGCCCACACGTGATTTGGCTGAGTATTGGTGTGGTGTTGGACGTCGACGTATGCAGCTAAGGGCGGAGCAACAGCAGAATGATGATATCTCTTTATACAACAAGTCAGTGGCAGATGATGATGATTGGGGAGATGATGGTGTCGGGATGCCAGTTGAGATTAACATCCCCGGACGAACATTTCCAGTACAAGAGTTCTTCCTTGAAGATGCATTATCAATGACTGGATTTGTTAGTGAGGCACACAAGGATGCGCCGGACATGAAGCAGATCGAAGATGACTTGTTGTCCTTACTCGGAGGTAGTGGACCAAGTAGTCAGAAGGCATCTTCTTCAAAAGGGAATAAGAACAGGAATCAGGGACAAGTTGAGTTGTCATCACTCGAGAATACACTGACATGTGTCATGTGTAATCGATCTGGATTCAAGTCTGCTGAGGAATTTGGCACCCACGTTGCTTTATGTGACGGCGGCGGTAATATATCGATGGATGATCTAGAAGACAAGGTCAGAAGTGTAGATGCTTCCTCCGCGAGCGGCTTTGATATATCCGCTGCTGCCTCACCACCACAAGATGATGATGATGAGAGCTTCCTTGATGTGATTGAGGAAGACGACTTCGAAGACTATGATGACGAAGATGAGGAAGTTGGTTTAGTTGGTGGGAAATGGGACGGTGAATCTCCGTTTGGTACCGATACGGCAGTACCATCCAACAAACCAACCTTGACCGAAGAAGAAATGCTTACCCGGTATCAAACAATGTATGATGATGAGGCAATCAATTATGATCTTATATTGGAATTAGTCAAATACATTACCAAGTCATCTTATGGCGATGGGGCAATCCTAATCTTCTTTTCGGGATGGGCAGATATATCAGAATTCTCGCTCATGCTTGAGAGTACTCCACCATTCAATGATCAGTATCAGTTTGTGGTATATCCCTTACATTCGGGCATTCCATCTAAAGATCAACGTAAGGTGTTCATCAAGCCATCCAAAGGTATACGAAAGATTATACTAGCCACCAACATTGCTGAAACAAGTCTTACTATCGAGGATGTAGCCTTTGTTATCGATACGGGGCGTGCCAAAGAGAAGAGTTATGATCCACATCTCAAGACTAGTACCTTGCAAGAGGCATGGATTAGTCAAGCAAGTACCAAACAACGAAAGGGACGTGCCGGACGATGTAAAGCTGGAGTATGCTTCCATCTCTTCTCAAGGCGGCGATTCTCATCCCTTCGTCCATTTGTCGAGAGTGAGTTGATACGAACACCATTGGAAGAGATTTGTTTGCAGTGTAAACGATTGAAACTCGCCCCAGGCGGCCCCGAGGATTCTGATGGCATTCCAGCTTTCCTTAGTAAAGCAATGACTCCTCCGCATACAAAGTCGGTGACTAATGCTCTTGAATTGCTATGCTCACTCGGGGCAATGGATGAGGAGACTAACGAACTCTCCGATCTTGGAGTCTGCCTCTCTGCTTTGAGTCTTGAACCCAGAGTCGGAAAGATGGTTATCATGAGTCATCTAATTGGATGTACAAAAGCATCATCATCAATGGCAGTAGCCATGTCATACAAGTCACCCTTCGCCATACCTCCTCCGTCACTGAGAAAAGTATCCGAAAATGCCAAGATCAAGTTATCCGAACGATCCGAGTCTGATCAAATCACGTCTCTTAATGTCCTCCGGAATCGTGATGTTATATACAAACGAGGCATGGGTCCGTACTCTTCATGGTGCAAGCAAAACTTTCTCAACTTCTCCTCACTTAACATGATATCCGATCTGAGGAAGAACGTATCACGTGAACTAGAAGGCCTTGGCTTTCCTCCATGTGCCAAGAATGGATACCATAATAGAAACGGTGACTTCAATGCGGCCTTCTTGCAGGCTAGTATCTGTGCTGGTCTATATCCTAATGTGGCCTATCGACGTAAGGGAGATGTCAACTTTTCAACCAAAACTAATCAAAAGGCCAAGACACATATGTCTAGTGTTAATGCCATCAAGTCACAACCACTAAGCAGGAAATGTGAAGTTGCAGCAGATCAAGTGGAATTCATTTGCTTTGGAGAATTAGTTAAAGGCAAGGCCATGTTTACAATGGAGAATACAACGCACTTGGTCAGTCCACTGCCCCTGTTACTACTATGCGGCAATCTTCATATCAAACCAATTCACTTTGAGCCTGCTGAGCCATCGGGTCCGCCTATCCAAAAGGCTATTCTGTCATTAGATGATTGGTTAGTCTTCCTATGTGAGCCTGACACCGCATCGGCATTAGTTGTATTACGTCAACGTTTGGACTCTGCCTTTGATAGGATCACATCAGATCCAACCAACTTTCCTGATTTACCCGCAGTTGAAATGGATGCAGTTGAGACGTTAGGCCACGTCTTGAACAGCGGGCACAAAGCCGCCCCGAGGAGATAAGTCCCTCTACATAGAGATAGTGGTATAAAGTAAAGACGGTACTAAAAGCATAATACTAATCTAGTTCTCATTTATAAGTAGCAGCTACAATCTCCTTTAAACCCATCAACTTTTCCAACCCAAGCTCGTTGGTAATCTTGTCAACATTCATACTAATATCCGGTGGACTAGGCACACCACCCCCAGTTGTTGGCCGATTAACACCATTAACACTAGACGTATCCAACTTTAAATGATTAGCCACCTCCATTGCAAGTTCATATCGTGAAACTCTAGTACTACCGCCAAGATTATATACCTTTGTCCTCTTTGCCTCCTCGGACAAGTCATTAACAGATAATGCATGTTGTAAAAAGTGTGTAATAGCTCGACATACATCATTAATATGCACTACTGATCGAAATTCATTTACAAAGTAATCGGTTGGTGTTGAGCTTTGTAATCTACTTTCAATGAATTGCAAGAATGAGGGGTATGCACCCTTCTTGCAGCCATGTTGGAATGGAGTGGGGGGTCCTAGTATGAGGGAACTTCGAAGGATTGTAGATCCAGGAACGTTCTTCCCTAACAATACCTTTTCATATTCCAATTTGGATCTTCCGTATACATTAATTGGATTCGCTTCATCTGTATCTTCCTTGTAATACTGCTTTGTGCCCTCATATACTTGATCAGTTGACAAATAAATGTTAGGAACATTCAGCTTTAACAGAGATACTGGATAGTTAACCTTCACTGCTTCGACTGGATTCTTCTCACAATATCCCGGGCTGGATAATGCCGCTAAATGTATAATTGCATCAAGTTTAGTCTGATCTTCTCCTTCATTACCACCGCCACATACTGCTTGTTGTATTATATCTATACAATTGGATTGTGAAAAGTCTACATTTGATATAGGATATACACCCTCAATAGTAGGATGGAGTGTAGATGATTGCAATAGATCATTTAAATCAGCCTCAAATGTTGATAGCGAGTTATATGCACAGTATACTTTATATTGTTGTTCATCATCCGTAGTACTACCACCGCTGATACTAATACCACAAGAGACAAGTGATGCAATTAAATGTTGACCGACATATCCACTGGCCCCTGTAATGAGGATCTTCTTTGCCGAATTCGATATTATTGCCTCTGATGCAAAAGTATAGGATAATGGATGTGTTAACTTGGAGGAGAATTCCGCCATTGTTGTGACGACAAATGCAAATTGACTAGAGGAATGAACAATCGGCGAAGGATTGGTTAAGAGTAAGAGCAAAGCAGCAACATAATATAATACCTAGATGTAGAGAGGTGAATGTAGAAAATAACGGTATAATTATTCCCGGAGTCACCGAGCCACTATATCAGAAAGATAAAGAGTCTAAAGCATGCTCTGTAGAGCTTCATCCTTCTAGCAACAGCATTCATCGCTGTGTATTGTTCTATTAGCTTTATATTTGTCTATCTGTTTATCTTTACAAGCTTTGGTGATCCTAATGACCCAATCATAAAGTTGTGCATATCATATGCACAAATAAAACATAGACATAACTCAAGTCAGCGACCCCCCAAATCAACGATGAGTCTTTCTCCTCTTCCTCTTCCCGACCGTCTCCTTCTTAGGGCTCAGATTCTCAAACAACAAGGGCAGCTCCCAACCCCTAAGTGTGTGGAAGATTCTCGACAAGGCATCTTTCTCTAACTGTCTCGGCAGACGTCTCACTGTTACCGCTCTTGTTCTGTGTATGGTATGTTCCTGTATCAACTCCAACGCACGAGGCATCAACTGAAGAGGCAAATCATTGAAATGAGAAAGATCGAAGAGACTCCCGTCCACTCCGCTTAATGCCAATATGACTTTCATCCTAATCTTTTGCTGAATACTAATATCCACTCCATTTTCATTTATCATTCCGTTTATGCACAACACTTCTATTTCCAGTAAAGAACGCTGAATCTGAATGGCTGATCTGTAGATATCATAAGGTATTATTTGATTTGGAAATTGTTGATGGGTGACATTAAATGTGTGCGGAACACACTTGTGGTTGCACTCCATAATTGAATCCATGCTGGTTGGATCAAACATTGACTTCAGTAGAGCTTTTGCCCCTTCTTCTGTAACATCGCAGTTCCTTAGATCCAACATTTGAAGATTTGTGTTCTCTTTCAACGATGTAGCCAAAACAGATATGTCACTATCTTTAATCTTCTGACGATGCATCTTGATAAGCACCACAGGATGGTTGCATCTTATAAAGTCAGAAATGACAATAATGCCCTCGGATACAAAGTCACTATCCAAATTTAAATCTACTTGTTCCAATTTACCACACCCATTTAGGATCTTCGGAACGATCCCGGACATGATATTTGATCCACATCTACCCGCTGAAAGAGATGAAAGCTTGGGATGGTTGCTTATGGCATCCGATAATGAACTGGCAACAGACAGATCATCAACTCCATTCACCCCAATTATAAGATTCCATATGGTTCTGTTCTCACGGAGAAACGATGATAAACGAAGCATACCCTCATTACTCAATCCTACATCAACTAGACTTAACTCATCCAATTTCATTGACTGTATTGCTGGAAAGATAATATCTAAAACTGATACGGGCAGGGAGACGCCGACAATACTGAATCGTTTGATATGAACTTGTTCAATGAGTGTTCGTCTAATTAATGATTTGGTAAGATCTTTCCAGCGAGGAAACATGATATCATGATGAGGCACCACGTAATCGAAGTCCTCCCTTCTACAGGCTATTAAAAGGTGATGAGGTTCGTGGTATTCGCCATCGATACATTTCTTTATATTTTTGTGTAGGTTTTCCATTTTTTGTGCATCATTCCATGAATATCCCATACGAGACCAATGCAAGGCGGAGATAAATGGTAACTGTTGCAAGACATCTCGAACGTCGCGAGGAAGAGCTCTCTGATTGACATTATTTTGTTGACTCATCTTCCTTATGTCTTAATAATTGTTTTTGTTTGATAGTTCAACTACTACATCTCTTATTCAGATCGTACCCTCTGTGAACATTAGTAGAATTATTAGACGAATGAATAATGCTATAAACCATTAATCAAAATCAAGAAAGGAGACAGATAAACATTTACAAACATGTAATGAACTGAAGGTGCATCTACTCTCTTGTTGTGTTGTTTGATGTTCAACCGTGATATTTATATACACATACAGCCCATACTACTACACCACCCCGTTAATAATAGGTACCAACGCATCCACACTACACACATGCAAACGTACCTATCATCCTCGCATCTCAAATGCTCCTAGAGAACTCATACCATACCTAGCATTCGGCAATTTATTAGTGCATTTGCAATTATCGTATCGTATCATACTTTTATATCGTACCTGAGTAAGTTATATACGGACGCTTGGAATGAATGAGAGTGTGCCGACTCTTGATTGAGCGTAGACTTTGAGACCTGAGACTGGGCGTGAAATGTCAGCTTAGAATTATCAATCTACAATATCAATCTGCTTGTCACTTATCATCTTGTCATATTAGGATCTAATCCCAAAAGACAAACATCTCTTCTTTTGTGCATATCATATGCACAAAACGCCAAGACGGCATGCCCAATTCAATGATAGCGACAGGTCTTCCTCCTCTTTCTCTTCCTAGTAGGTACTTGGGTACGTAAATTGTTAAACAACAATGGCAACTCCCAACCCCGTAGCGTATGAAAGAGTCTGGATAGAGCATCTTTCTCCAATCGACGATTCTCCAACCACTCATATTGGGGCCCAAGCAAGCTGCGACAAGCTTTTGTTCTGCTCAAGCTATGCCCTTGAATCAGCTCCAACACACGAGGCATCACCCCAAGGGGCAGATCATTGAAATGAGATAGATCAAAGAGACCTCCATCTACTCCACATAATGCCAGTACTACTTTCATCCTAATCTTCTGCTGAATAGTCCTGCTAGTGTTCTTTTTATTTATGTTCAAGACTTCGGTCTCAATAGGTGGCCTTTGAACAAGTCTTAAACGCTTCTCAATATCATATGTATACGCCCTACATGTATGATTAGATTCAACAATTGAATCCATATTGGACGGATCATACATTGCTTTCAATAAAGCCTTCTCTCCTACCTCTGTTATGTCAGTTTTCATCAGACTAAATCGTTTGAGTGTTGTGTTGCACTTCAATGCTAATGCCAGTCGTAATGCGTCATCATCAGAAATCCTATTATGATCTAGAGACAGGAGTTCTAATGTAGGATGGTTGCTGCGTATGAAGTCTTCAATAACAGCCAATGCCTTAGATCCTCCTAATAATCTCTCTCCTGTTATGGCAAAACGAATAAGTGTTGTACATCCTTCAAGTATCTTCTCTAGAATTTCAATATTGCTCAATCCACAACCAATGAAACCAACCCCTGTCAGAGAGGGGTGATCCTTAATTGCATCTGACAAGGAACTAGCAACAAATAAATCATTAATTGTTTCATAGCCAAAGCAAAGACTCTTCAAACTAGTATTGATCCCGAGGAAATCTGCTAGTCGTAGTAATCCCTCATTTCCCATGTTACTATTACATAACGAAATTCTAGTCAAAACATTGTTTGACCGCAGTGACGGAAGCATGATATCCAATACTGATTCGGGCATAGTAATATTTAGGATTCGAAAATCTGTGGCACGTGCACCTGTTGCTTTGGCTAACTTTTTCCAATGAGGAATCAACATATCATCGTGGGGAAGAATAACACCAGGACTTCCTCTTAGATCGATTTTGTCCCCATCACAACATTTCTTCATATCATTTTGTAGTTTCTCCATCAACTGTGCATCATTTTGTGAATAGCCAATACTAATCCAATGTGAGGCAGGTATAATTGTAGCAAGACGTCTCGAACGCCGTACTGGCTGATTGATTTGTTGATTCATTGTGTTTATGTAGTAAACTAGATATTCCGTGTATGGTTGATAGAGGTCAATACCGTTACTCGCCTTTTTACGTGCGCAAAGCGGGGTTTCTATGGTGGCCTCACGCAAAAATGAACGTAAAGTGACGAGTGTACTATTTCACTCGTCTACACAAATTGGTCGATTCCTA
>Ga0214481_100140_pt1 | contig 34936 bp, 20 predicted proteins | sample M1_20Mar14CPVII9_4_FD_165057 | JGI IMG/M metagenome (GOLD analysis project Ga0214481, IMG submission 165057) | Marine eukaryotic communities from Monterey Bay, California, United States - M1_20Mar14CPVII9sort6BwellG10 | ecosystem: Environmental > Aquatic > Marine > Unclassified | place: USA...
CCCCTTCTGGTACTGATTGCAATGGTGGGTTCAAACAGTAGATGTGATATTCATCATTACAGTGTTCACAAAGTAGAAGATTAGAGTGGTCTGAATCTTTTTTACAAACTTTACACCCCTCTTCTCCTGTTGATCCTGGGGTACCCATGATATTACTCGGAATACTTTTTGTTGTTTTGCAAATATCAGTAGCTTGTTTCTTATTGTTAGGTGAATGTACGACAGTAGGTATACCTGACTGTTTAAGTTTCGACCTACTTCGCTTTGATGTATCTTGCCATTGATTAGTGCTCATTAACTGTTTATCATTGGGAGAAAACTCTCCTTTACGGCCATAACGTGACGCCATTTTTATATTGATAGTTTTGTGTAGTTGTATTATATGTAATGATTACCAATTGATACAAGGGCTTCACAGATGGAAAGGCAATTATGAGTTATGTGTACTTTGACTTGATTGTTTAATGTCTTTCTCTTTGGTCTCCTATAGCCGATATATCCTTAAATAATGAACTAGAGAGGCATGTAACGCGTGCAGTGATTGGCCGATAATAATTAATAGTGATTGCAACAAGGCGTAAGTAAGTAAGCAAGCAAATAAAGTGATGATGTGTTTAGAGCTTTCGTAGAAAATGTGAGAAAATTACTATGAGAGTAGGAATCAGGCTTAGAGTGGTTGGACTACCTACATACTCAGTTTGAATACATGGAGAGACATTAGCAAGAGATTGTAAGCTTAGCACACCTCCCATAGTCTATCGGTTCACCTTGATAGGATTGAGCGATGCCCATGCCTCCCAGAGTCATGTCGGTTCACCTTCTATCTTTGAGCGGTGTGCCCAAGACTATTACTCTACTATGACAGTGCAATATATCTAGAGAGATAGCTCAGTAACATCCACACTCATACGATCACTCGCATACTCAACTGGCGGCTCACGCCCACATCTCAAGAAAAGATATGCAACCTCAATATCCTTCGTCATGGGTATAATCAATTCTCTGTAGATACTTTCAATAACAACTGGATCAACCTTCCCTTTAATCTGTGTATCATCATCATCACTCTTCTTCATAGCCTCCATTGCCGTAACTACCGCCGATGCTGCCGCCGCTGCAATAATTGATGCATTATCATCATCATTACCCTCTACTTTTGGCATACTTGCCATTAACGGTTCCCGTCCATATGTCGTAGCTTTGAGACGTGCTCTAGTTAATACCTGTTCTTCCACCTTTGCGTTAGTCAACAGTTCCATTACACCATCTGCATCTCCATCATCTACCAACTTTTGAAATCCACTTGGATTACTCTGATACTTACTCTCAGCAACAAATTTACCAAAATGTATACGTTTACTCAATGCCTGTAATGCGGCAATATCACATAATACAGTACTACCATGTTGTTCATCATCACCCTTATTTGCAATAGACGGTACGATAACATTTAAATACTTTTCTGTTAATATTGTATTCCAATTTAAATCATTAATAGCTTCATCATTGGATAATAGGTTGGGATAGTCTAATTCAGAGAGTGAGTTGGATCGTTTGGGTAATCGGGATGGGAAGAAGGCATGTTCTTCTGGTGATTCGTATCGTCGTACTATACTATGAAGTGCTTCCTGTAGTATGTGTATGTATGTAGTAGTTGGGTTTTGCAATGTTGTGAGCACAACATCAAATTCAACTTCAAAGATGCACACAAAACAATACAACAACAACATGAACATACCGTTCCAGTGAACATGAAATCTAAAAAGCTAAAATCTTCCTCACTCTCATCCTCAACATTACTACCCGGTGGAACACCCAATCCAGGCACACCACCCGGTACATAACATATATCATTTTGACGAAATTGACTACGTTCAATTAATGCAAAGATTATAGTTTCCTCTTGTCTAATTAATGTTGATCGGATGTACTCTAGTGATAGTAAGTCACGTGTTGTTATATTCTCTTCTTCGTTATCTGATGATGTAGATGTAGATGATAGAGAGGAGGTAGTACTTGAGGTCTGCCATCTAAAATTGGGATGATGACGATTGTGTTTTGATGTTATTGATGATGTTGTGGGCACTGATGTAGTGTAGGCGTCACTACAATGAGCCGAAATAATGAATAGCAGATTTGTTGCAATACATAGCATCATTAATTGAGGTATCATTGTGTACAGTTGTCGTTAGGTTGATAGCAATAGAGCGTCAATAGTTGTTCCTCTTGCCTGCCCATCAATTCATGATTCTCCTGGGCCTGTGACAAATTCTCAATGCGAAACATTACAGTCACTGCCCTAAGAAAGAATGGCGAGTTCAGTAAATTAAAATGTTGTGCCAGAAGATGATTGATGAGCCTTGATATATAATATAGTTGAGGGCTATAATATAAATACGCGCTGACAATCAATATCATATCAACTAGAAGAAGAGAACAGAAAGATACGGTATCCTAAAAGTCATTGCAAATAAAAACAGGCATAACAATTAACAATCGATCAATAGGTATATTATCATTGCCTCTGGATTAGAATATTAGATATCATATACAACCAATTAATACATTGGTTTGAGCTTTGGGTATAGAACAGCTCGAAGTTGTGGTGGTATCACGAGATATCAAACCGAGTAGTGAGGGGGTCGCACTTAGACCCAAAAAATATCAATTAATAATAGCCAACAACATGTCAGCTCGATCAATAAACACCAATAGCTCTCAAAACTCCCATCCATCGGAAGGACAACCTCATAGAAGAATGGAAAGACGTTCCTCTGACAGAATAATAGCAGAATCGGATATCAGTGACATACCCGAATTTAAGGACGTACAACAAAAACGATTAAGTAATTCATGGAACCATTCTGAATTTAGTTCTAGTGATGACTGTATATTAGACGATCTTAATGATTGCAACTTAAACGAAGACTCTGATGTTAATATAAGTTTGGCAGATCAATTGTCAAATCAACGATGGCATGAAATTGGTAATTCATCAAACCCTACAATATCTGCCTCATCAAACTTTGAAATAATGGTAAATCAACTAACATCCTTATTAACATCACGATTACGTGATTTAGTAATTTATTGGATGGGTAAACAATTGGTATTGGGATTAGATGAAGGTAGTAGCAATTCCCCACCATCCCGTAATAATACTAGCAAGGGCAATAAGAGAAGTAGTAGAAGAAATTCACAAATTAATAACAATGTAGATATAACAACGTATTTACAATTAGACGGTAATTTAGGTGAATATACACTAATAGATTCAGTAACAGAATCATTACATAAATATGTAACAGAGGTTGGTAAGTTATATAATCATGTTGGTTTTCATTCCTTTGAACATGCCACACATGTTACTGTTAGTATGAATAAATTATTGAGTATGGTGAGTAGTGGTAGTAGTGGTGGAAATGGAAGTGGTATTAATGGTAAATCAGGGGGCAGGGGAAAACGAAATTCAAGTGGTGGATTAGGTGGTATATTGGGTACGACAAATTCCGGATCGGGTGAGGAAGGAGGAGGGATAGAATTTGATAATAATTCCCCAAGTGGTAATAACAATAACAGAGTTGGTGGTGGGGTACGATTTGAGGAACCATCCCATACATCCCAAAATTTTTCATTTGGTATTGGTGAAGATCCACGTATATTATTTGCAATGGTTTTCTCAGCCTTAATACATGACTTGGGACATACCGGCGTACCCAACTCGGTATTAGTCGAGGAAGAAGATGAATTGGCAATATTACATAATGATGTGAGTGTAGCAGAACAGAATTCATTACAGGTTGCTTTTTCAATGCTACAGAAAGATGAATTTGCTTTATTGAAGAAATGTATCTGTCCAACACCCGAGGAACGTAAATTCTTTCGTAAGAAAGTAATTTGTATGGTAATGGTGACTGATATTTCCGATCAGGAACGGATACAAATTGTGAAAAGTCGATGGAATGCTGCCTTTCCTCCGGCTGATGAGGAGGGTGGCAGTGGGGAAGTTGAGAATGGAGGAGCCTCGTCCACATCAAGAGGGAGAGGTGGTGGTGCTGGTAGGGGAAGAGGAGGTGGTGCCGGCAGAGGGGAATCTCAACCACCACCTCAACGTGGTTTAACTAAAATACATGCCTCTCAACGTGGCTTAATGAAGAAGGAAATCCAGTCAACCGAATTAAGGGAGACGATACGCCGTCGACGGTTTACAATGTTTACAAGTGACGCGGCAGCTGAGGAGCTTGCCAAGGAACGACAAGCTCGACGGTTAGGTATCCGCACTTCCATGGATTTCTCTGGTATGTTATTAGATGCCTACCGTACCATGGACCAATTGCAACAGCATGCGGTATTAGAAACAATGATGAATGTAGCCGATGTTGCGCATACTATGCAGAGCTTTCAAGTATTTGTCAAGTGGAACAAACGTCTGTTTAAGGAATTTTATGTAGCACACTTATCTGACCGGTTGGCATTCGACCCATCGGAGAATTGGTACGAAAATCAAATTGGTTTCTTCTCTCATTATATAATACCCCTATCACAGAAGATGAAAACTTGTGGTGTTTTTGGTACGACGGGGAATTTATTTGAATACTTTGCAATGGAAAATAAGAAACGTTGGACAGAGGAAGGAGAAGCTATATCCGAGGAGATAATACGAGATGTGACCGAAGAGGTGGCAAGAGAACAAGAACTTGATGAAGCCGAGTGTGGTCGAGGAAAAGATATACAAAATGATTGCTAGGCATACCATACTGGTATTGTCATTCATATATGCTTTAGTTTTATCCCGTTACTCCCATGAAAAATGGGGGCTCTCAGCAATCATGCCATTTTGGTTTTATTGTTGGGCGAGCGACATGCCATAACATGCCGTGATCAAGATGACATCCATAGGTCATTTGGCCGTGTGCATCCTCTTCTCATGCTTGTCGTCTCTGGCGGTAATTGATGGAGGTGCGTTGTTTACAATGTTAATGAAAATAAATTCATAATTGGTTTTTGTGCTATGATTATTCTTGTGCACATCTCATGTCACCTACACCTTTTATCATTTAAACATACATATAATACAGCCAACTGGGCTCAACTTGCTGGGGAGAGAGCACAAAATATAGCAACACCCTACATACCCGATCAATGGCACCGAAGTCCAAGCACCTCAGACCGACCCATGTGGTCTGCGAGGTGGGGTCATGCCGTAGTTGTTCTCAATCAACCTCAAGCAAGAAGTTATCTTACTGATGAGGAAAACTCGGCACGTCTACAAGGAGTTAATCCGATGCTCGTACTGCTTGGTGGAGATGACGGACTACCAACAAGAGATGCATTAAACTCGACATATGCCTCGGAAATGGGTATTGGTCAAGGCAAAGTACGTAATGACGTTTGGGTTTCCAGCTCACAAAGCTCATGGCGAGTAGACGATCGATATTATAATACAAACAGAGACACCTTCTTCAACTCAGAGTTGATACGATCTGAAATGAAATGGTATGAAGCCAACCCTGGTCGAGTTTCTCCTGCCACCTGGACTTCGGGGCCAAAGTATTCTCAACCCCTCACTAATGATGAGTGGATAGCATGTCAAGATTCCATCAAGGATAGGTTAGATTATACTCTTGCCCTGCCTGATCCTTCCTACTGTGACGAACCTCCAGAGTACTGTTATGAGGATATGGATCATGCAGGTTGTCATGAACAAGGCATTTGGAAGAGGGATAACATGTGGTCTCCAAGGCGAGGCCACAGTGCAGTTGTAGCAAACGATAAGCTCTTTGTAATTGGTGGTGAAGCAAGAGAGTATGCAAGAATTGACGACTCGAGGCTTGTTGGAGGACTTGGTAACCAGCATAGGATTGAAACCGTTAAGGATCATAGTACTATTCGAGAGGAGCTTGTATTGAAGAATGATGTTTGGGTATCAAGTGATGGCCAAGGCTTGTCATGGGAGCTTGCTAATCCCGGTTGTAAAGATCATCCCCAAGAAGATGTGCTGTTGCAAACTGAAGTATGGTCGAGAGATCAATCAGATCCGTCTTTACTAAAGCTAGTTGGGTCAATGAAAAGCAAGTGTTATCGTGATGGAGATTGCTATGGATCGGCTGAATGCAAGGCGTTGGGAAATACACCAGACAAGGTTTGTGTCTGTCCAATGTTTTCACCACGTACTGGTCATGCTGTAGTGGTTCAACATCGCTACTCAATCCTAGAAGACGAGTCAGTCTTTAGTCAAGATGTAATTTATGTCATAGGTGGATTCATCAATGTTAAGCAAGCTTTTTGTTCCAATAGATCCTGCGGACCATCAGATGGATACAGGTTGGCAATCGATGATGCTTGGATGAGTAGTGATAATGGTGAGAATTGGATACAAATCAAGCCAGCCTTTGGAAACAAAGGTAGTGGCAATTCATTTCGTGGACGTGGTGGTCATACAGCCTTGGTTGTTCCAAGCTCTAATAACAACAACATTACTAATCAAGTTGAGGTCAAAGATCGATTGCTAATCTTTGGAGGTGAAACTGCAAGTCCAGAAGAGTTGACAACATCTTACTTGAATGATGTTTGGCAGATTGATTTGCCGACAGAACCATGCTGTGTACCAGCAAAAGGTTGCGATAACACCACCGCCAGTGTAGTCTACAACGAGACTTGTCTTCCTAGTCAAGATTGGACACTCGTTACTTCTAATGCAGAATGGTTAGAGAGATCAGGTCATACAACTGTGTACGAACCACCCTCATCAAGCAATTCGTTTCAACATCGCATTTATCTAATTGGTGGAAAGAATGCCAATAGTGTATTGTCGGATGTTTGGACTTGGAACGTGGAAGATGATAGCAGCTGGCAATGTGATTATTGTATAGAACCAAGAGATGAGAATACATCCTCGCCACATGATGTCTTTCTAGGTATAGACTCTCCACTATCAGAGGTCAAGACTTTCCATCTACCTCAACTTGACGACAATGGCGAGCTGTTAAACTTTACAAATCACTCTGCCTTTCCTGTCATCAGCAGCGATGAAGACATTTCCATCATGGCATCTGAAGGAGTAAATACTATTCAAGATTTAGCCTCTGCAGATTTGTACAAGGTTGTCAAGCTAAGAGGATTTGATTATCCAGGTAGACACGCTCAAGAAGTTCCAAATATTTGCCTCTTGCGTGCAATATCTATAGCTCTTGTTGACAAGTGTACCATCAAAGAGACACCAACATCCTTCTTTCACAGAAAACGACCCTTGCCCTCAATAGACAAGACACCTACCATAGAATGTGGAAGAGGAGGAGAAACAAAACCGTGCGTGAGAGGTAATTGGGATGGTTGCACTCCTATATCTGGAATATCGAAGGTTGACGTACATGGTTTGGGGTATGTTACAGTACCGCAAATTCTACACAATGTATCTAGTATTGTGGAGGAAGTATTTTGTAGACAAGCTCCTGATGGTCGATATAATGGTGCTACCGAGTTTCTTGATAACAAGGTTGTGGTTCTCGGTGGTATAGGTCGTCATGACAGCAATAACTCTACTCACTTATATCGCGATGTTTGGTCTAGAGATGAGTCATTTCCACAAGCCTTTATAACAACCAAGCCATTAACTCGGTCTCCACAATCACAATTCTATTTCGACAGCAATGAAGCAGGGTCAATCTTTGAATATAAGCTTGTGCAAGATAATGGTAGTGATCTTACTCCTTGGACAGCCACAACAAAGAATGTTGGCGTAAATGTTGACCGGCTTGATGATAAGAAGGGAGGGCCAGGTAAAGGATATTACACATTATATGTTCGTTCTGTCGACCCAAGTGGTAATAGAGACACCTACTTCTCGACACAAACAAATGTTTATCGATGGTATTACGTTCCACCTATCCCATGGGGCGCAGTATCTGGGTTTATAATAATCTGTTTGGTTATACTGGCAGCTAGTTATTATGAATACAGGCGAAGAAGAAAACGAAGAGTGATGGAAAGATTTCAATTACGACGATTGCGTAGACAGTTCAAGCTTAAAAATGCCAACCAAGAGGTTCATGCTAGAGTCTTTCAAGATCGAATTCCACATGTTGTAGAAGGAGAAGAAGGAGATCCAAGCTTTCGAAGGAGAAGAAGAGGAGTTGAGACTAATAGTCGTAGCCACTCATCTTCTGGGCATAGATCTAGCCGTAAAAGAGATTCATCAAGATCACATAGCCGATCTCACAGATCCAGGAGAAGGGAAGGCTCTCAAATTGGTGAACGACCAAGCTCGTCACATAGACATCGAGAACATATATCCCATTCCAACTCGAGATCTAAGTCAAAGAGTAAATCTACATCAAGAGATAATGATAGACATCCTGGTTTGCGTGAGAGAATACGAAGAACACCCGAAGAAATGGCCATTGATGAAGCAAGAGCAAGGAGAAGAAGAGACAGAGAGAAACTCAGAAGAGAACTTCGAAGGTACTAACACCATCAGATTATTATAACGATCAACTACACATCATTCATCTTCTCTAAATCTCAACGTCTAAGAACACGTCTTGGTTGAAACTTGAGACTTTTACTACCTTCCAAATACTTTACATCATCCTTCATCTCCTTGCAACCAGTCTTCCCTTCGCTTGTCGATTGAGCCTTCTTCACATCTTTCTTCATATCAATCAGGGGAATGATACTTGGTCTTCCGTGTGCACAGATAAAGCATAGCTCACATTTGGACAAACTTGATATCAATTCAATACACTTGTCATGAGTTAATTCATCTCCAAACATGATGGCATACCTGCAAGCATTAGATGCCAAGACGTGTTTCACAAAGGGTGGTTTTATTTCTCCACCAGATGAGTGACCAAGTATACGAACAAAATCTAAGAAATCAGAAACCTCTGCAGTTCGATCACATACGGAAGGAAGACCAGTGATCAACAGAGTCTTGTCTTCAGCTTCCTCGAAAGTAAACTTCCACTTTTGTAGCAAGGAGTAGTGATGCTTTACAGTTGACAAATCCTTTTGAGATAACACTATCCTTTTTGAGGGTGCGATTGTTGTGGCTCTGAGAATGTCAGATTTCTTGACAGATCTCTTAGTCAACTTGATGATCGTATCATCAGCCAAATCTTGGTTGCTCAGAGCACTCTCCAACTTCTCAAGGGCTACTCGTTCGTCTGCGGCATGCTGATCAACTGCACATAAGACACCACACGCCGTCTTGATGATAATAAACTTGAGCTCAACTTGTGCTATGACTTGAGCATTTGATAACATTTCCTTTGTGAGAGAGATTTTACCACCATCAGATCCACTGGTACTTGCCTCGGGTGCAAGATTAGCAATAGTCCTTTCCAAGCCTTTGATCCGCTGTCGTGTCCACACGGTAGACGTTGCAGAAGTATCTTGCTCGTCATCAAAGTTATAATCAAAGTCCATGTTTGAGGAAGTAGTCACGACCCGCTTTGGTTTTGGGATGTCTTGTTGAAGAAAAGCATCTTCAAAAGAAAGTTCGTTGGTGCTCATGTCTGTGTCTCCCGTTGACTTTGTTGTATCAGTGTTAGTATCATTCGATTGTATGGTATCAGTAAAGAAGGCACTTGAGAATGGAGAAGACGGATAGTTTGCAGTCGTTGTCTTAATGGTACTTCTCTTCCGCGGTGCAGCCAAAGTCGTATCGAAGCTTGACGTGATATGCTGCCCTTTTACCATTGGTCTAGAGAAGCTAGTGCTTTGTGTATATATACTTTGTGAATCAGTGGTAGCTTTCATGTCATATGATTTCATCGACTGTTGGCTATTCATCATGGCATTAGATATCATCTTCTTGAGACTGTTTGCCAGCTTGTCAATATGGGGAACCGAGTTTGTGGCTATCGAATCTTTTATCACAAGCTCACTACTCTTTGATGAGATGTGAATGAAGAAGTGTACAGAACAATCTATGCGGAGTGTGATGAAAGAAGATGAAGAAAAGATACAAGGTGAGCAAATGTATTCGTTAAAAAGAAACATCACATGAAAACAAGCACTTACTCGATTTATTGTGACCTCTCTCAATCTTGACTTGACTCATTACAACATCAGCAAGTACATTACTTTGGGTCGCCACCCTGCCATTGACACATACCATTTCCAATTCCCTGTTGCGTAGTGTATCGTTATCGTCACCTTCTTCTTCAAAGACGCATAAAGCTCCAAATGCTTGTAAAGACGACTCTTCAAGGGTCAACTCAATCGAAAGGTCTTGAGTGAATTCACTTGGATACATTTCACATAGACGTTGAATTAGAGCTCTTGATTTTAATCTCAAGCTTGGTGAGACATTTGAGGAGGATATGTTTGTTTGATATGAACAGTCTACCTTTCCATTAAATGAAAGTTCAAAGGCAACATGTGGAAAAGAAAGAGCAAGGACTCTTAAACAAGCACGAACTTGGGCCAAATCTTGTGAACTTGAGGTACCATCTTGATTTGTCAGATGTTTTCTACGAACGGCATGTTGATGAAACAACCCTCGAATCGTAATGGTAGTGCCAGTCTTCTTTTCTTTTGTTGAATTGAGTTGGTTTAGCGTTGGTAATACTGATGACGTTGTACTATTGTCTGTTGAGTGGTTGAATGAAACAACATGACCACTTCTAAACACCTTTTCACATTGTACAATGCCAATACTCCTGTTTGATTCAAGTGATGATATGCCATTTACATTTGATAGTGGTTGTTGTTTTCGGCTGTCTGCTGTAGCGTGTTGTGACACAATCTTCATTTCTAAACATAACGATGCTAAAGAACGGAGAGTTTCTCCCTTTCCACTTGCTTCTCCACTGTTTGAACAATAGTTTGTGCCAATATATAAACGCATAGCATCGATATTAATACCCCTACCATCATCACTGATCTTAATCTCTTCGTTATTACGTGAGATAGAAATTGAAATGGATGAAGTACCGCCTGCGATTGAGTTGAGTACTAATTCTTCCACTGCTCTACCAACCGAACCAATTATCTGACTACCTCTAACCGAGGCAGCAACATGATCATCCAAACGTCTTATTCGTGACATTAATAACTAATCGTCGTAGCATCAACTAAACAAAGTCGAGGGGAAGAAGAATGAGAGAAGACTCGAGTTAGTGCGAGTCAATCGCCAAAATAAACTTGGTTTGTTCTGTTTTGTTTAGTTGCTCTTTGTTTGTGCTCGCGCTGCACGTGCTACTCCAATATATGTCGATACTCTTTAAAATTCACCTAACAATCTGTAGTGTTGGTGCTGTTTCTCATATTTAGCGTGCGGTGTATCTTTACTCAGTGTCAACTTTATTGTGGTCTAGAGGTATACCTACTATTTCAATTTACCTACTGTCAATACTAAATCCATTGTTAGTAACCAAAGATATCCCAACAATATAATATCAATATCGCAACAATTTAATATGTCATCATTAGAAGCTGGATATAAATGTGATGGTACCAAGCGTATCTCAATCAATGAAGGCGAATATAGTTCAGCAGAGGGTGATGCGGCTATATCCGTGTACTCATACTTTAGACCCAATGAAGATGATAGAGCTAGTAGAAGTTCATTATCACCAGCTGGTCGTCTTAGTACTGGTAGTCATACCTCTGGTGGTCGTTTAAGTGGTGGTTCTACATCTAATCATTCTGATTTGCACGTTTTTATTAGTGATGGAGTACATACTTTTTATCAAAGTATATCAAAGGCGGATATAAAACAGTTACCGGAACAAGAAGGTCGAGAGTTGGAAACAGTGTCTGCAATATTACGCAGACCAGATGATGATGTATTCAAAGTTAGTTATAAACGACAGAGAGGACAAGTATTGGGCGGTACCAATGATCATAAAAATACAAGCAGTATCAAAGTATCAATTAGAAAAACATGTCTAAATAATGTGGTACGTCCAGTATGGGAGGGACAGATGAATAATATCCGACATGCCTATTATGATGATTTACCATTATTTGCTCGAAATGCACTACCTGAAACGTCACAATCGGATGATGCATCGTCGGGATTGGCATCTCCTCTCATGTTGGGTGATACAATCAACAAACTACACAAGGAAATTGAGGCGTTACGTTCTCAGAACAAACAACTGGAGGCAAATACTTTACGATGGAAATCAACAAGTGAAAAGCTATCCAATCAATGGGAAGATGAAAAGAGTGAATTAACTGCCAGGTTTCTAACACTGTTCAATGAACACAAGTTACGTCATACTGAAACAGTCAAAGAATTGGAACAGCTGAAAGGAAAGAAGCAAAAGATTGGAGATACAACTACAGCCAAACGGGGTGCACGTAAATCACTGGATCCAATGTATCAAGATACAGGAAAGTCCGCGTTTTATTGTTTTGTCACTGAATTAGTGGTTTCAATATGACGTCTTGATGATCTAGTCACTTAGTTTGAACTCGATTTGCCATGATTTGATTGCCTTTGCAAACCACATGCACTAACATAAGTTATATCATATCTCTTTCATCATCATAAATCGCTATGACGCGCATCTTCCAGATGAACAGGATTTTCAAACATATGATGATGATGAGATTAGTCGATTAGCCAGAGGTCCAGCTCATGTGAGAAAGAGTGCTCCTTCGGACAAGATGGCAGCAGCTGGTAGTCTAACACAGGATACTGCAGGGCACATCAATCCACACACGGGTGCTAGAGAGTATTCTAACATCCAGGAAATGTTCAGTGGCAGTTCTGATAGTGAAGATGACAAGATGAAAGAGTAGGTCTATCCAGTGAGGCGTAGTAGAGGGTAGGGTATGTGCGACAGGATGGGAAATAGACAAGTATTATATAAAATAGTGTTTGAAATGAAATTTGAAACTTATGCTATGGTATTTCTCGGGAGTGATGTCTTAATTCTTTGTTTACTGCCTCTCTCTTCTTACCTTTGTCTTATTCTGAGATGCATTATTAGCTCGTTTGTACTTGTTCCGCTTGAGCTTTTTCTTGTTCAAAGTTGGACCATCTTCTGGCCGGCTTATTTTCACCTTCTTATTCTGAGATGCGTCATCATCTTCATCTGATTGACCATATAATTCACCACTTATCTCGGCTTCGGCTGCTTCAACTAAAATATTCTCTTGATCCTCTAAAGCTTTTGCTTTGGTCTTATTCAATCTCTTTTCTTTCTTCCACTCTATTAGGTTGTAGTACTTGACTTGTATAGAAGCGTTTGTATCGAATCGACTTTCAAGACTGTCTTCATCCATCCTGGGAAAGTTGTATTTGTGATCTCCTTTATCATCATTTAAACAATCAGTAAACTCCTTATACAAGCCTATATCAACACGATTCAGACGTGTCAATCTCTGCAAAGTATCATCTTCAATCTTCAATGGTATCATCTCATTAGCTTTGTGAGATGTTCGTTCACAATATGCAGATCCTCGTTGTGTTATGCCCGGCACACCAAACATCTTTTCTACTGCATTGACATACTCGACATCTTTTAACTTTTCAAGTACCACAATGAAGTTGTATCTCAATAGCATTGTCTTTGCAACTTCATATTGTTGTATAGTTGTAGTGTTAAATTGTGGACAAGACAGTCCACTGAACCATTGTATATAACAATTAACAGCACATATGCCCAACTTAAAGTGTATACCAGATGTCTTTGATGTGCATTCCTGTGGTATATGACCACTTGTTTGATTCCAAGTTGTAAGCTTATTTGCAGTCTCTTCACTTGGTATGAATGCAGTATCATCTTTTCTTCTCATCTTTGACAAGTCAGAGCAATCCCATCTTCCTTGGTATTTGAAGTGGCTTATTGATCTGTCTACCTGTGATATACAAGAGCAATGCAGTCAGATCATATAAGTAACATCTTTAGTTCCCTCTAATTACAAACACATATTAACATTACATACCGGTTCTCTTAGATGAGCAACATAGAAGGTACCAGGCATAGATCCGGGCTCTTCAGCCTCCGTCCATTCACTCTGTGCAAACTTCAATCCATAATGTCGTGCCACAGTTGAAAAGTAATTTGCAAGTGACGTCCCACCCGCTTTTCGTGCATGATAAAAGTATAATCGATTAAACTTTGTTGTATTTGTAAATGTCCATTCATTTATCGATGTTAATGATTGAAAATGTGGGTAACATGCTGGTGATGGTTGTTTATAGTTTGATTTGGCATTTTGTGTATATAAATCAGTTATTCTTGTCAGCTTATCGTGTGCTAAGCCAATATCATTTGCAATGTTCAGCTTTTTAAGTTCCGACTTTGATATATTGTGTTGTACTTGTGCTATATCAGTGATTGGTTGCAAGTATGATGCAAGGTTTAGATTCTTATCTTGAATATAAGAGATTATTCCAATTAGTGCAACAAAGATGATAATGGACGAAGATGCACCAATAACCTTTTGTCTAGTTGATGCCATGTTATATCACCTTAACACCCAAAATCGAACAGACTGATAACTCTAACTCCTATGAGAAAAACAACCCATCGGTAACGCTACTAATATGTATACTAATAACTGGTGATTAACAACCACTAAACCAACAAAAGATACAACCCACCACAACTATGATAGATAGATTAAGTATTGTAACAAACAATAGTAGTTAGTAGGTACACGTACATACGATAATCAGTGAGAAGCTTAGTGAGACACGGGCAAGCAATTTTCTCTCAATGTTTCTTACTTGTTGCCGCGCTGCAGCCAACACAAACTACCTACTCTGAATCTAACGGCACTTTGCTATTGTCTCAACAAAGCGGAACGATTGCATATTGCAAAGGAGGAGGTGAAGAGGCGAGCTCTTGTTTGTTAGAGGGAGAGTGTAGGGAGTACTACTCAGCGGATACCAACAACAGTAATAACATTACACAACAAAATTTACCAACCATGACGAATAATGAAAAAACCTCTGCTAAATTCTTCCTAGGATTAGTAGCACTCTTTCTTGGAGAGTTACGAGATGGGTTAACAATGATTAATATGCAATCTGCATTCCTAATAGTATCAAAATCCTACACAGAAAAACAAGCAGGTATATTATTCTTCGTCTTTGGTATATCCCAATTTATATTCCAAACACCCGCAGGTTATATTATGGATTATACTGATTGGAAAGTAGGTTGGTTGGCATTTGCATCAATATCAACTACACTATTAACATTATTAACCGCCACTACTGCAACAGAATATGGTGGTAATATCGGTTGGATGATATTTTTAAAGTTTTTACAAGGTGGTGTAACGGCATTAATACCTCCCGGATTGAATAGTATTACGCAGGGTATTGTTGGTAGTAATGGTATGACACGTCAGGTATCTGATAATGAAATGAGGAATCATTTTGGTACTGCTATTGTAAGTTTTGTGTATGTTGGTTGTTGTGCACATCTTGTGCACTTTTTTGTCTGTCTTGGGCATTATTGCTTTTATTGGCTTATGATGAAATATAGATGCTATATCAACACCTGAGCTCTGTATGATGATATATATCTTGGAGACCTACTGATGGCCTATTAAAGCACCCACTGTTTTTGCTGCGTACCTACAATTGTGTATATCTTGTGCATAAAACAACTGCTCACTCCTCTCTCCCTATCGCTGCAATTCTCGAACGAACAAATAAACAGATTGTTTTAGCTGGTAGTTTGATTGCATTCTTCAAGTATCCAGAGATTGGTATGCTGTTTATTGTTAGTCCGTTGGCATGTGCAGGAGTTATCTTCTTTTTATTAAAGATTAACCCAGCTGACATTGATCATGACGCCGCACGTGGATTAAAAGAGGGCAGTTATAACTTAACAGAGGCAGATGGTAGTGCACCCTTGCCTAATGACTCGCAAACATCGGCAGCAACTCCGTTTGGTAAAGAAAAGCCTAATTCGCCTCTTGGTAATGCAAGCTTTAACTTTAGTTCGGATAGTATGATCAAGCACGAGGATGGTGCTGAGAGTCCTCTTACATTGCTCAAGGATACTACACTATTGACATTTATCATCATTGTCTTCCTCTTTCATATGAGTAATGGTACGGTATTACCCTTGGTCATGCAAACACTTGCTATTGGAGATGGCGGAGCTGGTATTTTATTGGCTGGATTATGTATCATCTTGGCCCAATTCTTCATGGTCGGCAGTGCAAAGGTATGCGGAGATTACTCGGGTGTATGGGGAAGAAAGACAATCTTCTTAATTGGACTGTTTAGTGTACCCGTTCGTTGTCTTATCCTATTCATCTTATCGGGCATTAAGAATGCACAAGATGAAGCATCGGTATTCCTTCAAATAGTTATTTTATCAACACAAATCCTTGATGGTGTAGGTGCGGGTGTATTTGGTACAATGTACATTCTTGTTACGTCAGACATTTCCGCTGGAACTGGACGGTTCTCTCTTACTTTGGGCATGACCACTGCCGCGATGTCCATTGGGGGTACAGTATCTGGCTATCTTGGACAAGCACTTGCTCAAGACCTTGGTTATCAGAAGGCCTTTGCGATATTAGGTTTCATGGCTTGTATTCCTTCCTTTTCATATCTGTTCTTCATGCCCGAGACATTAAACAACAGCAACAAGAGTAGACAGGAAATGAGTGTAATTACAGAGGAAAGTCAAACTGGTAATGAAGAGAAGCGAACAATCGTTTAAATGTATATACCGGCGGCCGTTATATTGTATAAAGGATGATAAAGAGTGCTTCGGCCAGGTGATTGTAATTAGGGAACTAGAATGTGTCCGCATCTGTCCAGCTTATTATGGAGTGGACACCTATATGTTGGAATATGTTAAAAGTTGTGATTATAGACGCAAGTTGGTGTAGTGTTAGGAAGAGAGGAACTTAATTTACTTAATACAAGCGATATGATTGTAACTAGAGAATTAGAAAGATTGTGTCCAGCTTCTGTTGAGCTTATTATTGAGTGGACACCTATATGTTGGAATCATGAATGTTGTGGTTGTAGGTGAAGTTGGTGTAGTGTTATAGGAAGATATGGGCTTAATTAACTTAAACAAGCGATATCTCTACTTGACAATGGTAAGCGAAGATTGCAAGCCCGAGATTGGAACGAATAATGTTGTTGTCGATACGAGATGGAGATTTCTTATGATCTGGCTCGCTTTCTTTTTGTCTTCTGTTTCCTTGGACATTGATCACAGTGCTCTCTTCTTGTCTTCTCTCCAGTATTCAACTCTTTGGTACACTTCTTGCAACCCGAAGCTGCCGCCTCTTCCAAACTCTTTCCCGTCTTGATAGTTGATCTTCTTCTTTCCACCACTGTTTTCAACAAATTCAACATATTATCTTTTATCTTCGCTTCATATTCTTCCTTTTTATGATGGGCAATTTTGGCAATGACCAATGCACGAATAATGACTTGCATTTCAATCCATGCTCGGCTCCTGGCAACTAGTCCTCGGCCCAAAGTTCTAGAGTCACATGTAACTAAATTATAACCTTGCTCTTTGAAGTAATCAACATCTATATTCTTTCCACCATATCCCGATATTGTTCCGCTCTTGTCTTTAATATTTTTACTACACCATTCGATTGACTTGACATTAGTTGGATTTGTCTTGTCAAACTTGCGTAATGCCGCCAGAAGATTATCCTCGAGGAGTTTGTCATTTGCACCACCAAGTCTATCACTCTTGGTAAATTTGATATTATTAACAACAGGTACAATGATACCCTTTAACTCATGGAGGAGATCAATCTCCTCTTGTGTCTTTTTTGAATGTAGTCCATTCCATGGAGCTGCTTTCTCTTTGGCTTCAGTCTTGGCAGAACCACCATGTGAAGACTGCATCCTATGCACCATTGAAACTGTGACCTTCTGTAGACTGTCAACTCTGTTTCTCTCGAGGAGTTCACCTTCGAAGAAGTATACATACGGAAGAACATATTTGGGAACGGAATCAGAAAGGATACTATCAGGGCAATTGGCATTAGCAATGAGCCAGCTCTTCCTCTTCTCATTCTCAGCCTTCCATGACTTGATATCCCCCTCATTGTCATTGTCACGAGTCAGTCCATCTTCCCAGATAGTCTTGTGATGAGCCATTTGTTCAGGATCAACAATCATCGGGATATCATCATCGGTAATCATAGTTACAATTGCTTGAGGGATTTGCAACAGATCACACGCTTCTTTCATGTTCGCTGTGATACAAGTAGCTCCATACTCAAATGTAGGAAAGCACGGAACGAGGTACGTGGCACAGGATAGATGGTATCCATTCTTGAACACAGTATGGAAGTAATGCCTGTCAAGTTTGGAGACAAGGTTCTCCTTGATACGAGTAGTGGTTCCACCAAGGTTGTAGAAGCTCATCTCACCTCCCGTCACATAGAAGAAGAGAGCGAAACGATTGTAGACTTCAGCACGGGCACTTCCTTCATCCTTGGTGCACTTCTTGCAGCGCCCATCCTCGCATTGGCAATCCCCACGAACATCATCAGTCGTGTACTCATCTTCATCCAGTTCGTCCGTCAGTTTGCGAAGTACACGAGTTGTACTGCAGGAATTGGGATCAAACCCAGGAACTGGGGTAGCATATGGGCACAGTGAGATCAGTTGTCCCTTGATCCATTTTGGACAAAGTAACATGAACACATTCAGCTTTTGCCCACGCTTGGCAGGCTTGACAGAACGAATCTGGGCACAATATACTCGAATCTTGGCACAATATGCATCCATACGAGGAGGTGTGATATCACCCGTTTCTACACGCTGCGCGGCAGCAAGTAGACCATCAATGGTAGCTTGCTTGAGACGATCGAACTGTTCATCATCGAGTAAACGTGTACGGAGCTCATCAGCCATATCATGAACAAAAATATCACCCCAACCCTTGCTTGAAACAGCTGCACAGTAAGTACCTACAAGTTCATTGGTTGGAGTAGACGCATAGGGTGACTTGGACTTGCCATTACGTGCACCTTTGCTTGCCCGGCGTTCGGAGGGTGGCTTCTTCTTGCTACTACCAAAGGGAGGTTTGTTGGATTCTTCAACCGCACTTGGTTTCTTATCCTCCTCATCTTCGGTATCACCGTCACTCAATTCAATCACCTGACCGGGTTTAGATGCTAGTGGAAGGAAAGTGAAAGGAAGAATGGGTTGGGAAGCGTAAGAGAGTAGCTTTGGCAAATCATATAGAAAAGGCTCCAGACATTCACTCACAGTTACCTCCACTGTCTCCTAACGAGATCCTTTTTGCCTCGTCAATTTCCTCTTGCAACTTAATTTCACGTGCCTTCTCTTCTTCTGCATGTGTACCATTAGATCGAAATTTAGCCGAATTCATATGGGATGTTAACCAAATACCAGCTGTGGTATTACCAGCTGTATGTGGTATAGAAGGAGAGGGAGTATGAGATACCAAGGCATATACCAAGGCATATAATAAGCAATTCACATCACGTGCACACTCTTACCCTTTCCAGCCTTAGGATTAAGCTTTTGTTTCTTATGGGTACTACTACCCTTTCCACCCTTGCCAAATGTCTTCATCCCTTTTGTTTAGAAGAACTTCTCAAGGTGTGCCAAAATTATGTAGAACTGTTATAGAATGAGGGTAAAAAGTGTTAAATTTACCATAGTTTATGGTGTAGATTGTGATAAAAAGATATGAAGGTACATGAAATGAACACGGAGTGGTACGAGATGAAAGAGATAAAACGTATCTTTTTCTTCATTTATAGTCTATCCATATATACTCAACAATACGTGGCACCACTTTTATTAACCCAATATAATTTCTCATCCCACCGACTCCCGAAATATAATACCACCTAAACAATACACACTACACACTATCTTCATCCTTTACTGATAAGAAATCTTTTTCTGGGTGTGTAAAAAAATCTTGTATATCCTTTTCCGCTGTCGATAATATACCCACCCCTACCCCCGCCGAGTCAACAAAAACTCACCTTCTTTCTTATATACCCCTTTGTAACTTTAATATCAAGGCTGCCACTATACACAACGTAGTAAGTTGCTAATGTATTGTATTGCAATGATGAAGCCACACCAATAACAGCAAAAAGTTTTGATCGAGAAAATTGGATAAGAAACGGTTCGCCAAGCCAGGATACTGCCAACACATATCGTAGTTACTACTAATTGATGATTTGTTGCAATGGATGATGTCAATTGGTTGTGCATTATATTACACTGAAGACAGATTAAACTATATTAATATATCCTCTATCACATGTTGAGTCGAGATGTGTTGGTGGAGTTTGTTGATAGGAAGAGCATGATTATCTAGCAAATATAACTATCGTGTAAAAAGTTCGACAGCGGCTGTTGTAGGTGACGGCGCTGCTGACCATCACAGATGCATTGCAATTTGTTCATATTTTTGTAGAATATACTGATGCATCAACGATAGGCTTTGAAGTTGTGGTAAGCAGTGTTGCAGATGATCGAAAAGTCATGCAATTGCAATATAACTTGAATTGTGCAGCTTCTTTTACAATCGCCTCCGCGGGACGCTTCCGCGAGAGTCTGCCGACGGCGTCAACGGCTATAGAGCTGTAGAGAGGAAGAACTATATTGATAATATTGTAAGTTATTGTGTCATGCCGTGCCGTCATGTATGTTCTGTTGAACATGTGTCATGTTGTGAAAAAAAAAAATCAGGTGCGTTGGTACCATAGGTTTCGATCTAAGTATCCTAGGTATCAATTCACTAACTTAGCAGGGGTATCTTTCTTATGTCTTAAATGGACCCTACTAAAACGAAATATTAAGTGCTCGGTTCTAACGCTCCTCTTTCCCCTTCTCCTTCCCTCTTCTCCTTAGGTCCTCCTAGTACCCATGACGTCATCCTTTTGTGACGGCGGGGGCGGCGGTCATTAATTGACGACGACAAATCAAGCCTGCTCATTGATTGTCTAAGTCCAGGCGATCTGTCATTACTTGACAAATCAAGCATATCAAGCATACTAGCTGACCTTGTTAACCCTTTTGGTCTTCGTATCCTCATCTGATTAACTTCGTCTCTTTCACACATCTCAATAAAGTCTTCTATTTCATCAGTACCATCATTACCAAAGTGGGGAAGCTCTTGTTTCAAATTAGTGGCACCTCGGAGCCTTGCGATAGTACGGCACCAAATCTTTGTCTGGGTTCCAACATGATGCATCAAGTCCGGATCATCCAACAGTGCTTCTTTCTTCGACTCCATCTCATTAAGATCAGTCATGAATCTTAAGTAAAGAGTATTGTATTTGAAGTGTATCTTCAACCTGTCTTCATCAACCTTACCCCAGCGCTTGTTCATGGCATCTACTTCATAATCGTTACAGCTGCCACCTTGCCATGATTCTAAAAGGTTGAAGTTGCGCTTCGCCTCAACATCCTCAACTTCTTCATCCTCACTGAAGATAATAGCAGCCCGATGTTCGATATCAACAAAGTCAATGTCCTCTACATTAAATGTTGAAGAAATCTGCCGGCCTCTTGCAACATCAGACACATATAATCCCTTGCCACCGTTGGTTGCTGTACACTCTGGTAGTAACTCAGTGCTATCGGTCTTGTCGACCTCAAAGATAATCAGCTCATGATTAGTTATCACAACGTCGACTAACATCCACTCATCAAGTAGTGGAAGTATCCTTCTTTCACAACGTCGCATGCGTCGAATAAGACGACTCTTGGGGTATGCAAAGTCATCAAATGATATTCCAAAATCGTCTGATTCATATCTCTTATGGAGCTTTGGTGGAATTGTTGGTCTTGATGATGGGCTAGGGAAGCCATTACTAGAAGACTCAGACATAACCATACTGTTCTCTCTCGTAAGGTGTTTGCTTGACTCGTTCTCTTCACTCTCATCAATGTTTCCATTCGACGAACCCTCGGGACTAGTGGACTCTGCCAACTCTTTTAATGTATCGTCACTCTCATTGTTATAAATGCCAAGCATGCACTCCAAGATTTCTGTGCTGAATAGTCCAAACCGTTTTGCAATGGTACTGTGTACACCAATAGCAGTCAACCATAACTCTCGTACCTTATTAGTGGGATCAACACCGTGGTGTTGTCCATGTGAGTCCTTGTCGGAATTCAAGTCTTCGTGACTTTCCCTACCAAACAACTTTAGAATGTAGCCTGCAACTATGAAGCGCAATGGATACAGAGCAATAAGGCATGTGAATGGCTCAATAATACCTAGTCCGCCACACTTTCGAGTGCCAAACTTGGGACAACAATAGATGGGTTTATCTACCACTGGACTGTCATCGCCATAATCTTTTCCTGAATAAGATGCTAGCATCCTATCCTTCCATGGAACTTCCTCAACTGAGCAAGTATACATGTCTGTTTCTCCGTAGGCCGAAGATTCTTCTTCATAGGAGGACGAAGGATTAGGACAACAACGCTTCACTTCAGATATCAACAACAGTAGTAAACACATTAACGACATCAGAAATCCAAATGTAGCTGCAACTATTTGGATCAAGGACTCTGCTCTATCTCTCTTTTTGAAATATACTGCAGTCACTGCGATCATCTCTATCATCATGGCACAATATAGTCCTACTTCGACCCAGAACGATGGTGTTAAAAGATCATAGTTTTTATTATACCAAATGTTTGTTTGGTCGATGAATAAACCTGCATAGATATTAAAGACCTCGACTCGGATGGCAATAAAGAAGAAACAGAGCATAGGCCCGAATAATAATGACATAGTGCGGTATCGTTTACCCCCCAAGAATGTTGCCAGGTCAAAGTTTCGTAGTCTACTTCGTTTTGTACTAGCCATGCTATCTAATAACATGGCTTCGGGTACATCATCGATGTCACTCTGATATCCATCATCACTCACGACAGATTCTATACTTGGTGCCTTGACATTTGCAAAACTGACTGTTTTGGGACTATCTTGATTTGTTGAAGTCTTAAGAGTTGGTTCTGAACCCTGATTCTTGGGGCTTGGCAATTCCTTCTTATTCACTGTCACGTCAATGGGAATGCCCATTAACCCTGCTCTCATAGCAGCAACACCTTCAGATGCAGACTTGCCCAAATGATGTCGTCTTCCTGCAGCTACGCCTTCAGAGGCAGCCTTTGCCATGAATGTCCGTCTGCTTGTCGGTTTATACTCTGGGATTTCAGGCAAGTCCTAAGGAGGAAAAGGTTGAGTTGAGGGCAGAATAAGTCAGCAAATGTATGAATCAAATCAACATACCTTGGCAGTTAGCTGTGTAAGCTCAGATAGAGTGGCTAGCTTGACAGACTCTTTCTTCTCCGTGGTATCAAAAGACAATCGTGTAGGTTCAGGAGCAAGTGTAGAACGCATAAAGGCTACTCCCTCAGACTGTGCCTTCATCCTTCGACGTCTTTGTTTTCGTTCGTCTTTCCCAGAAGATGTTTCCGATAGTCCCCTGCTTGGTGAACTACGGCTCGGGGAGTTCAGCACAGATTCCGACTGTCCTCGAGTTGGAGATCCTCGTTTAGGAGAACCAAACACTGGCAAATTCTGAGGCGAGTAGAGGTTAGATTAATGCGAGAAAATACAATTGCAAGAGACCACGAAAAACTGTCTTCCAACTTACCTGAGTTGATATTTGTGATAGTTCACATAAACGGGTCAAACTACACGATGAATCTGTCTTGGTTGAGGGCATATTAGTGTTGTCTGATGAATGCATCAAGTCCTTTGGTAGATAACTTGACCGCATCAAGGCTACTCCTTCGGAATGAGACTTCTTCCTACGGTGTCTTCTCTGTATCTTATCTGGCTTTCCCTGGACTGATCGTCTTCTTGGTCTTTCTCCCTGTTTGACATCGAAGTGGTCTAGATTCTTGCTCAATCTCTGTGGAGAAAGTTCCGACTCCTCACAAAGCCTAGTCAAGCTACCGGATGACGCTACCTTGGTAGAAAGCATAGTAGATCCATTTTCTTTTCCTAATGATTTCTCAGGGTGAATTTTAGTATCATGTTGTCCCCAAGACGAATCACTAGGATTGGAGGCCGTTTCTGCCGGCGCCATTGATATGAACGACTTGAAATCATTAAAGTTGGAAGCTGATTTAACATTGGGTGGTTCTTCTAATGAATTGGATCGAGGTTTTGATTTGTCCATACTAACTTCATTTGACAAGGGAACTGGTTTGCTCTGTTGTTGCGACTGAGACTCGGTCCCATGCTCAAAAGAACCAGAAGGCTGATTCATCGCCCTCATTAATGCCACACTATCCGATATTGATTTTCTATTTCGTCGTTTTGTTGGAGCCGACGGGTTGTTCTGTGATTCATCTGCAACATCTTGTGCTTCGTCAACAGCACCAAGTTGTTCAGCGGCTGCTGCTGAAAGTCTAGAATTGGCCGAAGTAGGAGATGTTGAGCCTGAATCTCCATGTACACTGCTAACTATGTTTGGCATCATGAACTGAACACCGTCACTGAGAGACTTTTTCCGAGAATGTTTAAGCCATCTACCCTTTCCTCCCTCACTTTGTACTAAACTATCAATTGGCCTACTATCTACTTTGGAATTCCTAAATATACTCATCCTGGGTGATTTTGTCACGTCTAAAGAATCATGAGACCCTTGCATTGATATGGGTAGAGACTTGGCAAATCTCGAAACATTACTACTACTGTTGGCAGATTTGGTGGCAGCCTCTGCATTTTTTGCTTCAATCTTGGCCTTGATTTCTCGTTTCCGTCGTGCTAGTTCCTCTTCAGCTTTCCTCTCTTCTTCAAGTGACTCTTTATTTCGAATCTCTTCACTCAATTTCAGTTTGGCCAATGTCTCGTGAAGTCTTTGTTTGTTCACCAACTGTCCCATGCTTGTACATAATGTATACCAAGGGATAATCACCGACATGAGGAATAGAAAGATAATGTATGATACAACCAGACCCAGCAAAAGAATGTTGGGATTTACTACATTCCAATTCTCTAGGAAATCTTTGTAATAAGTAAATACCATAGCCAAGCCAAGAGCATATCCGAACTGCATATATTGAGTAGCCTCGATGATAAGATGTGGATTGTTCCACCAAAATAATTTAACCTGATCAACTGACTTTGATTTGTTGTTGGAAGAATTGCGTGAATTTAATACAGTAAAGCCTCGCCATGTTTTCGTATGCTCTTCTTCTTCTGTGTCATTTATATCAGTTAACTTCATGTACAGTATCTTGGAAAAGATTGATTTCATCTTGAAGTATAATACAAATGCAAATACAACAAAGAATATCATCAATGCAAAGAATATACCCAAAAGGAATTCCTCAACAAGAACTGCCTCCTTCAATGCGTTCATTATCATTCCTGATATAAAGTATAGAAAGTTTGCAGTTGCCATTAGTAATATCCATGCCCCCGAGGATATATGAACAAAGTCCAATAATACACTTGTTAATGACCGTTTCAGATAATGCGATACCTTAAATTTGGGCGGTAAATTGTTTGAGTCTATAAAATGTGCACGTAATTCATGAAATCGTATTGGTACCAATAATTGTTCCTTCCGTCTTGAATAATGTGGATGTCGTATTCTAAATGATAAGTCTGATAATGCCTCTCTGAATAATTCCCATGTAGATGATTCGCCAGTACCAGTAGTAGTGGCATTGCTATTGTTATTAGTACTACCTGCAGTTGATGATTTCTCTCTATTCAATTTGCTTTCTAATCTATCAAACTCTTTTCGGATTGCAACATAATGACCTAAATCAATATCTTCTGTTTTAATCCATGCCTTATCAACTCTATGTACAGTCCATAACCGGACTAAACAACTTTGCATTGCATTGAATAATGCTGTGTAGAATAACATAAAGTGTACATCCACAAATATTGCTATATAAAAGAAGAGGGGTTAAATTTTATGAGCATATGATATGAGCACTTACAAAGATAACTGCAAGTGCAACTTCTAATACAATACAACCCTTACCTTCCGCTTGAAAGTTGAAACTCTGGTGGTATTTATGCATTAGATATATAACAAACTCACTGAAAAGAGAAGAAGAAGAAAAGAAGAAGTAAGAGGCAGTATAGAAAATAAGTGTCAGATGCATTGCAAATTAATATTATAATGCAGCTTGCAATACTTACACTATACCCAGAGTTGTCACTATTAACAAAGACGATGTATGTAAATATATAAATAAGTTAGTGAACAACAGCATAACACTATAATACTCATTGCAATGCAAACAATACTTACATTCTCTATACATCAATTCCAATACATGTTGAAAGAATGGATTACCACTAGCAGCCACATCCAACTGATGACGCATTACCTCAATGAATAATACTAATGCCAATGTTATAACTACCACACTTATTACTGCATAATCTACAGTTGGTACCCGGAGACCATCTGGGGCTAGGAATCTATGTTCATTCTCATGATATTGATCATCATGAGAAAAGTATGACGAGTTGTTGTAGGATTGCTGATAGTAATCGTAGCCGTCCATTGTTAAAACTAGACAATAATTAGATGATAAAGAGAACCTCTATCCAGAGCTCAGCTTTGTAGGAGAGGGCCGGTTGTCATTGTATTTATATGATGTTAAATGTTAGCATGCTAGTACCTATGGTAAGCGTTGATTCTCATGTGATTTTCTTCTCTTCCTGGCGTTCGGTCGCCATATTAGAGGTACAATAATTCATTTGGTCATACTTTACTTACTACCTGCCTGTCTATTGTTTTGGTATGAGTTAGTACACGCCTTACAGCTTTGGATATGTTTGGAGATAGTACAACACTGCTCATTATCATTATATTATAGGCAATATTCATAAGATACCACAACATCAATTTGGGTTATATCATCATAACTTTATCAGTAGATATCGATGAGACTGAGACGTAATGGAAGGTTGTTAGTGATAGTATTATCTATTTTATTGCCGTGCTGTGTTGGCTGGAGTATACCTATAACATCTTCCACAAGTACAAGAAATAATTGCAAATTTTCTAACATCAACATGGGAGTATCAACTCAAACAACACCACTCCTTCCTCCTCGCAGTACTGTTACAGCAATTAAAGGTACCAAAAAAGAATATGATGCATGTGATGAATCACCTCTTACTATCATGGATGTTGAGCTTGCTTCCGAAGATGAGTATTCTATACAATCAACAAACAATGTAGAAAAAGACAGCACATCCAAACAGATACTCAACTTGGCTGTACCCGCATTAATTTCATTAGCCATCGATCCATTAATGACGATAGCTGACACTGCCTTCGTTGGAAGATATTCAGCTCCTAACGATCCTTTCCCATTGGCTGGATTAGGCTCGGCAGCGGCATTATTAGTCTTTTCATTCTATGTATTTAACTTCTTGGCCACTGCTACTGCACCATTAGTTGCTAATAGAAGAGCTGCCAATGATGAATTGGGTGCCACTGTGGTCGGTGGTCAAGCATTATCACTTGCTATTGTATTGGGATCATGTTTGTGTATAATACTACTGATATATCAAGGTCCATTACTGCAAGTAATGGGAACGGGTGTAACAGGAGTTGAAGCAGACAACTATGCAAAGCAATTCCTATCAGTTAGAGCATTGGCAGCACCGGCGGTGTTACTTTGTTCAGCATCAAATGGGGTAATGAGGGGTTATCTGGATACTAAGACGCCAACAATCATCTTGCTGGGAAGTAACATGATCAATCTACTTTTGGATGTAATACTAGTAGCACAGTTGGGAATGGGACCTCAGGGTGCAGGAATTGCAACAACTGTAGCAGAATGGATTGCGGCCTTGGCCTTTTTGGGTGTGCTTAGTGGTAAAATACCAAGTGCTGATGGAAAGAGTCTTCGATCTGATATCAATGGCAACACTTTACAAAACAACGATAGTGATGATGAGAAGTTATTGATAGTTACTCCAGTTTTAGACTTGCCGAAATGGAACGACATACGACCTTTAGTGGTAGCATCTTCATCTGTATTCCTACGATCAATAGTATTACAAGTGGCAATGTCATCGGCAGCTGCAATGGCGGCTAGATCGACAACTGATGATATTGCTATTGGGGCATCGGCTAGTGTTGCGGCGCATCAAGTTGCTTTGCAATTATGGCTCTTGTGTTCCTTCCTGTGTGATGCATTAGCCACTGCAAGTCAGGCATTGGTTGCTGATGGTATAGGTAGAAAAGATATAGAGGCTGTCAGAGGAGTAAGCCAGACTGTATTCAATTGGGGATTGATACTCGGCTTGACGCTGTCAACAATATTGTGGATAGGAACAGCTTCTGGATTCCTAACAGACTTCTTCACTTCTGATGGGGCTACTCGAATTGAACTGGGAAAGTTACTAACAATAGTGATATTGGCCCAGCCACTCAATTCGTTTGTTTTTGCAGCTGATGGAGTTCTTCAGGGTGCAGAGGAGTTTACTTACCAAGCAAAAGCAATGGCTTTAAGCGTGGCTACTGCCTTTGCTACATTTGCAACTCTTGAGTATACTGCTTTTGGACAAGATGTACTGAGCACAAACGATACTCTTGTAAATGTCTGGTATGGCTTGATTGCATTACAAACTATGAGAGCGATTACAAGTTTAGTAAAACTTATTGAGGTTGAAGGTCCGATCAATTTATTTGGCAAAGAGATGTCATAATGCTTTTTAACTTAGCTTACTTAATTGCTTTGATACACTACAATTCATCATGAGCATCCGTGTTTAGTAATACTTCTATTCTTGTCAATATTATACCCAAAAGATAATGTTGCAGCTCGGAAAGCTTGTCCTTTGCTTTACCTTGTAATTGAGTAAGTTCCTTTTGTGCTTTCAAAAGATGTGATATCCCCTTCTTCTTATCTTCTTCTTCCGCATAATTTTGAAGATGCTGCATACCCTTGTCATATAGTTTAAACTCTTTTGTTGATGGGAAATCATCTAATGAGGAATATAGAAACATATCGGCTGCATCTTGTATTCCAGGAGGAGAAGTTGTCTCACTTTGGATCTGATTAGAGAGTGTGGTGTACGCTTCTTTACATGTGTGTGTCAAACCTCCACAGAACTTCGGGTACTCTTTCCAACAAGTCGCGCAAGATCTTATATATGCCAATGCGCTGGAAGGATCGTTTAGTTCTAGAAAGAGTCTTCCGGCATTAAATAATGAGCTTTGATGTGGAGCACTATCTTCTCCGTTCCCTTCTGATGCTTGAACAAAGTACTTCAAGGCCTGCTCTTTGTCAACTTCATAATAACTAAACCCTAATGCTGCAGCTGATAAAACATGCGATGCCGAACCGTCAGCTAGCGCGTGCCACAACTTTACAGAAGTAAGTCGATCATCATGTTGATTTAGACTCTGAGCAATAGTATACAGTGCATCGATATTTCCTTCCATAAGTTGTTGTATCAATAATTGACCTTCAGAAGAAGGAAGTGATCTAGCATGATTGACGGCCTTATTATATAACTCTGGATCAATTTGTGTTTTCTCTGTTATTGATATTGGTGGAACTTGATCAGCCAATACTGCGAGTGTGGCTAATCCAAGTAAATAATATACAACATACCACTTTATTGATATCATCTTGAGGTTAAGTGTTTTAAAATGGCTGTGGTATCATATGTGGTGTTTTTGTCGTATGATTACAGATATGCATAAAAGAGTATCCAGATATTGGAAGGATATATACAAGGTATGTGCAGTACCAGTCAATTAGTTTGGCGGTAGATGATTTGTTCATCACAATACATGTGGTTGAGATTTCATCGGTATCTTTTGTTAAGACATAAAGAGGAGCAAACCAGTGCTTAGTGCTTTTAAGTGAAGTACTATCTTCTTTCATCAAGCCGTCGAACTATCATTTAACATGGTACATTCAATTTCAATTGGTAGTATAGTTCGTATCAAATCGAAAGTTATTGTCTCTCGTCCAAAGCGTAGTGATATTACTTTGACAATTGCCCGGCGTGCATTAGTTGCAACTTCTCCTGATAATGATGGAAATGTCTCTTTGGTTGTGGATGATTTAGTCCAACCCCTCTTCAAAGTAAGTTTATAATTGCACCCGTATTCAAAGGTAAAAATGAGGAAGATGAGGAAGTGGAAGTACCAGTTACAGATTTGATACCTCTGTTGGACTTTGAGAAAGAAGATATACCTACCAACAATAAAACCGATGACGATATAGATACACTAGTTCAACAATATAAAGAGTTTGGAGACCAACTTCTGCGTTTAAACGACTATACATGCGCTATATCTTATTATGAGACTGCTCTTCATTTAGTATCAACAAAGGTAGATATTGGAGGCACTATAGTAGTAAATAAAGAGGGACATGCAGTTATAGCCGAGATTGATTATGTAGAGGATGAAGGTACTTATGATATAACACTACCATCAGGTGATGAATCAACAATTACACAAAAAGACGTACTGCTAGTAGTTTGGATGAAAGATAGTTCATTTCTACAAGTTAAGATATTGTTGAATCTATGCCGTTGCTTACTGAAGCTTGCGGATGTTGATACTCGTCTTGCTATATGGGCAAAGCAGGCCGTCAAGGGGAGCTCAGTTGCTCTTACGTTATGTGAATACTATGTTTCAGAAAGCACTGATGAGAAGACGACATTAGAATTAACCTCCCTAGTAGAAAAGACACGACTTGTAAGATCAAGGGCGTTTATAAGATCGTCAAAGTTAAAGAATGCTACAGTAGATGCTAAGAAAGTATTGGCCATTAATTCAACAAATCGAGAAGCACAAAGTATATTGTCTGAAATCAAGGTAGTAGATCATTACAACAAATCGTTAGATAAGAAGATTAGCAAGGAAGTATGCCGATGGGTACAAACTGCAACGAGTAGTGCTGAGGGATCTAGTGCAATGGATAGAATGGATAATGACTTGGTAAGTGAAGAACCAAAGGAAGAAACTGTAGACAAGAGTAATGATGATGAGAAGAATGGCAAGCCTACTCTGGAAGTTGAAGATAAGAGAATTGTTATGTCGCAGCTATGTGGAACTGTGGTTTTGGTCGTCGCATTACTAATTGGGATATGGGACATGAATACACGGAAGATTGGCGAGTGATAATCCTGCCCGGTCTAGTTTTAGCTTTTACTTTGCCGATACAAACTCAAGACCTCCTTCTTCATCATCACTCTCTTCTTCTTCTGCACAGATTTGAGTTAGCGTAGGCACAGAGTTGGTAAATACCATTTTTGATAAACTTGAATAGCTGGTAATTGCACGACACTGATGGCATGTATTTGATTTGTTCAACCAATTCTTCCAACACACAGCGCATGCTGAATGACCACATTCTGCCAACAAGGGCTCTTTTTGTGTTTCTTGACAAATATCGCACTTGTGCTCTTTTGGTACATTGGCTTTAATGTTTCTAATTCGATCTTGTCGGGAAACGAAGGCACCACTCTTTGCTTGATGTAAACACCTGTCAACCATATCCATACTTTTAGTGCTGTTAATACTAGACCCATTACGCACACGTTTAGTCAAAGCTGTATTATCGTTTCCATTTACTTGTCTCTTGTTAGTAAACTCTTTCAGGCCAGTACGTTGATAGGGATTTGAGGGCTGCGCTTTGGGTTTACTGTTATTTTGAAAGTTGTTGATTCTATTCTTCTTCTGAAGATTAACCTCCATAGCTTGACTTATGGCTAGTGACAACTCCTTCTGAGATTCAGAGTCTGGATCCTCAGTTTTGACTGAAACGCGAAGAGCTGGTTTACTTGCTGCGTGAAAGAGGGCCGTATTGACCATCTTCTCTCCCTTGTAGTTGGTTGATCTCTCTTTTGCCTTGACCACATCTCGTGTTCTATCCATCTCCAATACTAGAGGCCTCATTCTTCGCCTGTGTCTCTCTGGAAGTAGATCATAGAACAGTTGTAATTGAATTGCATGATTACGAAGGATGGAAAGTACCTTTTGGGCATCTTCAAGTAGAGCTCGATCTGCAGTAGGATCGTTAGATAAGCTGCTGTCGTTGTTGAATATCATTGGCAGAATAAAACTTTTCACAGTTGACATCTCGTCAGTGGATAAAGCATCCTTGCACTGACTTTGAAGAACAGACTTTTGCCATGCAAGTATACTCGCCATCTTCTCTATCTTGTACCGATACTTCATTGGAAGAAGTGGAAATAGTGAGCCAATCAGTTGAACTCGTCTACCGTCTACTTGGCCATCAGTAAGGACCATGATGAGCTCTTTGGCTGCTTTGACATATTGTGCTTCATTCTTATTGTTCCCATGATTCTTCATTGTGACGAGGAGTGACCTAACCTTGTTCAAATCTTGAGAGCTTAAAGCAATTTGTGCCTGTTCAAAGAACTGTTTGGCCATTTGTACAGAAGCATCGCTACTCTTTCGACCAGGCTGTGGACGTCTTTTGATTGGTTCTCTCTTAATAACCTTGACAGAGTCAGCTCTGGGTTTTCTAATATCTCCAAAGGATGACGTTTGTTGAGTATTTGTTGTTGAAACCAATGAAGGGTGCTTGGGTTGTTGCCTTGCTTTATCTTTGCTGCTGTATAAACCACCTAAACCTTTGGCGGCTGCAGGAGGAGGTTTCTTCTTTGATTGAGTGGGACTATCATCATCAAGCATACTCTGAAAGATAACATTTGACACCTTCTTTGATGGGGTTGGCTTTGTCGCATCAATTGTCTTCAAAATTGCCTTTTGTGGTATGAATGATGCATCAGAAGCTGATTTGTCAACATATGCTAGCTTTCTCGGTTCATCGTTGTACGCAAGGTCATTACTTGGTTTTGCCGGTAGCTTTGCCTTCTTCTCTTGTTCTTGAAAGGCCCTAGCCTCGTCGGCCTTGATCTTACTATCGCGATAGAACTGAACAAGACCCCTAGTAGACGATCCAAAGGATTCGTCACGCAAGTGCCCTCGCTGAAAGTAAGGGGGTTCAATAGAAAGTTAGATGTGATGTGATTTAAACAGCAGAGAAAGATATCATATGAACTTACAAGCCACTTTGATAGACCGTCTTTGTTTGATTGTGTTGCAAATCGATGATCGAGGAGGAGAATCGATCCGTAGTCATGTCTATGGCGGATGACACGTCCAATAGCCTGGTTGACAGCTCGATGTGCCTGTTGGTTATACCACTCACTGCCTGATAAAGTTTGTGAAGTTGGTTTAGACTCTACTTTGTTCACATTAAACTTGCCATTGCCAAAGCCTCCGTCAATTGATGGCCGAGATTTAGCGCTAGCTCTTGCGGCGTCGAGAAACTCTCGCTTTAGTTTGACTTTCGGATCAAGATAAGGCGCAAACGGAAGTCCAGTTACGACTACGGCTCTTGCCATATCATCTGAAAAGTCTATACCTTCGGATATCTTTCCTCTACACACGCCCATTAGAATTGCTCCTGTACTGTTTGGCATCTCTATCAATCGTTTGTATTCTGATATAGCATCTGTGAGTTCTGAAGTTGATCTCGGCTCTAGCACAATCGATTTTCGAGAGAGGAGACGTTGCCATGGTGTTTCAACTGCTGATGATGACCGAAAGTGATTAGGTACCATTGGAAATACACACTTGTTGGAAGCTAACTTCTTCTTTTTAGCAGCAAAGAATGCAGCACCTCTTCCGCCACCTCCAGACTGTCTTCCACTTTGTGAAGCTGGTCCTCCCCATCTTTGTACGGCATTTGACATTGCACTATATGAAGGGAAGAAGACTAACACACCACCTGGAATGTTTCTCACAAGACTAGCGAGCGTATTGCCCAACTCGGAAAGATATTCAGGATCATCACGTCTACCAAACTTGGACGATAACTCCTTTCCCGAAACTCCCTTCCCGATGACCCGTACAAATATTTGATCAGGTTTAATAACATGATTATTCTCCAATTGAACAGGAAAGTTAAGTCCTAACTCCATTTGAAATGATGGTAATGGCGATAGAGTACCAGAAGTAATGATGATAGATCTAACATTGAGAAAGGACAACTCTCTCATTGCCAAGGCTGGAGCGAAGCACCAGAATGATATAGTTCGTCCACCATTAAAGCCACCGCCTCCAGTAGTTTGTTTGGTAACATGAACACGATATGACTTTGATCTAGCAAGAGCAAGCAGATGCTTTCTTTGGTTGTTGGCTGTCGGGCCTTGTTCATCGTACTTGCCAAATGCCCTTTTGAGGCAATTTAGAAAGTGATCCAACTTTGGTGTACCAGATGATGACGTATTACCTCGAAACTCCATGATGAAATCACTAACTTGTTTCACAAATGTAGACAATAAGAACAAGTTCTGGAAGTTGATACCTGCACCCTTTTCAAATATGTCATAAATAGATTCTCCAGAGTAACTAGCTTCACCTTCGGATGACATTTTAGCTGCACCCATTGATTTGGTAATGTCATCAGACAAGTATGTCTCAAACTTTAGTAGGATTCGTTTGAGTGTTAACATATTGTTCTTATTGCAACTGCTATCGTTACCCATTTCGGGGTTTAGTTCAAGGTATTGTAATGCACGTTGTACCTCACCCACACATCCTGATATGTCTGAAGTGCTTAAATCAAATGATGAACTCTCACTCGCAAATTCTTCAAGGTTGTGTGCCTCATCAAAGATTAATATTGCATTATTGAAGTCGACCTCTGCAAGGGTGGTCTCACGTGCATCCCTATCAAATAGATAATTATACGGAACGAATATCAATTCAGCTTCTTTCAATAGTGACCTAGTATGATAGAATGGGCAAATCTTATTCTGTATACCAACCGTTACCAAATCTTCCATATCTAATACAGGTTGTTCATAGTCTGCACCGGCATTATACCGTTCAGTCGAAGGCGGGTGCCATACGCTACCCTTGGACGTGGCCTCTTCTAAATTATTACGCATCATACATTTACGATCTTTATTTAATTTGTTACATCCATTGTTCACATCTGTACTTGATGCTTTAC
>Ga0214481_100141_pt1 | contig 34884 bp, 27 predicted proteins | sample M1_20Mar14CPVII9_4_FD_165057 | JGI IMG/M metagenome (GOLD analysis project Ga0214481, IMG submission 165057) | Marine eukaryotic communities from Monterey Bay, California, United States - M1_20Mar14CPVII9sort6BwellG10 | ecosystem: Environmental > Aquatic > Marine > Unclassified | place: USA...
ATATCATGGCATGACATCACATACCCGATATCATGGCATGACATCACATACCCGATATCATGGCATGACATCACATACGATATCATGATATCATAATACCGGCGATATCATCACTGCCGCCATATCTCAGATAAGCCTCCTCACCGGCCTCCCACCAAAAAAAGATACCGGATACCATGCAGCAAAAAAGGAACGAATGACAAATAGTTCAACCAAAGGGTGGATCCAAAATGAGTTTCCAAGTGAAAACTGACATTAGTTTATGGTTGCATACAAGCTATACATAGGACCTCTTTCTATAGTCGATGTATGCAACAATAAGTTGTATACAGAAAATACTACCGTTAGGTCAACAACACTGCTGGTATTAACCGTCAGGTTACTTATATATCCAGGCTTTGTAGAAGGCTAGAGCTCTATCTTGGGCGGCTAATTTTTGATTTGCATTTTGTTTTGTCTCACTCACTCACTCATTGCAATTGGGAGTCTTCGATAACTAAATGGGAAATACCTTGAACTTATGAGATTGCGTTTGATTAGGTGTGTTAGATAGAGGTAACAGATAGGTGTAAGAAGCCTGCAGCTGCCGCGTAACAATTGGATATCGGGATCTTATCTTTAATCATTAACATTGCAAAAGCTAATAATACAATGGGCATTAGCAACCTGATACCGTATGATGTATTGCTATCGATTGCAGTAGCATCAATCGTATTATTGCTAATGTGGTTTATACTTAGTGTTAGAAGTAATTACAATAAAAGCAAGGAGTATGACGAAGAGCTGTTCAAACAGCCTCCACCTTCTAATGTATGTGAGGTGAATGATATGTTACAGCAATTGAGCACGGCAGATAATGATAATGATGTATCGGTATGTGCCAGTTGTGGAAAGGAGGGTAGTGATAATATGAACGTATGCAATAAATGTAAGATGGTTAAATATTGCAACGCCACTTGCAAAAAGAAACATCGATCAAAGCACAAGAAAGATTGTGAGGAATATGTTAGACTTGCCGCTAAGTTGCACGACGAGAAGTTATTTAAACGACCTCCACCATTATTAGAAGATTGTCCAATTTGTACAATACGGTTGCCTTCACTACATACAGGGCTTACATACAAGTCCTGTTGTGGAAAACTTATTTGCACTGGCTGTATACTTGCACCCGTCTATGATCATCAAGGCAATAAAGTTGATAATCGAAAGTGTCCCTTTTGTAGAGTTTCAGCGCCTGAAACTGAGGAGGTAATTAAAAGAACAAAGAAAAGAATGGAAGCTAACGATCCCATTGCAATCTACAATATAGGATGCTGGTACGACGAAGGATTGTACGGACTGCCACAAGATTATGTCAAGGCATTAGAACTCTATCATCGTGCAGGTGAACTTGGATATTCCAAAGCTTATTGCAATGTTGGTTTTGCTTATGATAATGGCATAGGTGTGGAAGTTGATAAGAAGAAGGCTCTAGATTACTATGAATTAGCAGCTATGGGAGGGGATGAAGAAGCGAGACATAATCTAGGTGTTAAGGAGAAGAAGGCAGGCAATTTTGATAGAGCATTGAAACATCATATGATTGCAGTAAGTGGAGGATATTCTGACTCTTTGAACAAAATACAAAGATTATACACAAATGTGGACATGCAACAAAAGAAGACTATACAAAAGCATTGCAATCTTATCAAGTATACTTGAGTGAGATTAAGAGTGATGCTAGGGATGAGATTGCTTTTGACAATGAGAGGTATCGTTACTATTAGAATCGTCTTGAACAGTCTTCGGGGATTCTAGAATAAGATAGTGAATCCCATGAGTGAATAGTCAAGTAAAGTTTTTAGATTCATATAGTCATCAGTAGCATAGTATCATTCATCTATGTACAGATATATCATACCTATAGACTAGTTATTTACCAAATTGGGCAGTGCACCAACGCTAAGCATTAAAGATGCACAATAACTCTATCCTGCCAGAAGTAGAAGACTCGGCTAGCTGTTGTGAGGATACCGTATGTTTTCACTAAAGAGAATTTATTGCAGGCCGAGAGCCACTTATTTTGAACTTTGAACTTTTCATAACTCACGGAAGATGAGAGAGTTCAAATAAGTGGCTTTCCTCTTTTGGCCATTGCCACCGTCTCCCCCGCAGTGCATCTGTCTAGGAGGGTATACTGCCGTGCATTGATTTGATGTATTGGTAGACTACGGTGTGACTGTGAAGTACCGTAAACTCAACAAAATAGAACCTAAAATTTTGCACACATATCATATGCACAAAAAACTTTAGAAGACATTGGTTAGATTGTTAGTTAGTTAGATTTAGATTATAGGCTACGACTTGGTTATCCACCTCTGGAAGCGTGTTCCTTGCTATTCTCTACACATCTCGTAATATAAAATACTTCTATTTCATAAACGAATACTGATCTATCAACACATTGATTTCTCAATGAAAGATTGATAACTCTTACTAGTGTCTATTTCAATTGCTCGGTTTCCCGCATTAAGTCTGATCAACCATTGAAACATACTAGGGAGATATCGCGACAGTTGAGACCTGCTTAAACGAGAGAGGTTACCCAGGGGAAGGCGAAGCGATTGCAATCCCCTACTCTCTCCTATCTCTTAGGTGCCGACGCTTGTTCAGTCAGGTTATAAGCGACCTATTATCAAAGAGACGGTCTCCAGCGGTGTGGCTGTCTTGCAACGGATTGTTCCTTGCCTGTATCATATTCACTTAGGGGTCCTTCACCGTCCCAAGTATTAGGTAAGTGAGTAATGATAGAACCTTCCAATCATGGCAATGAAATGATTAGAAGTTGCAGCTTCTATCTCCAGTATGCTCGCGTGTACAAAGTCATACTAAATCGTAAGGCATTCCCTCCTTTTCGACTGCTAAACTAAAGTAGATCTAAGTTTGATCTCCTGGCTCTACTTAAACGCTCCACATTCATGCATACTCTATTGGTAAGGTATTGTAATAAAGTGTGAGAAATATATATATAGTTGGTTCATTCAGACGTACTTTTTATTGGTATTAACCGTCAGGTATTGGATTGTTATATGACAAATCGAGACTGCCATATGCCCACCTTCCACACAACATAAGAAGACATAATATTTTAAATTATATATTCAATATCTAAATAGCCATCATGAAGTTATGCGCTGCATGTCATAAAGATCTACCCAAAGATAGTTTTAGCAAGAAACAATGGAAGTTAGATAAATGTCAGCGGAGGTGTAAAGTATGTACTGCGGAAAACCGAGAAGTGGGTTAGTTACATTAGATTCTTTATGCTTGGATAATATCACTGAGACAAAGAGGGTTAGTGATGAAGAACTTTTCAAACCGCCTCCTCCAAAAGAAGAAGATTGTCCAATATGTTTCTTACGTATGCCTTCTAAAGGCAGTGGGTATAGATACTATTCTTGTTGTGGAAAAACTATATGTTGCGGATGCGCCTATGCGCCTCTATATGATGACCAAGGGAATAAAGTTGATAATCATAAGTGTCCTTTTTGTAGAATTCCTAACCCTAAATCAGGTGAGGAAGTAGTCAAAAGGATGAAGAAACGAAGGGAGGTTGGAGATGTCATGGCAATATACAATTTAGCCTGTGACTATCGAGATGGAACGTGTGGATATCCACAAGATTATACAAAGGCATTAGAACTTTACCATCGAGCAGCAGAGCTTGGTAGTGCTACCGCTAATAGCAGTATTGGTAGTGTTTATTATTATGGTGAAGGGGTAGAAATTGATCTAAAGAAGGCTTTCCATTATTACGAAGTAGCAGCCATCGGAGGGAATGTAAAAGCAAGGTTCAATCTAGGTAATCATGAGGCAAGTGCAGGCGATATGGAAAGAGCATTAAAGCATCATATGATTGCAGCAAGAGGCGGATATGCCGATTCTTTGAAAAGGATCAAACAAATGTACACAAATGGACATGCCACAAAAGACGATTACACAAAGGCGTTACAATCATATCAAGCATACTTGGGAGAGATCAAGAGTGATGCTAGGGATGCAGCTGCTGCATTAAGTGATGAGCTCCGTTACTATTAGTGTCATCTCTAATAGTCTTGGAGATTGTCCAAAGTAAATGCCCTATTCTTTGGTCGTTTTGTCTCGTAGGTTCCAGCTCTCATGGTTCAAGATTGGGTATTCTAGATTAAGTGGTAGTGAACAGTCAAACAAATGTATTTAGATTTATGTTTTATCAATAGTATATCATAATGTAGTACACTAGATACCCTCTCTACAGACTAGCTCTAAGTAAACGAGCAGATTTGCTAGCAATTAACACTTGATCACTAGCACCACTGCTACAATACGAACTTCTTGCTGAAGTAGTAGACACATCATCATCGTCCTTGGGTAGCGGTACAGGAGAGTTAAAGTCAAGGTATCTTCCTGGTATATCATGACCAGCATTGCCAGCATCATACAAGTAAGAACTCGAGTCGCTTGAGCAGCTTGAGTACATGGAGCTTGATGAGAATGACTCAGTAGAGCTTATCACCGAGTAGAAATCATTAGAGGAACTTGCACCCCCACTACTTGAACTGCTACTGCTACTTGAACTGTAAATGGACGAGTTAACATCTTCTTTATATCCTTGGAAGATCATTCGTGGAGGTCTATCTTCATTTACTTGATTTGATTCACTCCCTCTTGTTGCCATGTCTGTTTGATCATCATCATTATCAGCAGTAGAAGCCGAGGTAATATGGGTAGCAGTAGATTCTTGAACGAGTACAGTCTTGAAGTTCACCATCATCAACCATCTTTCAAAGTACCTCACTTCTATTACCTTTGTCCTAACTCTACTACTACCCTTCTTATCCTTCCCTTCTTGGATATCAGTTAGTGATACCTCTACACCAATCAAATTACTCTCATTATAGATATGTTTTACTAACATGCAATATGACCATTGGGCTTGCCATTGTTGATTTGATGTACGTTTAACGAATAATGGTGTGTTTAGTGGTAGTTGAGATAATAGTTTAGTTGCCTGTGAGTTGGATGTAAATTGTAATGAATGAGAAGTTGCATCTTGTAATGTTTGTCCAACTTCGTATCTATACTTCTCCTTATTCTCATTCTTCTCATGCTCATTCTTGTTATTGTCAGGAGATGGAGATAAGGTAGTATGATCTAATCTCTTGGCAGTAACACGCTTGTCTAATCCTTTGTGATGAGTATTAGTACTAGGCAAAGGCAACGACATGAGCAAATCAGATACATTAGGTGCCCTCATATTATCCGGCATGGAATGTCTTCGACGTCTTTCAATTATCCTTTTCACTTGTGACTTCTTCTGCTTATTGTTGTTATTTGATGTTGATGATTGCTTATGGTCTATTTCTAGTATTCTTGAGTGTGTCTGAGTCTGATCAACTCTCTCGAACTCATTGTCATTAGTTTTAACAACTGCTAGCTTATTCGGTTGATGATGATAATAATCTTCTTCATGTATATTAGACTGTCGTATGAAGGATTGTATACATGATATATCTGGCCGTTCTGCTGTATTACCGGATAGTGTATGCCTTCGTCTTCTTGGTGGTTGTTTAACAGGTTGTGTAGAGGATTTAATATGAGAAGATTCAACGGCCGGTTTCTGAGACTGAGGAGTTCTGTTAAGCTTAGCACTATTAGGTAACTTGGCATTATCAGGCAAAGAATGTCTACGTCTTGGCAATCCCTTCTTCATGTTGCTATGTTTTGGATTTGACGGAACTCGCGGAGGTGGCGATGACGACTTTTTCTTCATAATCTCTTTTGGTATTTGTAATTGTAATTGTGTGTTCAGTGATGAGAAGGAGAGATTGTGTATTGGAGGTCTGATTGTAGATGGCGGTGATTCGTTTACTACCTGTACTCGTTCATCATCATCGTTATTATAATATCCATCGAGGGAATCTAATATGGTTTGAATACATGATTTATCTCGTGTTGTTGTGACGATGTTCTTGTTGCCTTTAGTTTTAGTATTATTAGTTGAGGCGGCGGTGGCAGTGATGTTATCTCTTTTTATCTCATTGTCGAATACTTTACTCTGCTTGTTATTAGCTTCAGTATACGTCCTCGAGACACAGCGTCTATTATTTCTATTGTTGGTATAGTTCATGTCATCTGGATGTGCTCGAGATATTTGCAAAGGTTGCAATAGAAAAATAGTTTGTGCTCTAGGTCGATAGCGGTGTATTTAATACGTTTCACTTGCCGTCTTCTTCGGTATTTATCTCTATGTTGTTTGTTATATCATGATATTCATTGCAATAGGTGGCGTCATCGTCTTCAACAATCGAGTATCGATCTGTCTCACTTACCATATGTGGGCTCAAAGTGTCGCTTTGAAAAATGACCCGGTCATTTTTTAGGCAGTAAATGGACCCTCTGTGTACCGGTGAGTATTATTACTGCCTGAAGAATGAGTAGCAGGTAGTTAAAGAGGTGCGATTCATGTAGGCTTAGACAATGAACGTGGAATCTCCGAAAAACCGAGGAAGATATGATACGTGGCATTAATAGTAATAGAAGCATTAGGGGGAAGCAGGAGAAGATCAATCATTTTTTGTGGCGTTCACTCCAGTCCAATACTTATGTCTTGCATGAATCTGACTCTTATAATACTTATTCTGCTACTATCACTTCTCTTAGTGGTGTAAGTAAGTAACAACAAAGGGTCAAGTGAAAGTAGATGGGAAACTTCTTTTGTTGATGAGTTTAAATGGATACGCAGAGATACCAGACCGTTCATCCTAGTCGTCGCTTGGTCCTTCACTATCTATACTACATAGGGCCTGATTTGCTTTTCTTCGTTAGCCAATCATGTGGAAATAATCTTTGCATACAAAGGCGTGGAATGTCGCCATCCTCATCATACTCCCCATTATCCGTTATGAGACGTGAATAGAAGTCACATGTGATGTTATCTTTTGTTCGGCTATCCTCAAAGCCTTTCCTTTCCTCAGCCACATTGAAATCCTCTCTATAATCCACCACTTTAACAGTAGGTGGACATTTGCATAGATCAAAATCTACAACGCAATCATACAATGGGAGTTCCAATGCCTCTGCCTGGTTCAAGATTGTCTCCGAGTTGTCCAGGAACAGCTTCAGCTGAATCATGTTGATATTGGTCTCAAGTTCCGCCATCTTTTGAGCATCTCTTTCGTTGTTTGGCAATTCTGGCTCAAACCTGCCTTGAAAATGACCAATATGATCATACTTATACGGCTTGTTACATGTCAGTTTGTGACCATTCAACCAGTCTTCTCTCTGACAAGCTCTGGAGCAGTATGACATACGACCACATCCATTGCACTGTTTCACTTCTGTCTTGCTCAATGATTTGTTGCATCGGCAGCAGTATGAACCGTTGATATTGAGAATCGATCTGACCATATCGAATAACTTCTTGCAAATGAGATTGTTCGAGGTACCATCATTCTTCTCGTCCATATGAAGCAGCTTCTCTTCAATATCATTCCTCTTACTTCTGATTGCCTTTGCAGTCTTTTGATGTAATGACACGGTATGAATACACTCGAAAATTGACTCAATGTAAGAAAAGAATGATAACTTGTAAACATCGTCTATGCAGAAAGATTCGTGATCCCCAAAGCGACCAATGAAGTCCAAGCACATTTCAACTAGACCAGCACGGATAGCAAAGGCGACACGGGTGTCACTTGCGTCACTATTTCCATTTTCTATCCACGTCTTAACCATATCGTTTGATACTGCAACCACAAAAGTAGCATACTCAAATTCATCTGCACAGTAATTCAACCCCAAATCAATCATTCCATTTACAACGTCTTTATCAACACAGTCTCCTTGTCCAACTAGATAATCAAGAATGTCAATCTCTTCTTGACTCCATCCTTCTGCCTTTATATGGCGTATCAATTGAACAGCATATGATACCATACAACTTGGATCATAATCTTTACTCACAATTGGCGTAGTACCACACATCAACAAGAATGCTTCGCTATCTTCTGTCCACTCTCCATCCTCACCTCTGAGAAAGTTGTCTGTATCGATAATCAAAGTTGCTATGGCATCTCTCCCCATTCGTGCAATGTCTTTACACATATCAACATCCAGCAGTCTTAGTTCCTTTGAAATATCAGATCTATGCTGTCCCCAGTATCCCCACTGGATAATACTTCTAAGTAATCCCTCATTCTGGATAAGGGCATAAACAATCTTCTTGTCTGAATTATCTGCCGTACAACTATGTATCATATTGTAAATCAGCCCCACAAATGATAACATTGCCTCCTTCCAATGCTTATTACTTTTGAAGAAGAGACGTGTCATATCGTTACACATACACTTGACTAATGGACAAATATTTTCAGCAATTTGCAACCTACAACTTGGTTCTTGTAATGTTGCCTTCTGCAACAAATTAATCCAATGAGATGGCGATTGTATAGTACCTGATCTATTAGTATTTACCAAGTTATTAAACGACTCATCTTCACACCTCTTTAGAAAAACAAGAACAACTGATAACACTCCACTATCTACTAATGAGAAGTCGCTGCATCAATATCGTATGCAAGTAATCCTTGTGTAGCAGGAGCATTTCCATTTTGAACTAACTGAAGTATATATTTCTTGTTTTCGGGGTGTACTTTCATACTGCCATCATGTTGGTTGACAAATATTAAGGCACCTTTCGGTACTCGATCTTTCTTACGCTGCTGTCCTTTCTTTTTCTTAGCTGATGATGCCATATCGAATGTGTAATTTACATAGATTATTAAATTGGAAAGGTGTACCTAACCTTTTGTGTTTTGTATCGAGTATATTATTGCAATAAGGTGTTATTGTTCAAATGTAGTGTGTATATTATGGCTCTGCAATATATGGAGGTTATATTGATATGCAATGAGATCATTGCCATTCAGCAAAAAGTAAAAAAAAGATGGCTGTGTTGATTTGCTTCTCTTACAATAAATGTAGTCAGGCTGCCGCAATTTCAGTGCTACTAATCGAATAAGCGTTAAAACCTGATGTACTGGGTATATTATCAGTAGATTAAAGCCGTTATTGATGACAATATATCAATTCCCCGCAATAGTACACAAGACGTAAGCATAATTTTTATGAGAGTTTGGAGGAGGGAATAAACCTCAAACGGCTAAAAGAGCTACTCTTCAAACCAGTAACTCGATTGAGATCATGGCGGTCAATAGCAGCATCATTCGAGCATCAATATCAGTCTCATCACGTCGTGTAATATCTATATCATCATCGTTATTCGTATTAGCGGTAGTTTTGTCAGCGGAGTCGGTACTTGGCTTTACAACAACAAATACAAATACACAAACGTCATTTAATTATTGTGCTTCTTCCTCGGCTGTGAAGAGTAGATTACCATCATTTACACCGTCTCATACCAACATAGCATCAGTAACAACTAGACAAATTATGCCATCATCCACAGCACTAAACTCACAATCCTCTCTACCCACCGACGAAACTCTCTCCTCACTCCAACAAATTGCAATAAAGGCTTCAAAGTTAGCAGGAGAAATAATATTAGGCAATGCCGACGGTGCTGATGTATTAAAAACTAAAGATAGTAAAAGAGATTTATTAACGTTGATTGATCCACTTTGTGAAAAGGTGAGTTATTGTGTATGAGATGAGTGTAAGTCTATGGTGGTGTTGTGCATGAGATATGTTATTGAAATCGTCTTTCTTCAGTGTTTATCTCTATGTGTTGTTGTGGTTCTATGTAAGAGGTGGCGTCATCATCTTCAATATCGATAGAGGACGATCCTTCTCACCACCTCACCTCCTCTCATGTGGGGCTCAATAAGTGTCGCTTTGAAAAATGACCAGGTCATTTTAGGTAAAGTGGACCCTCTGCGTACCGGTCAATATTATTACTGCCGCCATTTGAAAAGAGAATGAGTAAGTAGGAGGGAAGTGTCATCAAAGAGACCGATATATATGTATTGAAGAGACCGATATATGTATGGAGAAACAGGACTATGTAAATTAACAAAGTTTTCATACTGCAGAGCTTCTATTTTGTTGATGGATACCGCAAGAGACCCTACTTCTTATTCGTTAGCCACTCGTGAGGGTAGAGCTTTTGCATTTGAAGGACTGGGATTTCATCATCCTCGTCCAATTCTCCATAGAAGATGCTTGAAAAGTACACGCACATAATGTTCTCTTTTGACCGAGTCTCTTCAAACGCTTTCTTTAGCTCAGGCTTATTAAACCAAACAGTATAGCTCTTTGTCTTGATAGTCGGAGGGCAGTGAAAAAGGTCAAACGACACAACACAATCACTCAGATGAAGATCCAGTGCCTTTGCTTGGTTCAGGATTGTTTCCGAATGATCAAGAAGCAGTTTGAGCTGAATCATTGTGATATTCTTCTCAAGCTCCCTCAACTTCGTAGCCAGTCGTTCGTTCTCTGGCATAGTCGGAGGTATAACCCTGCCTTGAAAGAAACCAAATGCTCCACCTACTATAACATCAGTATATGACTTACAACAGGTAACATTATGACCGTTTAGCCAATCCTCCTTCTGACAATCTCTTGAACAATACACCATATTATGGCAGCCATTGCATTCCATAGCCTCTGTCTTGCTGAGAGATTTGTTACAGCGGCAGCAGTATCGATTAGCGTTGTCAAGGATGAATACTGCCATGTCTAACAGCTTCTTGCATTTTGGATTGTTTGTAATGTCTGTATTTTGTTCAAAGCATACCAGCTTGTCCCAAACGTCTACCATCTTATGATCGATTGCTTTCCATGACTTCTTATGCATCGATATACCATATATCTTGGAGAAGATGGACTCGATATGGCTGTATAGTGATTCTCCCTCGGTATCATCACCAAAGGCTTCATGTCCCCTGAAACGATCGACAAAGTTCAAGCACATCTCAATGATTCCAGAACGAATAGCAAAGGCGATGCGGGTGTCACTTTCTATACCTTCTTCAGCATTTAATTCTTGGCAAAGCATGAACTCTGATAATCTTGCCACTACTACAGCACTCTCGTAATCATGTGCACGTTTCATACCCAAATCAATCATCTCCATAATCACATCTTTATCTATACAATCGGCTTCCTCCATGAGAGGCTGAAGAATGGAAATGACGTAGGGGTTGAGTGGTTTTAGGATCCTCTCGTTCTTCAGTTCACGTATCAACCCAACAACAAATGATACCATACACTTGGGATCGTATTCTTTTGATATAATCGGTGTAGTTCCAATGGATTTCAATAAATCCCTATCGTTTTCAGATATAATGTTTGACATTGCATTGGTAATGAAAGTCCCAGTAAGTTGCCTCCCGATAGACACAACACGTGCACAATCATCATTACTAAGTCCCGTAGTGATATCAGAACGCCGATCCCAGTATCCCCATTGAATTATGGATGAAAGTAAACCATCATAGTTTAGAAGTGTCTCCACTAACTTCTTATCCGTACCATTCTCATCTGTACTACTGCCAACTGATGTATCGATCATCCCGCCGATTAGAACCGCGAAGGACAAAATCCCATCTCTCCAGTGCTTGTTACTCTTGAAGAAGAGACGTTCCGTATCATTGCACATGCATCTAACTAAAGGACCGATATTCTTGGTAATTTGTAATCTGCAATTCGGTTCTAATTCGTCTGTCCGGAAAAGGAGTTTAATCCATATTGATGGTGTAACTAAATCTCCACCTACACTAGCCATCACTTGATCAAATGTCTCATCTTCACACTGTTTCAAAAAGTTGAGTACATCTGGCACAACAGCCTCGCATACAATACCTGGTGTTGAAGAATCGAACGATGTCAACAATGCTAAAGTACCAGCTTCATGACCACTTTGAACTTTCTTTTGTAATGTCTGAATTAACAAATTTTGCAAAATATGGTCCTCGAAATTCGTACGGCCAAATACACCAGCTGGCTCGACGTTATTAACGGTAGGTACAGAATTTGTAGCCACGGCCTGCTGAGCTTTAGCTGCCTTACGCTGTTTCCCTCTCTTCTTCTTCGCTGATGATACCATATCGAATCTGTAATTGATATTGGAAGGTGCACCTAATCTGTTTTTATACTTTCTATGTATAATTGTCCGGATCAATCCTTCTATCGAGGTGCTATATTATTTGAAGTTCTATTGTTTGATTGTACTGTGTCTATTTATATGTATTGCAATATGTCACATCAATAGCACAGTATACCATCGCAGTGCAAAAAGTCAGAGACAAGTATGAAGTATGAAGTATGTGTGTTGATATGCTTCTCGTACTGTAAATGTAGCAAGGCTGTCGCAATTTCAGTGCTACTATTCGAAAGATCGTTAAAACCTGATGTACTATGTGTAATCTTAGTATATGAAAGCCGTTATTGATGACAATATATCAATTCTCCGCCATAGTACACAAAGGTACACATTACACAAGACGTGAGCATTTTTATGAGAGTTTAGAGGAGGGAATAAACTTCAAACAGTAGCTGCATATGTAAGTTGCCATATATTAGAGATCGTGGCGTTTGATAGTGGCATCATCCGAGCATCAATATCAGTCTCATCACGTCGTGTAATATCTATATCATTATTGCTGTAGTACTAATAGCGGTAGCTCTTATAATTCTGCTACTCTATTTCTATTTTAGTTTAGTTTAGTTTTAGAGTCAAGCCTCTGTTGTGGGGCTATCCAAAAGTGCCAATGATAATGGTGTTGTAAGTGTGAGTAACAAAGGTCAAGTGAAAGCAGTAGATGGGAAACTTCTTTTGTTGATGAGTTTAAATGGATACGCAGAGATACCAGACCGTTCAGATCCTAGTCGTCGCTTGGTCCTTCTACTTCTATCTAATCTACTACATAGGGCCTGATTTGCTTTTCTTCCTTAGCCACTCATGTGGAAATAATCTTTGTATACTAAGGCGTGGAATGTCACCATCCTCATCATACTCCCCATTATCCGTTATGAGACGTGAATAGAAGTCACATGTGATGTTATCTTTTGATCGGCTATTCTCAAAGCCTTTCCTTTCCTCAGCCACATTGAAATCCTCTCTATAATCCACCACTCTAACAGTAGATGGACATTTGCATAGATCAAAATCTACAACACAATCGTACAGAGGTAGATTCAATGCCTTTGCTTGGCTCAAGATTGTCTCCGAGTTGTCCAGGAACAGCTTCAGCTGAATCATGTTGATATTGGTCTCAAGTTCCTTCATCTTGCGAGCATCTCTTTCGTTGTTTGGCAATTCTGGCTCAAACCTGCCTTGAAAATGACCGATATGATCATACTTATACGGCTTGTTACATGTCAGTTTGTGACCATTCAACCAGTCTTCTCTCTGACAAGCTCTGGAGCAGTATGACATACGACCACATCCATTGCACTGTTTCACTTCTGTCTTGCTCAATGATTTGTTGCATCGGCAGCAGTATGAACCGTTGATATTGAGAATCGATCTGACCATATCGAATAACTTCTTGCAAATGAGATTGTTCGAGGTACCATCATTCTTCTCGTCCATATGAAGCAGCTTCTCTTCAATATCATTCCTCTTACTTCTGATTGCCTTTGCAGTCTTTTGATGTAATGACACGGTATGAATACACTCGAAAATTGACTCAATGTAAGAAAAGAATGATAACTTGTAAACATCGTCTATGCAGAAAGATTCGTGATCCCCAAAGCGACCAATGAAGTCCAAGCACATTTCAACTAGACCAGCACGGATAGCAAAGGCGACACGGGTGTCACTTGCGTCACTATTTCCATTTTCTATCCACGTCTTAACCATATCGTTTGATACTGCAACCACAAAAGTAGCATACTCAAATTCATCTGCACAGTAATTCAACCCCAAATCAATCATTCCATTTACAACGTCTTTATCAACACAGTCTCCTTGTCCAACTAGATAATCAAGAATGTCAATCTCTTCTTGACTCCATCCTTCTGCCTTTATATGGCGTATCAATTGAACAGCATATGATACCATACAACTTGGATCATAATCTTTACTCACAATTGGCGTAGTACCACACATCAACAAGAATGCTTCGCTATCTTCTGTCCACTCTCCATCCTCACCTCTGAGAAAGTTGTCTGTATCGATAATCAAAGTTGCTATGGCATCTCTCCCCATTCGTGCAATGTCTTTACACATATCAACATCCAGCAGTCTTAGTTCCTTTGAAATATCAGATCTATGCTGTCCCCAGTATCCCCACTGGATAATACTTCTAAGTAATCCCTCATTCTGGATAAGGGCATAAACAATCTTCTTGTCTGAATTATCTGCCGTACAACTATGTATCATATTGTAAATCAGCCCCACAAATGATAACATTGCCTCCTTCCAATGCTTATTACTTTTGAAGAAGAGACGTGTCATATCGTTACACATACACTTGACTAATGGACAAATATTTTCAGCAATTTGCAACCTACAACTTGGTTCTTGTAATGTTGCCTTCTGCAACAAATTAATCCAATGAGATGGCGATTGTATAGTACCTGATCTATTAGTATTTACCAAGTTATTAAACGACTCATCTTCACACCTCTTTAGAAAAACAAGAACAACTGATAACACTCCACTATCTACTAATGAGAAGTCGCTGCATCAATATCGTATGCAAGTAATCCTTGTGTAGCAGGAGCATTTCCATTTTGAACTAACTGAAGTATATATTTCTTGTTTTCGGGGTGTACTTTCATACTGCCATCATGTTGGTTGACAAATATTAAGGCACCTTTCGGTACTCGATCTTTCTTACGCTGCTGTCCTTTCTTTTTCTTAGCTGATGATGCCATATCGAATGTGTAATTTACATAGATTATTAAATTGGAAAGGTGTACCTAACCTTTTGTGTTTGTGTTAAACTTATATATTGATAATTCTATTGGAGTGTATCGAGTATATTATTGCAATAAGGTGTTATTGTTCAAATGTAGTGTGTATATTATGGCTCTGCAATATATGGAGGTTTATTGATATGCAATGAGATCATTGCCATTCAGCAAAAAGTAAAAAAAAGATGGCTGTGTTGATTTGCTTCTCGTACGTAAAATGCAGTCAGAGGCTGTCACAATTTCAGTGCTATCAATTAAAAGAGCGTTAAAAACTGATGTACTGGGTATATTATCAGTAGATTAAAGCCGTTATTGATGACAATATATTCAATTCCCCACTTAGTACACAAGAGATATGTGAGCATTTTTATGAGAGTTGAGAGGAAGGAATAAAACTCAAACGGTTTCAGATTAGGGGAGATAATATATGGTGATTGAGATCATGGCGTTCAATAGCGGCATCATTCGAGCATCAATATCATTCTCATCACGTCGTTTAATATCTATATCGTCATTATTATTAGTATTAGCGGTAGTTTTGTCAGCGGAGTCGGTCCTTGGATTTACTACAACAAATAATTATTGTACGCAAACGTCATTTATTAATAATAATTGTGCTTCCTCCTCGGTAGTGAAGAGTAGATCAACAATACAGCAACAATCTCCATATTCTCATATATCATCAGTAACAACCAGAGGAAGTAGTATGTCATCGTCAACAGCACTAAACTCACAATCCTCTCTACCCACCGATGAAACACTCTCCTCACTTCAACAAATTGCAATAAAGGCATCAAAGTTAGCAGGAGAAATAATATTAGGAAATGCAGATGGTGCTGATGTATTAAAAACAAAAGATAGTACAAGAGATTTATTAACGTTGATTGATCCACTTTGTGAAAAGGTGAGTAAGTGGGTATGAGAAGATTGTATGTGTGATGGGTGTGGATGGGTAGTTTGTGCATATGATATGCACAATAAAGAGCACGAGATATAGCACGATGCATTTGTATGGATTCTACAACAGCTATTATCCATTTTGCATCTATTTGCAAGTTCATCATGGAGATACATTTGTGTGTACAACGGAGTATATCAGATGCATCAACTTTTGTTCTAACTCTTTATACTTCTTTTGATCACATCATTTATTTGCTCAATTATTTAGACAATTCGTGAAACGATACTGGCAGAGTTTCCAGATCATGACTTTCTAGGTGAGCTTTTGTTATATAATCTCATATGTTATAACGATTCATATCTCATATGCACCTACTGATAACAAAACACAATGCAGGAGAGGAAGATGTACCACCAGGAAAAGAGGCAAGTGCCGCTGCAATAGATGCTAAATTACAAAACAATCCATCCAATTATCTCTGGATTGTCGATCCCATCGATGGTACATCAAACTTTGTACACGGTATGCCACTCTGTATGCCAAGTATAGCAGTGGCCTACAAGGGAGAGGTAGTAGTCGGTGTTATACATGATCCACATCGAAATGAAACATTCACAGCCATTAGAGGTCAAGGTGCATATATGAATGGCGAACGTATCAAAGTGGGAGAACAATTAACAATTGGAGATGCCATTATAGCAATGGGTAGTCCACCGGCCGAGGAGAGTATGCAAATGTCATTAGCAGCCCTGCCAGTATTAATGCCAAAGGTACGAACGATTCGAATGTTGGGTAGTGCAGCGTTAATGTTGGCATGGGTAGCCAATGGTAGATTAACAGCTTACTGGGAGTATGATTTGAGGTAAGATGATGATGCTATGTGATGCCAGTTTATCATAATGATTCCTGTACATGTTTTATGCTCACCTACCTATGCTATGCAATTCTCTGAATCGCAACGATAGTTCATGGGATGTAGCAGCGGGAAGTATATTAATCGAGGAGGCCGGCGGTTCCATGACAGACTTGAAGAGTGAACGGTGGAATCTAAGAACGAGGAAGATATGTGGTAGTAATGGGGGTAAAGTACATGATCAAATTCTTGAGGCATTGGGAGAAGCAGGGGTCATTTAACTTAGGCCAGAGATATCATGAATTACTACTTTTACAAACTTCTATCTCTTTCTCATGTTCTATCCATATGCCTACTTGCTTTGCTCAACTAGCCACTCATGGGGGAAGAATCTTTGCATAGCTAATCGATCTTCCGAATATCCTACTATGAACAGTGATGATGCGTAAATACACATGATATTATCTTTTGATCGACTCTCTTCAAACCCCATCCGATGCTCTGGTGCTTGACAGAATTCAGTGTAACATTTTATCGCAACTCTAGGAGGGCAATACCGTAAATCAATCTTTACAACACAATCACACAGAGGTATATCCAAAGCCTCAGCTTGTCTTAGGATAGTTTCTGAATGATCAAGAAACAGCTTGAGCTGAATCATTGTGACATTCTTCTCGAGCTCCTCCATCTTTCTATCATCCCGTTCATTATCTAGTGCCTCTAAAGGGAAAATCCTACCTTGAAAATGACCAGCTTCCTCATGAGAATACGATTTGCTGCAACACGTAGCGCTATGCCCGTCTAACCAATCCTCCTTCTGACAAGCTTTTGAGCAATATGTCATATGGCCACAGCCATTGCATTGTTTTACTTCTGTTCTGTTGAGGGATTTGTTACACCGGCAGCAAAATGAACCGTTGATATCAAGAATTGATCGTACCTTGCTTAAAAGTAACTTGCAGTTGTGATTGTTTGCAATCTTATTGTTCTGTTCCAAGCGTACCAGATTGTCCTCAATGCCTCCTCTCTTGCTTCTAATTGCCTTTGCCGTCTTCTGATGCAATGATACATTATAAATACTTTGAAAAGTGTACTCAATATTGACAAACAAAGACAAATTGCAATCATCGTTTATGTGGAAAGATTCGTGACCCCCAAAGCGACCAATGAAGTTCAAACACATCTCGATCAATCCAGCTCTAATGGCGGCGGCAGTACGGGTGTCACATGGGAGACGTTTCTCAGTATCAGTCTTTTGAAGTAACATCGGGTATGATAACCTTGTAAGTCGATCAGCATTTACTAAATCAGATGCAACATTGGTACCATATCTAATTATTTCGCCAATAACAACTCCGTCCACACAGTCCGCAGACAAGATGAGTGTTTGGATAAGAGGAAAGGGGAATTCATCCAAATTTTTGCCTTGCCTATTCATTTGAAGTACCAACCCAGCCGTATACGAAATCATACAGTTTGGATCGTGCTCTTTATTAACTATTGGTGTAGTACCAATATTTTCCAATAACTGTAGACAATCACAGTCCCCCGAAATAGCAGTTGCTAATGTCGCAGCCGAATTCCCCATCTTTATGATAGTCTCAAAATCTTCAGCCGGCAGCTCTTTGGCGATATCTAGACGATGTTCCCAGAACCCCCATTGAATAACGCATCTGAGTAAACCCACATGGTTGAAAAGGGTATCAATAACCTTAATATTGTCTTTACATCCTTCTATTGACGTGCTGAGCATATTGTAAATTAGCCCTGCACAAGGCTTGATTGATTTCCTCCAATGTTCATTACTTTTGAAGAAGAGACGATTTGTATCATCACATATGCACCTCACCATTGGACCAATATTCTCAGCAATTTGCAACAAACAACTTGGTTCTAACTCCTCGGCCTCCATAAGAATGTCTATCCACGTAGATGGTGTATCTAGAAGAGCCACTTTTCCCCAAGGCACATTTCCGTGCCCAAGAAAAGTTATATCATCTATCACCTCATCAAATGTTTCATCTTCACACCTTTGCAACAATCCAAGCACAGCTGATAAAACACCACTTTTCTCTAACGATATTCCCTTGATGTGAGACTCCGATAACGCAGTTGTAGTGACACCATCTCCTTTCTTTACTAACTCAACAATTCTCGTGGTTGGGAATTTACTCAACACTTTGATAATTTGCCGCCTATCTTGACGGATGCCATGCCCTACCTTGACATTATTTGAGGTAGGATTTTTGGCTGCTGCTGCCTTTCTTTGTTTTGCCCTCTCCCTCTTTGATACCATACTGTTATGTATTTTTTTGTTATATTGTAATTGTATGGTGCACTGATGTTACAACTTTTTTGATGTACCGGAGAGTAATATCAAAGATAAAATGATGTTATCGGCGGAAAAGTAGTACAATTGTACTACCCAATTGCAATGCGTGCTATGATGGCTCTTCAATGGATAAGGTTCATATATAATTGCACAGTGTAGTATACTATCCATGTAAAAAAAGTCAAATTTATGAGGTGATGATTTGCTTCTTTCGTATGGTAAATGTAATGATGCTACAGTAATTTCAGTTCTACCATTCGAAAGTGCGTTAAAAACTGATGTACTATGTGTATTATCAGTATATGAAAGCCGTTATTGATACCGATATATCAATTATCACACTTTAGTAGGTACCATACACAAGATGTGAGCATTATTTTATTTTTTATGAGAGTTTATTTTGGACGAACCTCCATACTCGGATCGCAAATTATTAGGTTAATGACCGTACCAATCTAAATGGTCGAAGATCGAAGCGTAATATTTGCTGCCCGGTGATGGATTCTACCTAATAATTACACATGGACTCTAATACTCTGGCCTCTAAATTTGTGTGATTATGATACTTATGATTGACATATTGTGCCGCCGTACTGAGTTAATTGCAACAGCTTATTGCATCTCGATTGCCGTGTATATATCATCTATAGTAATAAACGTTTCTATTCAAATAATCAAAGACTATCCAGCGGCGGCGCGGGAAGATACCGCAAACTATATCAAACCACAATTGACATAAATTGTAGAGATTGCAGTAGGTATACATTATAAAACAACATGGCAAATAGCAATAAACGTGTTAGGCGTGATACAAATACTATGAAATTGAAACTAAGTGATTTACCCGAAGGGCTTCTACCAAAAGTTGCATCGTATCTATCGAACATATCTTGTATATCTTTTGCAATGTCAATGACACTAAGTTCATTATTTTCATCTGATGTACTGCCGTCTGTAATGAGTAAAACCATTGCAACGGCATCAGTAGAGGATTGGGATATTGTTGATTTTAAGGATATACAAGATATATGCGGGCGTAATCTAACAGACGATGATGTACGGTGGATACTATTAGCTATGGACGGCGTTAACAAAATTAAATCATTAAAACTTACAAATTGTATTGCGATTACTGGCGTTGGATTAGAACCTCTTACGGGGTCTATTGTACTGGAAAGGATTGATTTAAGTTTAGTAGGTGATCATGAGAATCCAACTATCACGCCCGAGCCACCGATCTCTGTGTCGATAGTAGTACCCATCCTAAACAGTATTATCGAGAGAGAAGATAATGTATTGGTTCATGTCCAGCTACCCAAGAAATGGCGTGTCGAGAGGAGTGATGTATTGACACGGTTCCTTCAAAGATTTGATATTGTGTTAACTAGACGTAGATGTGAGTGCTCAAGGTGTGATCGAATTTGTGAGGGAGATTGGCGTCAAGATTATGAATCATTATTTAATAAATTGGTGCATTGGCAAGAGTGTAGATTTAAAGGATACGAACGCTATGGTATGGTTGCTATGAGCTGCTTTCAATGCAAAGAGAACTTTTGCCTTAGATGTGGTTGGAATGGTGAAGGAGCAAGCTATTGCATGCGCTGTGAGAAGTTCTACTGTCAAGGATGCAATGCTGTTGAGCATTGCGAGGGAAACTGCACTACGTGCCACCAGGCATCAACCTGTGCCGTATGTAATACTTTCAAGTGGTGGTGAGTTCTTTTTTAGTATGAAGTTACCATACCCACATGTTTCTTCTTATCATTCTACTTTCTCTCTTTGCTAGTGATCTTTGTCAAGAGGCCAAATGTTGTGAAGATTGCGAATATTGCGAGGGCTGTGAAAGAGAGGAAATGGATGTGATAGATTTCGTTAGATAGACTTTACATGTATTAGTTTCAATTGGAATACACATCTAGAGTAGTATATTTTTGTTGCTATATTAGTTTAAGGGTGAAAGTCCAACAGCAGCAATTACATATGACTACTTCTTCTGCGCATTATGATACTATTCATCCCTACCTCTCGTCTATCTGATCATCTAGGAATGGTCCATACTGAGCAACAATCCTCGCACCTTTATGTAACAATCCATCTAAACTTTGCATTATAAACTCTTTCTCGCCATCACTACAATCACACAACTTGGGTAATGGTCGATAATTATCTTCATCAAACCGTATATCATTAGTATCTAAACTCTTACCATTATATTGCAATAGGTTACGACGTGTTATGTTATGTCCCTTCCATGAATTAAATATTCGTTGATTGGGTGTATTGATTTGTAGTATGTATCCCATGATGGATGTGTGTATTGGATAATCTGCAGATGATGATCCGTCATGTAATGCCAACTTTTCAGCTGACCAAACCGTATCTTTTCGATTCTCATCAGCATGAAATTCTGCTATCCATTGTGATGTTTGGGATCGTATTTCAGGTGGTGTAACATAATATTGAAATGAATCTAAGTGATCAATCCAATGTGTTGCTAAGCCTCCTTCTTTTGCACCGTCTTGTAATAGTTTGAGATATCGATAGGATGGGATACCCTCTTTACTTGTTCCTTGTATATATGGTTTCTTTGGTACATATAATCCAACTTCAACTACCTCACCATCATAGGATGTAAATTGTACAGATTGAATGTTATATCCAGCCTCTTGTTTATCTAATCCATCTGCTTCGTCGTTTGGTATCAAAACGCCGAGCCGTGCAACTCAACATCTTCTTCTTTATTGTTGATGTTATTGATTGGAGGTCGAATTGCAGCAAAGCCAGGTTCGACATATTCATTCAATCCTGTATTGAAGTATAATTCCCATCCTTTGATTGTACCCACGAGATATCGTATTGGATTTAAGTTCTTTTTTTTCACGGAGTGTTCGTAATCCAATGTTCGAGCCATAGCCAAATCGCCATTTATGTGTTGTTGATTGCATTTTGACTTTAATTTAGAACCAACAATGGATACTATGACTGATATGCAGATTGTTCGGGCTTTACTAATATTATTATGAGTACAATACTTCTATCTTGGAGAGATAAGAGTAGATAGACTAGATGGTAGTAGTATACACAGGGGGAAAGGATACCACTGAGCGTATCCTACCATAAATCACTCAATATAACTACAACGATTGCAAGAGTACTTTTATTCGAAAGAGCGTTAAAAACTGATTTAGTGGGTATATTGCCGTATTGATACCACTCTAGAGTGGGTATAGGATCATTGCAGCTACAAATTCCTCTAGCGATAACAGATCTCAAATAAAATGACATAGAAACGACGGACAGACGCTTCAGCTGATTGGAAAAGTTTGCAATTTGCGGAAGTATATAGGAGCTTTGTCGACGTGAACAACACCAAACCAAACCACTCTTGACTGCCATCAATACCTCATAGCATTCTTTAAAGTAAACATTTCGTATTCAAATAGTCAATAGACTACTAAAGACGGCGCGGAAAGATACCAACAAACTGAAACCATAAATTGTCACTTATTCATATTAGATATACAAAATTGCAACATCTATAACATGGCAACTTTATCCAATAATAGTAGCAATAAGCGCGTTAGACGTGATGATACAAATACTATGCAATTGCAACTAAGTGATTTGCCCCAGGGGATTCTACCGAAAATAGCGTCGTACTTACCAAACACATCTTGTGTATCATTTGCAATGTCATTAACTGATGCACCGATATCTCAAGAGCCGTCTACAATTAGCAAAGCCATCATCAATGCATCGGCAGAGGGTTGGGAGATTGTTGATTTCAAAGATATACAAGATATGCGTGGTCATATCTTGACAGATAATGATATACGATGGGTATTGTTAGCAATCGACGGCGTTGACAAAATCAAATCATTAAAGTTTACAAACTGTATTGGTATTACGGGTAGGGGTCTAGAACCTCTTATGGGATCAGCAGTTGTACTGGAAAGGATTGATTTAAGTTTAGTGGGTGATTATGAGAATCCAACAATCACTCCCGAGCCACCAATATCTGTAACGGTAGTAGTGCCGATCCTAAATAGCATTATCGAGAGAAATAATAATGTATTAGTCCACGTACAGTTACCCAAGAAGTGGCGTATTGAGAGGAGTAACTTATTGACACGGTTCCTTCAAAGGTTTGATAGGCAGTTGAATAGTCATAGATATCTCTGTTCAGGGTGTGAAGATGGAGAAGTTTGTCAACGTTATGAAAATGAATATGAATTAGTGTATTGGGGACAAGGTGTACATAACGATACAGGCTGGTTACAGTTACAGTATGGCACTGTTTCTTTGAGTTGCTACGAGTGCGAGAAGAACTTTTGTTTTGGATGTGAACAACAGTGTCATTTCAGTTTCTGCAGAACCTGTGATAAGTATTACTGCAATGATTGCAACTATGTGAATCATTGCCAAGGAAATAATTGTACAAAGCCGTATCAACCGTCGTCTTGCAGGGGATGCAATGTTGTGAAGAACTGGTAAGTGTGTGTAATAATGGTACACTTTTTAGAAAACATGTGTACTCATAGTGAGAATCTCATACAGTGACGAATGTGGGATGCCATATTGTCCTGATTGTGTGCCAACATGGATCACTTGTCAGTACTGTGAGGCAAATCATTGTGTAGATTGCTGATGGCTGTGACAGAGCTAATTGCAATGGATACAATATGACGGGAAACTACTCCTCGAATATTGATTGTTCAACCAAAAACATCGAATTGCCTGGATGTGTCATGGTCAGAGAACATAAGGATGATGAGGAAGAAGATGATGAGAATCATACATTTTGCGGCGAGTGTTGGGAAAAGAATCGTGAAGGGATCGAAGAGGGTGATAATAGAGATGGAATGTACTAAGAGATATACTTTTGATAGGATTACAGTAACAATAGAGAAGGATGATTTGATCATTTTTAATATGCATCATCTAACCTAAAGTGACCATCTTCTTCTTAAACTTAACCCTACCTAGATCTTATTCTGTTATATACACTATAGACACATCATGTGTGCACATCATACCAATGTCATCCTATTTACTGACTATGACTCCTCCTCTCCTCATCTATCAATAACATCAAATCATCAAGTAGCATTGACGGGGCACATTCTGTTGAAACTCTAGTTCTTCTTGATACCATACCACTGCCCGATGACCTAGCAGCTTCTTTGAGTACTTCAGTATGATTGATAGGCTTGACGTTGGCAAGTTTTGCCTTCTTCACGGCAGGTATGGAGTAGTAGAGGAAGGGATCTTCCTTCTTGAGTTGTTTGAGTTCATCTTCATTCAATTGTTTGATATTGATCACTTTTGGTTGCGGTTGCTGTTGTCTAATGGTTGGCACTTGCATGACGCGGATGATATCAGAGTTGCTATTCATTGTCATATTGTTATTGTATTGTTTGTGATTGCAATGGATATTGTATTTGTATGCCAAAAGACGATGGTCAATTGCCTGCTAATATATAGCAATATTAGTGCTGCAGCACGTGAACTGAACAGGCTCTTTAAACTATACGATGCACCACATCATCCTCCTCTTTTTCTTTAGGCACTTCAGCTTCAAAATTGCATTCGGAGATATATCGCTTCCACAAGACCACAATCATTTGAAGACTACTAAGGGAGGCCTATTCTATCAATCTTTGATGTTCTATTTCATCAGGCTCTTATTATCTATACTGCCTAGCATCTTCCAACTTCCGAAAATTTGTCTGAAGTTTTGAGATTCTCCTTAGACGAAAACAGCATAGCAAAAGAGCCTTACTTATGAGGCTATCGTATAATAAGAGCCTTATACTTCTTGCCTTATCATTAACCTTATGTATTGAATGATTGTTGACACCGAGAGAGTGCCCGCCTCATTTTGATTGATTAGTTCAGCGTCGCTCTGGACATCGGTTGGGCAGTCCAATAAGTCCAGGCAGTAAACTCGTGTCGTCCGTTCCTTGTTATATATGTTTAGATATCCTCCTCGTTGTCGATCTATCATCATGAGGTGTCAGTGTATTATTGTCGTCGTCTATAATGATGATAGTTGTTTGTTGTGGCGGTGGTATACCTACCCCCTAATACTCAGCAGTGTCTTACTCACGCTAATCCCCTTTGACCTTCCTTCCTATTCCTCCTTTATCAAAATATCACTCAATACATACCCCAAGCTAGCACATGCCAATGCCGTCGGTGCCGATATACAATCCACAAAGACTGATGCATCACAGATACGTAATCCTTGCATACCGATAACTTTAAAGTTTTCATCTACCACTGCTTCTTCTTCTTGATTACTTTGGTTTGTATTGTTGATCATTGAACAGGTACCAACGTAATGAAAGTATGGTTGCATGAATTGCTTGGCATATGTGATTATAACGCCTTCTTCGTTTGATGACGATGAACCCTTACGACTACCTCTTCCCAAATATGTTGATAGAGAAAAGTAAAGTTTGTATAACTTCCCGGGAAGTATCTCCCAACACTTGTTCATAACCGTATCTTTAATCCGTGTACTTTGATTCCATGCCGAGACTACACTATAAAGATCACTCTCATCTATTAGATATCCTGGATCAATTTGTACTTGATTCGATGATGTTAATGTAACAGTACCGTGTGATTTGGGATGTAGTATTGTAATTAGTAATGTTGACGTGTGATATGTCATGACATGTGTTATTGGTTTGATATACTTTACTGCCCATTGAAGGATTGTTAGTAGGAAGATGTAAATGATATGAAATGTATATTGTTTGATATAAGTAATGATGTTGTTGCTCTTGTTGGTATGTTGATAATCTCTTCTAAAGACTGATGATAACATTAACGGTCCGGCGTGTTTAAGTACACATCCATCCATCAGTAGATATTCTGCAGCATCATTCTTATTTGTATCACTAAAGATTGATTGTACCCCATTCAACGATTGACAACAGTCTACTTGAGACGAAGTAACAAATGCTCGTGGTATCACTAAATGATCTTTCAACTTCTTACCAACTCCTGGTAGATTATGAAATGAGTTGTTTATGTTGATATTGATGTCCAACTTTCTCAACTCGGCCTCATCACCAATACCAGATCTCATCAATATAACGGGTGAATGAATAGCTCCTGCACATAATATAACTTCTTTAGTTGCTGATATAATATACTTCATACCAGATTGTTGATCTTTGCAAACCACGCCAGTGATTTGTTTCTCTTTGTTGTTATTCCCATCCCATAATAAGCGCTCTGCAATTGTATTTGTCCGTATTGTTAGAGTGTCTTCTACATCTTGTTGCTGATCAATTAGATGTTGTACAAGAGATTCAAAGTAATTCACCCTCATGCCATCATTTGTAGTTGCAAGGCGTACTGCACTCTCTTGTTGTAAAAGATGAGTACTAGTATTGCTATCATTTTCATCACCCAAAACATTCATAAACTTTTGACAAACTTTCCTATCCGTCACGCTACCATTACTTCTCATCACATTAACTAAATGTTCACAAGCACTCTTGATAATCGTGCCATCCTGATACTTGCTTGGCCAAGATTTAAAGTCATTAGTATAGTTTGGAGATGATAACAAGCATGCATTAATATTAGAAGTGCCGCCCAATCCATTGCCGATTGGTATGTCTAAGATACGATTGTTTAATGCACTTTGTGGTGTTGATATGTAATTATGATTATGTTGATTTGCATATAATGCAGTCTTTGGCCAATCTTTGGCATATGTACTTGATGTCTGTTGTTGAGAGCTTCCTGCTTCGATTAGACAAATTGTTCTTCTCTTTGGAGATTGGTGTTTGTTTGAGATGTTGTGTTGCTCGTTTGATAGCAGACCGTGTAAAAGACCACATGCCGACGGGCCTGCACCGATAATCACATATTCATATTGGTGTGCTACTTCATCCTCTTGATTCATCATATTGCAATTGTCACCATACACATCATACTAGACTCTCATATATTACAAGAAGGATACCACTGAGCGTATCCTACCATAACTCTCTCAATATAACTGCAACGATTGCAAGAGTACATTCATTCGAAAGAGCATTAAAAACTGATGTACTGGGTAAACTGACGGTATATGAGATGCTATATTGATGCCGTCGTCGTTATTTACTTTTGCTCTACTATTAAAATTAGGATACCAAAAAAATCTTTAAGACATAAAGAACATCATTTTGAGTGGATGGATGAGTAGTGAAAGTTGAATTGATGACGGGAGCATCTCCTATCGCTAGTATACACAATATATCAGTTTTTAATGCTTTTTCGAATGAATGTAATCTTGCAATAGCTGCAGTTATATTGAGTGATTTATGATAGGTACGCTCAGCGGTATCCTTTTTCCTGAGTGAATTATTAGTGGCAATACATATTATCAATCCACTCTATAGTACCTTGTAATCATATACTTACATCCAATAGTAATATATTATGTCTGAAGTAAAGAAGAAGGCCGATGATGAGCCCTCCATCACAATTATACTAAAAGATCAAAATGGTGAAGAGACAATGTTCAGAATCAAACTATCTACTAAAATGGGCAAGGTATTCAAGGCTTTTGCAAATCGAAAGGGTGTGGGCTGGACGTCTCTACGTTTTATCGATAGTTTACGAGGTGGAATCCCAATATCTGAAGATGATACACCTGTAAGTTTAGGACTCGAGGACGAGGATATTATTGACGTAGTTTTGGCACAAGTTGGTATGATCTCCACATTTACTTCATCCGATACATCAGATGCACTTATTGAATATTTAATGATGACAGATGAACAAAGAGTGACAGCCCCAGTACCTATTCAACAACTAAAAGAGAAACAAAGAGCGAAACGTGCAAATAATAATGAGAGGTTTACATATGAAGAAAATCCTGATATTCTTCACCCATCACAACTGAAAATCCTTTCGGAGCTGCTCAGTTTTGTTTGGGACAAGACATCCAATGTTGGAAATAGTGATAGAGTTGATATGCGGTTGACTTTGGAAATAGAACGATTTATAGTTGTGAGTAGTTTTGTGTGGCGGCTGTGTGTTGTGTAGCATTGCATTGTGTATTATATACACGGTCTAATTTTAGCCTTCCTTTGGCAAATCAGATACTCTCTTCTTTGGATGCCAGTTTGGATGATAAGTACAAGTCTTCATCTCTTAATGATAAGTTTAAGGAGCTGTTTGGTCAGGTACTTGGAGCACACACTCATTGGGGCCATAAGATTGCACTTCGGATGACAAAAGGTCCAACAAATTCTTGTATTAACTTTCATTGTGATGGTAGCTATGCCACGTCGACTTCACAAATTCCACTCAACGCAGCATCAGAATATGATGGGGGTACGATTTGCTTTTTTATGAAAGATCATCTTCATATGGTACCCCGGGTTCCTGGATCATTAGTGCAACATCCACCCGAAATACTACATGGAGTGACAAGTGTGACGAGAGGAACAAGAAAGAGTCTCTTCATTGTGGATGTACCAAATGGTCTAGGAGAAGGCGGAGTGATAGACCTTACATCGGATCATCTCATTACCTTCTTGGAACAACGTGAGAGGGAGAAGAGGCAGCGGGACGTAGATCAAGGCGGGACATTAGCTAACAAAAAGAGAAAAACAGAAGACAGAGGGATTGATACGAAGAATCCCTCGGTAGAGGTTAAGACGGAACTCACCACGGCATCAGCAGTCAAGTCAGAGAAGGTATCTCGTTCAGCAAAAGAGGAAGAGATTGCTGTGTTGCAAGCCAAACTTAAAAAGGCATTGGAAGAGGTAATAGCAACAAAAGATGAAGAGATTGCATCGTTAAAGAAGTCTCTGAAGAATTCTAAGCCGATTGATGTGATAGACTTGACAGATACTACTTCATCTAAACTTCCCCTAACAGAGGATACTCCCAAGAGTGCACTTGCTATTCAACATGAACAAAACCAGAAGATGGTAAAGGTCAAAGAGGAGAAGGTTGCAGCGGAGACAGCTTTAGAGGATGTGAGAGAGGATTTGGAGGATAATCAGGAGGATATGGGCCGTCAAGTACTATTTACTAACTTCCTACAAAGTAAGATTGATGAGCTTGCTGCATTGGCAGAAGCCGCGGGAGCCGACAGGGCACGAGTAGCAGAGATAAAGGGTCGAAGCTATTCAAGTAGTAGTGTGATTTCTTGAATAAATGGGAACTTAACATTACAGACAAAGATCATGATGGTCGAGCTATCATGTGATAGATAACAGAGTCCTAAAGTTTATCTTATTATGTAGATATAAACTGAGCAAGACTAGTAGCTTATGCCTACTTCTGATTCAATAGCCACTTATGAGGAAACATCCGTTGCATAGATAGCTTTGGTACATTATAATGCTGTCTTTTGTCGATGATGGCTGCAAATGTACCATTGAAAATGTACGAGTCGTAAATACAAGTAATGTTCTCTTTCGACCGGGTCTTTCGAAATCCTTTGGCAGCTTTGGGCATATAATGATCAGTATACTTCTTTACCGTCACTTGTGTGGGCCAATTTCGGAGATCGAATACCACAACACAATCCCACAAAGGAATACTCAACGAGCTTGTTTGGCTCTTTATATATTCCGAGTTGTCAAGGAACAGTTTCAGCTGGATTGATGTGATGTTCTTCTCAAGTTCTACCAACTTTGCAGCAGCAGCTCTTTCATTCCCCAGATCAATTGGTTGTACTGCGCTGCTTTGAAACTGACCATCTTTGTCGTAGGTAAGTACAGGGCGGTCTCTCTCATCCTCTGTTGCTGTTCTAGGCAGAACCCTGCCTTGAAACTGTCCTGCAGTTTCATCGGTGTATGACTTGCAACAGGTAACACTATGACCACTCAACCAATCTTCTCTCTGGCACTCCTTGGAGCAATACGTCATGTTGTGGCAGCCATTACATTGCTTCACTTCAGTCCTACTAAGTGACTTGTTACATCTGCAGCAATATGAACCGGTCTTGTCAAGGATACATTCAACCATATCATACAACGTCTCAACTTCGGTATTACTTGTGGCAACCTTTTCCAAACGATTCAGTTGAATCTGAATTTCATCCTTCTTGTGCCGTAATGCCTTAGCAGTCTTCTTATGTAATGAAACCTCGGAAATGATATCTAAATTGAACCAAATTTCGCTAGCAAGACCTTCACCGACCTTCTTTCCGAAGTGTTTGTGCCTCCCAAATCTATCAATGAAACCCAAGCACATCTCAATGAAACCAGCACGGATGGCAAAGGCTATACGAGTATCACTCGGTTGAGCCTCCTCACCCACTTCGTCATAGAGGATGTATGTTGATAAACTAGCAACAAACGCAGAACTATCCAAATCAGAAACATGATTCGTACCAAGATCAATAACTTCCTTGACAACATCTTTGTCAACACAGTTTGCGTCTGCAATTAGGTCTTCAAGTATTGACGAGTTAGGTTCCTTTTGCCACGGACCTTCCTCTTTTATTAGACGGATGAAACCAACTATAAATGATGTGGTACAAGTAGGATCATAATCTTTGTTCACGATTGGTGATGTGCCGATACTCCTCAACCTATTCTTGCCATCATCGGTTAGTTCACCATCTTCATTTTTAATACTATTCAGTATCAGCAGATCCATGATTTTATTTCCAATCTTTGCTATATCTGTACACAAATTAAACCCAAGACGAGCATCACTATTAGACATTGATATTTCAATCTGTAACTCTCGGAAAATATCAGGACGCTCTGTCCTCCAGAATCTCCACTGTACAATAGATGTGAGTAATCCCTCGTGTTGAAGAAGTGTATCTAATACTACTTTTCTTTCTGAAGAGGAGGCTTCTACTTTTGAATTTGGAGCGAGACATAACCGGGTTATATCAGAAATGAGTTGAACAAACCCAACGATACACTTTCTCCAATACGTGTTGCTTTTGAAAAACTGACGTTTTATATCGTTGCACATACAGTTGACTAATGGTCCGATATTCTTAGTAATTTGCATCAAACAATTGCAACTTTGATTGAGTGATATTGTCTTTCCAAGAACTTTAATCCATATTAGAGGACTCTTCAACCTACCACCATCCCCTGCACTGGTAATAACTCCCTCAAACGATTTATGTTCACACCGTTTTAAGAAGTTCAATACAGTCGGAAGCACCATTAGATAAACACTATTAGGTATATCAACAATACCAATCTTATTCGGGTCTAATAATGCCTCCGTGAAGAGACGACCGCCCTTCTCAACCTCCCGAAATAATTGTGCCTTTAGTTCTTCTGCCCAATGGGAAGGTAGAATACTATCAACAGTATTATCCATATCCCTGTAAAAAGCTGCACTACGTTCTTTTTCGGCTTTACGTTGTTGTCCTCTCTTCTTTTTAGATGATCCCATGACGTTTGAATGCTATGTGTATTTTGTAATTACTATTATGAATTTGTCAATTTGTTGCAATATATGGCACTGCATACGGAGATATACGATTGTTTAATATAAATATGTACAGTAGATTTTATTATGCCATCATTGTTGTTCGAATAAACTGTTGTATACCTCTTGTGGTGCCAAGCAATGTAAGAGCTCGTATTGAACAATATCGTATAAAAAAAAACTGTAACTGTCAACTTATCACTTGTTCCTTCGGCTCTGGTACTTCCGCCTCCATGCAGTCAAGTACATAATGAATAATGATATAGTCGATAGTTGATTTGGCAGTTGGGGTAGGTACATAGAAACAGCTTAATAATCCCGGACCTGCCTGAATAACTAAAACGCGAGATAATTCCTTACCATAGGTACAGGTGGTAAGGCATAAGGTCTCTGTTGGTTTGTATGATGTATTGGAGTCAAATTATATTACAGTGATGAGATCATCAAAACCGTATCAAAAAAGTTTAGTATCCTACCAAGCAATTGATAATATGTAGAATTCCATAATAGCAAAAGAGATCGGTATATTGTAATACCGTGAGCACTTGATATATTGCGATATCTAATACGATCGTTATTACAAATTTTACTGTTTATTAAAAATCTGTATATGCCGCTGCTGTCCGTGTCGATACAACTTGGCAACATAATACCAACAAAATCAGAACAATAAATACATAAGGTAAATTGCAAGCATCAAAGTCAAAGTAAAATAGTCAAGACTAGCATCCATCAATATATACAGATTGCAATAAACGTGAACACTGCATTTTCATTTTTAGATATATCACTGCCTGCCAGTGCCTGCCGCTACACTATACCCTGTACCAAGAAAGAGCAACAGAGATAAATTTGCAAAGGAAACATCGGTTAATTTGATACAGTATTACAACAATACACACATCTTTGACACACAGTAATAGTAAACAAACATAAATATAGTATTCGATAATGGTGTCATCATCTAAGAAGAAGAGAGGAAAGCAACGTAAGGCTGCTAAAATTCAAGCAGAGGATACTAAAGATCTCCATCTAATTCATTTGTGTGAATTAGATGGACGTACCTTGGTTGAGAAAACTCAGCATAAGAAATGCGCAAAATTAGTACAAATGGGTGATAATAATGCCACGAATGCAATAAAAGATCTAATGGGTACTGAATTGTGCTGTCCAGGAACAAATAGTATCGTAAAACATGTTCATGATATCCAACGTTTAGAATTTGGTGCCCCGCTATCGTCTCCAAATGATGATGGTACATATACATTTGTTAACATATCAATTGTCCACAGTGGTATACTTACAACGGTGCTCAACTTTCTAAGGAGATGTGAAGATGAGACGTTTCATCAAGTGATGAATAGTGTAGGCAAGGGTGATTTGGTTACACCTTCGACATGGATTGGAGTTCTTTCGAGGGCTGAAGAATTAGAACCGAGTTGCAGTTTACAAATTGCACAGAATATCGGACCAATGGTCAGATGCATGTGTGCAGATACGACACGTACCTTCTTCAATAGTAATAAGCATTGGAGGGAGGGCATTACTCAATTTGTGTTGCTAGTTTTAGGTATGATTGACAAATCAATCCAGACTACTGACAGGGAGGTAGCGAACGCTCTTCTACAACATGAAGGGCTACTTCCATCTATTGTTCAGTGGGGTTTCTGGAAAGATCACCGCCCTGACATTGTGAAGGCGCTGGGCATGGAAGAATGTACAGTCATTTCTGCTTTAGGGATGCAACTTGTCCGTTTGTTAGTGGATGAAACGTACCAAAGGAGGAACAATAAAACGCTAGAATTGGCAGCAGACTGTAGGATACTTATGCAGTCTATCAGCACGACACCTATTATCAGTAGAGAGTATGATCCTCACTGCATGATATCATACACTGCAGGGTACATACAGCGTATGAAGACGGAGGGGTTGAAGATACCAAATTATATGATGCTTCTTCAAGTTCTTATTACAGATATAGACTGTGTTGACAAGGGAATTATTACAGCTCTGATTGATTTGGGGTTGAACTGTGCAGATGAATTTGAGTATGCTGCAGCAAGTTCAGCATCTGGTTTTACCACTGCTGCACTCATAGCAAGTGTAACCAATCGCTCTCTCAAACAAAGCAATGACACCCGTGTTGCATTTGCTATCCGTTCTGGTTTGATTGAGATGTGCTTGAGTTTCATCGATCAATATGGAAGAAATGACTTCTTCGATGAGTGTGAACAATCATTTTCAGGTGTTTTGAAGAACATCTTCACCACTATACATAGTGTAGCATTACATCAGAAGACTGCAAAGGCAATCAGAAGCAGGAAGATTGAAATTCAGACGGCATTGACCAAGATTGAAAGGAAGAGCAAAATAGAAAAGGCACTAGCTGGAATTACAAACGACATAAATGATGATGAACATGACTGCAATCGGTTATTATTAGACATGGTCGAATCAATTCTAAACCTCAACGGCTCATACTGTTGCCAATGTAACAAGTCGCTTAGTAAGACAGAAGTTAAGCAATGCAATGGATGCAGCCGTTTGACGTATTGCTCAAGAGCTTGTCAGAGGGATGATTGGTTAAGTGGACATAAGCTAACCTGCAATAAGCATCCTAATATCGGTCAGTTCCAAGGCAGGGTTTTACCTCTGACTATGCCAGAGAATGAGAGGACTTCTATCAAGTTAGAGGATCTTGAGAAGAATCTGACAATGGTCCAGCTCAAACTATTTCTCGAGAATACTGAGACAATCCTAAACCAAGCAATATCCTTGGACGTTGATTTATGTGATTGTGTTGTAATGTTTGACCTACGTCAGTGCCCTCCTATTATCAAGACAGAGAAGTATTCTGAAAATGATTGGACGGGGAGCACAGAATTTGAAATGAGCAGATCGAAGGATAATATCACATGCATTTACTATTCTCAATTACTACTTGGAGAATATGAACATGATGACCTCGTTATGCAAAGACTGTTCCCACATGAATGGCTAAAATCAAAGATAAGCTAGGCACTTCTCAACTAAATCTAATGTCACATAATTGAGGATATTCTAAGAGAACTGCTCTATTTCTCTAATTCTAAAACTTCAACCTAGACATATCATCAACCCGAGCAGTAGCTAGATTGACTTAACACCAACCCTACAAATATCAATTTCAGATCAATGTAAGTGCTATATCCCACTCAAACCCTCCATCACGAACCAGGTGAGGATACCATAGTGTATACGCTGTGTGGAGAAGGGGGGGAGATTGATTGTCATCTAGATCGGGTGATAGGGTCGGTCGGTATAAAGTGAATCCAGCTACTGCTTCGTAGATATTTGAGATTCGTTCTATTATTGATACTCTATGTAATACTAATTTTAATTGAGACAAATGCATGCCCCTTGCCCCCCGCCCTACTTCGACTTAGACTTAAAATACTAATACTTAGTTACCCCTACCCTTCTTTA
>Ga0214481_100143_pt1 | contig 34823 bp, 30 predicted proteins | sample M1_20Mar14CPVII9_4_FD_165057 | JGI IMG/M metagenome (GOLD analysis project Ga0214481, IMG submission 165057) | Marine eukaryotic communities from Monterey Bay, California, United States - M1_20Mar14CPVII9sort6BwellG10 | ecosystem: Environmental > Aquatic > Marine > Unclassified | place: USA...
AATGATCGTTCAATTTGTTCTCGGATTAGGAAGTGGTTCACAAAGAAGAGCTCCTCAAGCCCAGAACAGTCTAATAGCCGAGGGATCTTACATCAAGCTGTGGCGTTCTCAATCGCATACTTTCTGACCTGGGGATGGTTCATCATTTACAGGATTGTAGGATATGCTGGTGCTGACGTACCTTTGTGGCTGGGATATATGGTAAACATCTTCTCAACTCTGCAAGGTTTCTTTAACTTTCTTGTATTCATCTATCCAAAGGTTGTGAAGGCAAAAAGTTCTCAAGATGGAGATCTATCTTGGTGTCAAGCAATCGGGAAGGTCTTTCATCCTAATGGCGAATGGGGAAAGAAGAAAAAGCGTCCCACACATCCTGTATCAGACGAAGAAAGCAACCCAGTAAATGAAAACAATGTAGAGTTAGAGACAGAGGGTATCAATGAGAAGGGCATCAATGAGGAGTAAAGGAGAGATTGAATATATATATGTCGAATAATAGTGTAATTTTAGCATGAAAGTTAGCTGCAATGTCTTTCTAATTTACATGTACATAATCATACTCTCTAGGAGGTGAGTGGTATTTCACAAGTTTCCAAAACTTAAGGCAATACCTTACTCATTCCTCTTCCTCTTCTTTGTTTCTGTGGTCGTGGTATCAACTTGAATTCCACTAAGTACCAGAGTTGGATCCGCGAGGAGAAGACTGAACGAAGCACCAATGTCATCGTTATTTGCAGCAGCAAGCTGGAAGGGGAAGAGACCTGACACGGGGTCACTAACAGAGGCAGCTTCAGGATTTGCCTTCAAAATATCCACAACGGCATCAAACGATGCTGTGCTACTAGCAGATGCATAATGAAGGGATAGTCTGCCCGCTCCATCAACTTTACTAGCCAAAATCGGAACTCTTTCTAGCATCTTGCGGATATGGATTGATGGCGGAATATTCCCCTCATTGTCCCATTCGTCGCGAGACCAACCATATTTATACGTTACAGAACAGAAAACAGTGTTCCCCTTTTACAGACGATTCTACCAAAATCACGTTGACTTGACTCTGTGCCGTGTTCGAAAAGGGAATAGATCGACCTCAAGATCGAAAACTTAGAAAGATTGGTTGCTTTTCCACTCAAATGATCACTTGCCTTCTCCATATCATTGCCCATTGACGTGACGAAATCAGAAGTAAAATCAACAACGTGTTGCTGGAGGGAGCCTGGAAGACACTCTTGTAGCCCCTGAATCTTTCGAATGAGACCGCCCCTAATCACGACTTGGTCAATTCGTGGTCGAACTCTATGAAGTTGGGCTAGAGCAGCTTTCACGACGTCTTCTACCACCGCCCACCCATGCCTTTCAATCATTTCCAAGATGCTGTCACGGATCGTTGATACTCTTTGATTACTGCTTGTACTTGCATGAGTGGAGAGATCTCGGATACTATTCTCGACGTAATTGAATTGAAAATTTCCAGGACGTTTGTTTAACTCGAGAATAAAGTTGGCTCTGCAAAGGAATGAAGAGATCTCATGCTGCCTCAAACGAGTAGTGTCCGACAAGAGCTTTACGACGGAGACTGAGAGATTCGTATGCCCGAACTTATCCCCAGCAGTGAGGATTGTTGCAAACAGCTCTTTACTGGGCTCGAATGAAGTTGCAAGGCCGAGTAATATCTTATTCACCTTATCAATATTGCTGCGGCTAAGCGCATCTCTTCGGCGCGTCGTCAACTCTGTCACCATTTCCAATAGCTGTTGACAAGAACTAATATCAAACTTGCTCTCATTATCAGATTCAACTACTGATAACAGTCTATCCAATAGACTGCAGTCTTGAGTAACAACGATTTTAGAAGCCACTGCCGATACACCTTTAACGCCTCCTAAACACATGAGATCAACTTCCGCGGCAGTATCATAGGCCAGCAAGAAAGTATCTTTATACTGATGTGTTGTTGTACGTGACACATCACTATCATAGTGGTATCGCCCATATCCATATCCATCAGAGTCACTGTCATAACCAGTTGACTCATGAGATTCACTATGTGCCACTCCCCAATTGTTTGAACATCCTTCAAAATAGGTGTAGTTGTCCCCTTTTGTGGCTAATAACATACCATCCTCATTGTCTAATTGAACATTGCCCGTTTTTCTATCACGTTTTGACACACAGTCAAATTCGGCAATATCGAGCCATGCCATTGACTCAGTTACGTCATTTCCTTCTTCATCGAAGACTTCAATAATCGTATATTCTTGATCAACATGGCTCCAAGTAGCTTCATAGCCGTAAGATGTTTCAGTTCGTTTCATATTTGCATTGACGATTAATAGCTTCCACCCTTTTCCGGCCGCTTTCACGATCCGGCATTCACCCTATCACATTCATCCAATGCATTAATTCCCTCACCCAAGAGAGTTTGTGCAGTATATTTGACGGAAGTATCCTCTGACCATTCGTCATCGGTTGGTATTATTATCATCTTCTTATTTTGAGGAAGAAGATTCAACGATCGAGTAAGTGGCTCCATACCTTTGAGCATATTTGTAGTAGGCATTTCCCCGCCACCAAAGTAATGAAGTGAATATCGAAGCAATACTCTTGAACCAGATTTTATCTTTGCCATTTCATATTCACAATCTGCATAGTGACAAATTAAGTGACATGAAAGGTTATTATCCCCGGTGCCACCGAGATTGAATTCGTTAACGTCCTCTTTCTCATCCCCAGAGTAAACGTTCATTTCTCCGCCAGAAAATACCGAAGGGAGTTGAATATAAAGGGTGCCGAATACATCTTCCTCTTCCTCAGTGTTGACACATCTTTCCATACTACTACCTTTTTCCATATACCTAAAATAACAATAAATACAATGTGGTGAGAATATACAATCACAGCGCTGAGTATTGATAAAGTATACCAACCAACCATAATATAATATAATATATCGGCAGTTGTAAAAATTTCAATAAATAAGTAAACTTACAAACACATGTCCAAATCGGCAGTCAAAGCCATAGGGCTGACACCTAATTTATATGCAACTGTCTCTACAAGAGAATCAAGTGCTGTTTCCCATTTTGGATTCTGAATTGTAATATCCTCAGGCTCAACTTGAAATATTTTATTGTATGAATCATTTTTAATTTCCCAATAGTTAGACTTTATTGCTTTTCCCTGTCGGCTGCTAATTGGAAGAGATATCTCACCAATACCACTAATATGTAGTCCTAGTTGTTTATTGGGAAGAGAATGAGACACATTAGAAGCACATGAACTTCCGCCTCTGACACAATTACTACTGCATTTTTCTATCTCTTGAAAGACATCAAATCTTGTTGTTGTAGTGGTTGCCGCCGCATCTTGCTGATCTCCGATCAATACCCCGACATCAGCAGTAGACATATTTAATTCATCTATTTATCGATGTGCTTCCACGCCGCTATTAACAGAGCATCAACTTGCTATTAAACAAAACACACCTACTGCCTCCCATTTCAAAAAAGAGGTTTGAGTTGCCTTTTATTCGTGGGGGACTTATCTAGAGTCACGAGTACATACACCTTTGCAAATTGAGGCGTCAAGATTATTTTTTGCTAGTATGTGATTATTTAGCGGCAAAGAAGAATGAAGATCGCCTTACTACTTGCAAGTATAGCGACGTCAACTACAGCAGCTAATACCACCGGTCGTATAACAGCTAGTATTGCCTTTGCGAAATCATCACACATGCATATGTCGGATGTCAATATGTCGTCTTCTTCCACTTCCACTCAAAAACAAGCATTAATATCTTGCCCTACCACTCCACTACGCGATGGTACTCCACATCCAGTGATTGGATTTGGTACATATAAAGTTGGTTTTATCCCAGCTAGTGCATCTGCGGCAGATACTGATGGTGTACCGCAAAGAACTGCAGAGGAATGTGTCTCGGATGCATTAGATTGTGGATACAGATTTCTAGAATGGTATGTTCATCATATTGGTTATTGGTATTGTATTGATATTCAATATCTCATAATATTTGCACTTTCGTATAATCTACATTGGTTGATATTGCAATATCTCTCACAATTCATAATTCATGTATGATTAATATCATAATCTCAGTGCTGAGTTTTATGGAAATGAGGCAGAGGTCGGTAAAGCCATCAAATCAAGCGGTATCAAAAGGGAAGAATTATTTCTCTGCAGTAAAGTTTGGACTACTACTATTGAAAAGGGAGAGGATGCAATTCGTGCCCAGTTGGATAAGACACTTAATGATCTTGGTACGGACTATGTTGATCTATATTTGATCCACTGGCCTGTACCCGGTAAACATGTTGAGGCCTACAAAACATTAGAGAAGTTACAAAAAGAGGGTAAGATTCGCAATATTGGCACATCTAATTATGCAGTGGAAGATTATAAAGAACTTCTCGATGGGGGTATTACATTGAAACCAACAGTGAATCAAATTGAAATCAATCCATTCCTCTACAGAAAGAATACAATTGATTACTTCGGAGGTGAGGGCGTTGTATTACAATCATATCGTTCTCTTCGAGATGGAAAGGCAATGGATCATCCAACACTTGCGAAGATTGGTGCTGCTCATTCGATATCTCCTGCACAAGTACTTGGTCGGTGGTGTATTCAACATGGTTTCATCTACATGCCAAAGAGTGTTAAGAAGGAGCGAATGGTAGAGAATGGAGAAGTATTTGATTTCGTATTGTCAGCAGACGAGATGGAGGAGTTAGATAATCTCACTACTCCTGATGCCTTTAGTACCTTCAAGACTTTATACCAGAAATGTGTAAACAGAGATACTACAAAAGATGGAAGTACGGAGGGTGTAAAGATGGATATCACAGTTGATTAAGCAATCTTAGTGGTACACATTATGAAAGAGAAGTGAAGAGGATGTATTCGACTACTCGGTACAGTATATGCTAATAAGTAAAGAGATGTTCTCGTGTACTAGATAGCGACAACTAGATAGAGAGTACGATATCAAACTTGAGCCAGTGACACCAGAATAAAACTCAAACGGTCATTTCATTTTCACCTCACTCTTCACCAGCCATCATGGCCAGTAATAGGATGCTCCTGTTGACGGCGGTAGTCCTTTTTCTATCGGCTAGACATTGTATAATAATACACAATGTACAGGCGTTTACTGTAGTTGTTGCTCCGGTCGGTACCCATAGTTTTAATATCCATCATCATGCACCAACGTCAGTACCATCATTATCAACGTCAGTGCCATCATCTTTCTTATCTACAATTGCAATATCATATATACCATTCACAAAACAATTCAAGAGGCGTATAAAACCAAATCATACTCTACTATCTGCTGCTGCAACGCCAGACAACGATATAATATCAGCTCCTCCTACCACCAGCCCATCAAACAACAAACATCCAAACTCAAATCTCAATAGGAATGAACAACTCTTTCAGAAACGTATACAACAACTTCATGCATTTCAAAAGAAGTATGGACATGGATCAATACCATCACCTTACAAATCAAATCCATCATTAGGTATATGGGCAGCGAACTTACGACGACAACATGCATTATCACTCCGTGCAGAGGAAACTAATCGACCATATATTGGATATCTAACCTCGGAACGGTACCAAACATTAATTAAAGAAGGGTTTGAATTTACAAGTTTAACAGAACGTCAATTTCAATTACGCCTACAGGAGTTGCAAGAGTTTAAGGATATGTTTGGACATTGCAATGTACCTGAAAAATGGGATGAGAATTTGGGATTGGGTGCTTGGGTTAGTAATATACGAAGTTTATACAAACGGCGGCATATACATCAACAGCAGTTACAGCAACAACAAACTAATAAAGAATCAGTATCAAAGGAAACTCCAAAGAAGAAGCAGAAGATGGTCCGTCGAAATAGAAACATACTCCTACACAAAGTACAACCAAATAAAAAGAAACTCAAACGATCATCAAGATTTTCACATTTAGATGACGAGCGGATACAATTACTTGAAAGTATGGGATTTGCATGGAGTGCCAATGATCGTAAATGGTATGAAATGTTAGAATGGTGTAAGGTATATGGTATATTGAGTCGTTATCTTGATGAATCAACACATGATGTGGACTCGAATGGTGGTGAAATAGACCCACAGCAAGCTACTGTCGACATCAAGAACGAGCTGAATCATACACTTCTACTCGACAACTATCATCACTTTGTTGGCAATATTCAAGATCAATCCATCATATCAACATTTCATCCGCCAGATGAAATCTTACCGCTATTCCTAGATGAATCATATACAAAGCAGAATGATAGAGAATACATTCCATCATCTCTAGACTATCGCATCTCACCAAATGATACATTACATTATCCACTACGGATATGGATGATTAACCAACGATCAAACTACAATCGACTTGATCGTTCTTCATCCAGTGAGAGGCAGCTACCACCAGTCTTCTCTTCATCAATGATACCATCTACCATGACACAACAACGTCAAGAAGCATTAGAATCAATAAACTTTCCATGGTCTGGACGATTTCCCAATCGGATAAAAGAAGTACAATATGAACAAGAAAAGTTGGCCGAGATTGAAAGACAAGAGGAGAAGAAACGCCGGATAGAAGAAAAGGAGAGGAAGGAACGTGAACGAGTGGAACAATTAACTTCTAGGAGGGATGATGTAGGTATAGTTAATGATCCTGTTGATGTTATGGCACTGTGGCAAGCTGGAGATGATGAAGACGATGATGATTGGTAGATTATCTATTTATGGAAGTAGAAAAGATAAGGTAGTGTGCTCATAGACTACTTTGTTTAAGATCAAATCTAGTCATGAGACACAAACCTAAAACACATGTAAGATCTCTCCTCCTCAATATTGCAGTAGTTGTATATCAAAGGCCAATCCACAACAAGAACAACAAATCTATCTAATCAACAATCAAACATGAAGCGAGATTTCAATGCGGTAACCGCCTTTTGCAAAGTAAGGATACCTGCGGCCCCTGATTCTTATCTATCACTCAATAATTTATTGATATTGTGATGGTTGATACCTATTTATATATCTATACTTTAAAGCAATGGCGTCTACACATTCTCCTGCTGTAAAACAACCAGTTGTCGTTATTCAAGATCCATCATCAACTGATAATGATATCCATCAAAAGAAGAGAGCAAAAACATCCATCAAACCTCGAATACTACATCCAAATTCCAACAAGTTACTTGATAACATGTTATATCCATTAACAAGAGATGATTTCTTAAAACAACACTTTCGTAAAGATGCAGTACATATATCAAGGAATCAGTCATCAAATGCAATAGAGTTAGTATCCGATTTAAGTAACAATTATCTATTTGGTCTTGATACAAGTGAAATATTCACAGAGACTAGTTCGGAGAATGTATTTCTATGGCTACCTTCCAATGCTAATTCAAACAACAAGACTCTTAATAGTGTAGAGATTTCAGATCCCGACACGGCATATGCATTACATATATCTGGTAGACACAGTGCATATTGTAGAGCACCTCCGATATTAGAACAATACTTAGTAAATTCATTATTGCAAGCTACAGGATTAGGTGGCGGTCATTATCATGCTCCACATTCTTCGGAAACTGTGACATTGGGTGGAAATACGACACTAGGAAGGGGCGAAGTTGAGCTGTTCATTGGTAATAACAAGAGAGATGATATACAACAACATACAACAGGTAACGATACATGTTTCTTTATTGTCTTGTTTTGTGATATTGATATACTGACTATTTCCACTTTCTCTTCCTTCAAAGGGTGGCATACAGATTTCCAAGAGAACTTTACAATACAAATTAGTGGTGTCAAGAGATGGACGTTACGAAGAGGAAGAGTAATGCATCCTCTTCGAGCTACAACTCCACATTATGCAAGAGATGCAAGTGTAGTTGAGAATCAATTAAAAGTTGCCCGTCTATCGTGCCTGGGTGGCAATACAACAAATGATACCACATATGAGAATAGTTATGGATTTGAATATAATGACAATAATGCAGTTGGAGAAGAACAAGTTGTAACATTATATCCAGGAGATTGCTTCTATTTTCCATCCGGAATGTGGCATACTGTTGAAACAATCGAGCCTGGAATAAGTCTCAATGTATCATTGATGGGAACGACCTATGCACAACTAGTTAGTGAAAGTTTGCAACATTTACTTTTACAACATGAGGAATGGAGAGAGGTTGTTACATCTCGTTCTGGTGATAACGAGGAGACTGGATCAATTCATTTACAAGGACTATTAAGTGGATTAAGCCAGGTAGTGGACGACTTTGTAAACAAACAAGGAGGTGCACAAAGTATATTACCTCCTGCATTGTGCCATCCTCCATTACGTCAAGAAGGAGAGGATGACGAAGCTGAGGATACATTATCAAATGCGGATTCCGAATGTAAAGAAGATAATAGTAGTTGTGATGAGAAAGATGAGGCAATGAATGATCAGAAGATGGATCATATGAGTGATAATGATGAGGATGAAGAGGATGACTCTCCTGTATCAGGAATGATCATTTCAATCGACAACTTTGAAAGCCCAGTTGGTTGGTCGTCATCTCAACCTTCAAATGCAAAGCTCATTAAGAATCCACTAGCTTGCTTGATAGCAATGTCTGATATTGATAGTGATGACGATAAGCAGAAGCAAAGGGACGTCAAACAGTATATTCTTAATGTCAACTACTGTGGAAATGATATGATGGAAAGTCATATACGAGTCATATTAGAAGCCACCTCACCAAATATAATTGATCAAATGGATTGGTACTTAGAGTGTGAGGCAAAGGGTCTTGATGCAGGGCAGCTATTCAACAACTCAAATGGCAATGCCTCAACATCGAGCAGATACTTACCTCCGCCACCAGTGTTATTTTACTTTGGATACTTCTCTTGGACGTCCTAGTAGTAGCAAATGTAAATCTATATTGACAATAGAATTATAAAACAGATGACTCAATAACAATTGTGTTCTTAAATTTATAATATTCTTTACATAATATAATGTTTGACTCTTCATGAAATACAGTCATCATTCCATAAACAGCACCTCCGAGGAAAGTGCAAATTAATGACATCATGAGAGATCCAAATCTTGTTTCATCTAGTAAAAGATTGGTATAGAAACCAACAACAAAGGCTTCATCTTCTACTCATTGTACTTTTTCTTTAACATAAATCTATATTCGCTCTAGAAGATTGTATAGAAACCTGATACAGGCTTCATCTTCTAACACTTGTATTCCTAATTCCACCAGCTTTTAAACATAGTGAATGCACTTTGTGGAGCAACCGCCGCCGCCGCCTTCGATGACTTGCTTGTTGTAGATTTGGAACTCTTACTGCCTGAGCTCGTAGTAGACTTGGAGCTCTTACTGCCTGAACTCTTTGCACTCTTGCTCATAGTAGAAGAGGTAGAAGGGCTGGATGAAGGCGCTAATACATCATTAGTTGGTGCAGGCGTAAGCTCATCATTAGTTGGTGCAGGCGTAAGTGTATCTGTAGGATTAGGTGTTGCAAAAGGATCGGGTGTAGGAGCAAACGGGTCGGAGGATGGTGATGGTGAAGAGATCTCAGAACAGCAGAAAGCTAAAACACCAGTGTTAATTGCAAACGAACATAATGGATTGTCCGAAGAAACTTGCACTGCACCATCTTGAAGATCTTGACATGTCTGTTCCCCAAACGGACATGGTATCTCATCCTCACCAGTTCCATCATTTCTAGCATCGCAAATTAGACGATTTGGATTAGGAAATTCTCCAAGTCCTCCTCCAATTCCAGGACAGGAGAAATCACATGGTTCATCATCTGGAGGAAATGGGTCGAAGGTAGGTGCAATCGAATCGGCGGTAACGACAGGCGTAGGTCCAGAAGAAATCGGGTTGATGGAGGGTGAAGAGGAAGGCTGGATAATTGAATGAGAGAGAGAGAGGTATATGTTAGATTTAGTGTTTTGCAATTATTGATGATACCGACGTTATAAATTGTTTACTTACCTCAAGGGTAAGAGTTTGTCCACTTGACTTGCTCGATTTACTACGAGATTCTTTACTACCTGATCCTTTACTAGATTTGCTACCACTACTAGTAATAGCAGTAGGAGATTTGGTAGATTTGCTACCAGTTGATGATTCTCCTTTACCAGATTTTGATAGGTTACGATGGTATCGTGCATATGTTGTCGTTGTTTCCCATTCAATAGCGGTGGCGGTGGCGGCGATTCCGCTGATAATAAGTGAGCATGCAAGGATGGCATTAGACTTCATTATTGACAGTTGTAATTGTATTATATTGTAGATGTGAAATGGTATAGGGGAGAGGTATATCGATAGACGATGATTGCAAATTATGAGCATAAGATGTGCATAAAACAAGGTGGAGTCAAACTCAATTCACTCAACGCAGAAAGCTATCGCTCAAATTTTCTCCGCGGTAGGTAGCTAGAACCTATGTCCGGGGGTAAAGTGTTTTTGGGGTAACCGGATTCCTTATTAAATACACATTGAATTGAGGCAGGGGGGTATAACTTAACACTCTAGACTGACCTCGAGGAGGGGGTATAGTAAAGTTTGGGGGGTAGACTCCGATCCAACTCGATTGAACTCTTTCAATGCTCGTGATTATTATTGCAACTCCATAATCTCAACGCCCGTGATTAGTGATTGCAACTCCTCCATCCCTGATGATATCGACAATAAAGCCATCTGCAGATTCTACATCCTACAACAAATACGTCAGGATGCAACGCTTGATAGCGGTATGCAGTGGCTTCATGCTCTGCTCATATTTTGGTTGGAATTGCAATAACATCTCTCATACTATCAATAACTCTACTCCTCGTCGGTACAGCAACTCTCAATCATGACAACGATCAATAAACCTGATGCAATGGGCAGATTACTGTATGGAAATGGTGACCTCTACAGTGGACAATGGAAGGATGGTCAACAGAATGGTCAAGGAAGAATGATATACGATGACGGGAGTGTATACGACGGTCAATGGCGTAACAACAAGTTCGATGGACATGGTACATACAAGCATATCGACGGATCTACCATTTCAGGTATATGGAAGGAGGGTATCCTACAGAAGGATCAAAAAGAGAAACGATTAGACAATAGTAGTGATAGTTCACGCCCGGTTATGGAAGCTCGTCAGGAAAGTGATGGTTTAATATCAACTCCAAAGCAAATTGGTATCAAGGTTATTGGATGAAAGATTTGGGTGAAACAAGGTCGATAGATTTTATAGTATGTAGTAAGAGTGTGATAATATATGTCGATATGTATACGTGTGGAGAAGAGTGTGATTAAACATCTAAGTAGAAGCATAACGCCATTTAGGAGAAGTTAAAGTTTCAAATTTCTTCATAATAGTGAATTGAAACAAGTACCATAGTAAATATAGAAGAAGTAATAGCTCAGTTTATTGTAGTCATTGCTCAAAAGATATCTTGAGACGGGGCTTGATCTGCATCTATTCCTATCCAAGCATCTGGCCACTCCTTGGCAAACGTATCTATATTGACATTGTGCCACTTTTCATGCATGAGATGCTTCTGATCTAACTGACCAAAGTAGGAATTCTTCATTGATACACCATAATACCCTCTCAATCGATTGATATAACCGGAGAAAGTAGATCTAAACGTTCCGGCAAAAGCTCTACCACGTGAGGAAACAGCAACATCAATCATACCCTTCCAGTTGGGATCCATATTGTCTAATCCAGCTAGTTCAGTAAAGTCGCTGAGGAAGTATAGCTTATGTCCAGCTCTACGAAATGGTTCAAAGGAACCTTTAGTATCTTTTTCGTCTGTGGCTATGTATAGAACTTCACTCTTGAGCCATACATCTTCAGTATTCGCATACCTTTGATGAGTAGGAAAAGCATGTAAAGTGAGACTGAGAACAGATAACATTGGATAACAAATGCATGAACTTACCATTCCGAATCATCAATCCTCATCTTTTTGTACTGGAAATCACCACGGCGTACATGCAAGGAAGAATACCCTCCACCACCTTCAGAGTCTGTTGAAAATCCTTGCTCTTTACCGGCCTCTTGAAGGAACTTTACTATCTTACCTGCAGCACAAAAGATTTCATGTCTAAAGTGAAGCAAATCTCGAATATATCGTTTGTAATAGTTCTCAATTTTGACATCAGTGAAGTGTAGATAGCCATAGTAGTGTGCCAACATTCTTGTTACAGGTTTTGCTCCTTGAATATACTAAAAATGGAGAAGATAGTGTTTGAGAGAAGTATGTGAGATATAATGTGGAGGAGGTCAATCTTATCGGCCGCAGTACATGATACTTACCAAGAGAGGTGGCTTTTGCATTTGCTTTGTAACGTAAACTAGTCTTCTAGTTTTCATCTTCATCTTCCTTTCCTCAAAGCCTGGACCATATTGCTTTTGTCCGTCACAGAACTGCTTTGCACCTTCTGGGTCATCTGGGATGCCTTTCTCATACATGCCCTTATCAAATATCAAACATTCATGATGTGTAGCTGTTATGTTTGGTGTTACGGCATGTGATGCCAGATACTCATGTATCAGCTCACATGATTCAATTTTACCTCCATTCTTTGTATGAACGCATACCTTGGACGCCTTGAGTAATCTCTCCTTGTTCTCTGGGGGTATTGGAAACTGTCCATATGGTCGACCTTCTAGTAGTAGGAACTCTTCCATTGACATGACCTTCACTCTTTTTCTATAATCATCTCCATCCATGTCAAAGAAGCCATCTAATCCTCGATGTTTCTTTGCACCGTCGTTTCTCAATAGATACATTGGTTGTTCAGGCTGTAGAAGATATTGATTAGAAGAGATTAAGTAAGAGATGAATTGGATCAATAAGCATTATGAGAAAGAGCAGAACAGAAAGCAGTTGCTTACAGGTAAGACAAGTATTCTACCTAATGCTGCAGCAATAATGAAGATGATTTCAAAGCTCATTCTAATGTTGTTGAAGCCTCCCTAATGATGGTAGTCAATAAGGATTGTTAGACAGCGGATATAAGCAGATTGAAAGTGCAGACACAACATAGAACAGATGACTCACCTTGTCTGGAGTGAATACCAGGTATTTGGGCTTGGAAGAGTCAGTATCAGCAAAGGGAGTGGTAAAGGTTGAGACTCGGTCACCTTGAGGCTCATTCCAATATGCCATGGAGTTTACATCTGCATCGCACTGTATCTTTCCTCTCTGGGCACCTATCAGAGCAGGTGTGTCTGCCATCGATCGGCCTGACACTCCTCTAGCCAAGCTGACTTCTTCTTCTCCTTTCGCTCTACCTCCTTCGTTGTATCGATTGGCAATGATCTTTGCAGTAACATCTGCCTTTAATCTATCCATTTCATCTCTTGGAAAGGTAGGAGCTCCTCGTATACCAATATGTCCCTGACCTGGTGGTTCATTATCGTTATCAACAAATGTATCTCCATCTATACTCGTCCAACCGACTGGATATTCTCGTGCATAGACTGATCCTTCCCCGACATTCATCCAACGGTGCATAAAGTACTTTCTATCAAGCCAAGAGTAGTATGAATAGAATTTCGACATGCCATAATAACCTCGAAGTCTTATTATATACCCCGAGAAGGTACTAAACCAAGTGCCTGCAAAGACAGTACCACGAGCGGCCACCACAGTATCAATCATACCATACAATGTAGGATCAATGTTATCCAACTCTGCTACTTTCTTGTAATCATTAAAGAAACGCAATGGTCCAGAATGTCGATTTCGAAAATCATTAAAGAAGGTTTGATTCATTTCATCGGTAGCGATGTACAGTATCTCTTGTGGTTTCCATATCTCTTTAGTATTCTCGTACCATTGTAGTGATGAGAATTTGACTTCTTTAAATTGAAGATCACCTCGACGGATATGTAGTGATGAGTATCCACCTACTAATTCTTCATCTAGATCCATCTTCTTTAAGGTGGAAGAAGAATCAAGTTGTTTATTTCGTAGATAATCTTCATACTGTAAGCTCAATATAATCTTACCAGCTGCACAATACACTCCATCATGATATCGTAAATGATCTCGTACTAATCGTTTGATATAATTACCAACCTTTGGGTCAGTGAATAACATGAAGACATAATAATGTACCAATAATCTATACCGATCACTCATTGTTTCAAAGTGCCATAAAGGTGCCTCATGCATAGTTTGATTATAATAGAATGGTTTACGTACTCCATCTTGTTTTTTACAAAATTTCATGATACGATCTTGTACACTTGGTGATAGTTTTGATATGTACTCCTCGCCATGTGTGAATACATCAACATCAAAGATGAAACAATTCTCATTTGGAAATTCAGCACTAACGGGTGATAATTGACCATGAGATAAGTAGTGATCATATAAATCTTCACAGTATACATCTGACTTTTTACGTTCCTCACACCATTTGACTATATCCTTTAAATGATTCTGATATGTACTATTATATTGTGTCAAATCGACCAATCCACCTTGTCCACCTTCTAATTCTAAAAACTTTTCAGACGTTATTATCGGTACTCGTTTGAGTAGTTCAGTATTGGATGTCAAGTTGAAGAAATCATGATAATTCCGTCCCTTCCGTTGATCACTTTTTTTAGGTTCAAGTAGGTATACTATTTGATCTGGTGGTAAGACTAATGTTCTGCCTGATACGGCGGCTAGTGTTATTACATTTTCTAATGACATTCGTATATTGTTCCAGCCGCCTATATATGAAGTTATATGGAATGAGAGTTTTGAGAAGAAGAGTTTTGACCATGAGATATGTCAGAAAGATAGTCACAAGATCAAAAGCTTTGAGTTGCAAATCAAAAAACAAACCTTACCAGTATCAGGTTCAAAAGTTAAATATCGTCTTCTACCTTCAGGATTAGTATTAAACACTCCGTCATTATCACTCCTCGGAGGTGGTATAAACACATGTTCATGTACACCACCATCCACAGACGGTACTCCAGCATTCAAATCTCTCGTACCCCTTGGTGCATTCCAAAAAGCCAACATTGAATCCATTAACGATTGTATTTCTGGTAATGTATTTGGACATGTTATAGTTCCTCGTTGTGCACCAATTAATGCAGGTGTTTGTGATAACGGTAAACCTGAAAAACCACGTGCTGTATGAAATTTTGGTATTGATTTTGGTAATATATTGGAGTTTAGTAATGTTGTTTGTAGCTGTGTCCATGTATATATTGTTCCTATATCGAACTTGTGTTGTTCTTTTTGGAATTTATTGTAGTTTATCCTCTTCTCCTCCTTCTTGTTACTACTTGTATCTATACCTCCTACATTATGACCACTAGTATCACCATTGCTAATATCAGTAACCAATTTAATAAAATTAGATTCATTACCTCCCTTCCATCCATTATTTATAGCTTCCTGTTTACTTAATTCATGTCGTTCTTTTTCATATTTATTTAATAGAAAATTTGCTAAATCCATTTTATGTTTAAGTGCACTATTCCCTGGACTTAATCCACCACCACTGACACTGTTACTTTCACCGTTGTAATTTAATGTAGTGTCAAAGGTATCAAAGTTAGTTGAATCATCTGAACTTGGATGATGTGAATGATGTAAGTGAAATAAGTATATTGTTGTTATTAATAATATTATTGCAAATGTTGGTATTAGTATTGATAATAGACGGAATAGTATTGGTTGTTTTTGTGATTGTGATTGTGATTGTGATTTTGATGATTTACCTCGAGATGATGAACGATATCGTTTTGGTGAGGTACGAGAAGAAGGTGATGTTGGTGGTGTTAATGAGTATATCATGTTTTATATTTTTTTATAATTATAAGTTTGCTTTTGTATATTATAGACTGTATCTGCTCCGCTTATCGTACCGCGTTTGATGAAACCTCTAAATCACAAGGACAATAAAAAACTGATTTGGCAATATATGATTGTGGTTCATACACTTCACGGTATCAATAATTGATCAGCCATTCACTCTCGAAGAGACTCTGTCACGGGGCCAATATCAAGTGCCGTCACTCGATCATACAAACTGAAAGGTAAAGCAATGTATTGTTTAAGTTCTTGGTTATATAGTAGATTCTATCTGTTACCACTGTTATTCTGAGATAGGCAATTGGAATCTGATGCCAAGCCTTTGATTCTCTTTAATTGCCTAATAAAGCCACACTGTAGTCCCGTCATCTCAGCCATCATCTCAACTAACCATATAATCATTAATATAGCCAGCCGTCATCTCAGCCGTCATCTCAGCCGTCATCTCAACTAACCATAATCAAAGCTGAGATCTCAGCCAATCATATATACATTATAGCAAGCCGTCATCTCGTTAAACCATTTGATGGACTTCTAAGACATTTATCCCTTCACTCATGTCACTAATAGGAGTCAGTCATTGCCTATTAATCTTTTCAGAAGCTCATTCTCTATAGCTTGTTCATTTGAAGGGATCTCATATCCTCCTCCATATGTTTGTACTCCTCTTACATGTACCATAACTGCCTCATCGATATAGAAAGCACACTTCCCATCAGCCGGACTCATTTTAATGACATCGGATATGTTTGTCTTTCCCTCGGGCAAGCAGCTTCCAGGGGTATGAAAAGAATTGAGGAAAACATTCTTTGTTCTACTTATACTCTTTTGCCACTGTGTATTGGTTACGTTTGCTCTTTGTGGAAAGTCCAAGACTGCTAATCCAATAGACTCTTCTTGTGGTAATCCTCCACCTGCGATAGAACTCTTAATTGTAACAAAACACCAATCGGTACATTCGGAATGATCGATTGCTCTCAGAATAGAAGGAAGGTTTTGCTGTTGTTGTATCATTGTATCTATATCCTTGAAGAGAAAGTATTCATCTAAATCCCATGTCCCAACAAAGTCAGAGGTACTCTTTGCTCTATATAGGCACTGTTGATAGAAAGAAATCTTGGGCATGTGTTGATATTCACAGTCGATACCAATAGAAGCTTCATTCCAAAGCGCTGAGACTGTCAGTGTCCCTGCATCTATATCAGGTTTGTATAGACGATTCACGATATGAAGGATTGTTTCGTCTTCTCCTTTGGAGTGTTGCATAAAGACCCCAACATGAATATGATCGATACCAACCACATCATGATGATAACGAATAAATTCATTCAGTTGTGTGATTCCATTAACATGAACCACAACACACAGAGTCATATTATGTCTTTGTTGCAGAAAAGGTTTGTTTGATGGTAAAGGTGATGCTACCTCATGTACCCCAACCGTAGGTTCGTTTATTGGTAGATGAATCTTTGCCACTTCGCTGTATGTATCATTTAGTCTGTTTTTATGTAAAATTTCAATATCCAATGCCATATTATCATTCACTGTATGCCGATAGAGATTCTCTACTTCTGAATCTGAAAGGATTGAGTGAAGAGGACATCTGTAAACTTGTACAATATGATTTGTGTTGGGATCACTGCCAATGGTTGGAATTAATTGAAATGCTGCGTCCCTTTTACCAATTCTACATAGAAATACTTCATTTTCAATTTCATCCCATTGTCTTAGAGGAAGTGTGCCATTGTCATATAACGTTCTATTAACTTCCTCGTTAGTGAAATGACATTTGTTTTTCTCGAGCATAGAACTACCCATTGCAAATACCTGGAACCATATTTTTCGTTTATCATGGTAGTCACCCGATATGGAGGCCCCTGATATCAAAATTACTTCCTTGGATGATGTACCATAATTGTATATGCCCGGTCTAAACTGTAGTCTCTTCTCGATAACATTTGCAAATGAAATTAGGATTGAAGTATTGTTATTGAATGTTGATAATGATGCTATGTGGCTAGTAGATACACTGCTTTCTTTTGATTTGCTACTACCGTGTAAGAAGCCTAACCGATATAGATATGTGCCAATAATCCTATATTGAAAGCAGCTCCGTGAGTGTGTTTGTCTGTCTTGGGCGTGTACTGGGACGCACACCTTTGTCACTAACAAAAAGAAGATATTTGTTAGTAAAAGGTTACAGTATTCTAAGATGTTTGTTATTTTAGGCGAGCATTGACTAATTTAGCACTTTGAGCGATAATTTGAATAAGCTTACGAGAAAGCTTAATAGAGCTAAGTAAATAATACTACTGAAGCATTCTGTGATACATACCGTACTTTGATAACAGTTAGTACTTTAATAACATTTAATACTTTACCAACAACAACACTTTAATTCGCGCAGCGCTAGCCCGCCGAAGGCGGCTAGTAAGAAATAGAACTATCTGTTTTAACAATGTGTATTTCCTTCTAGGCAGTTTCTTTATCATTTGGTACCAATGCTAGTTCAGTTTCTTGGAGGGTATCTTTAACCACACTCCTAGTTACCCAATAGAATGAGCATTGCATCTATCAACTCCACACGCCAATAATGATATATCAAAGCCAATGATCCATCGATTTGATCAGCCACAAATATATTTATGCCAATATAGTACGATACTCGACAACTTCTTCTTGGCGGCTTGATTGAGGTCAAAAGATATTTTGGTATCCTTTTATTCACAAATCATGACAAACTAACTCCCCTCCTCTATCTCTACTAATCTCCCCTCCCTATTGACTCAAAGCACGGTAATAGTCCTGAATAATGACTGGTCGATGCTCTATAGTTGCTGTGCCATTGTTAGTGTTGACGGCGTTGATCCTTTTCATCAGCACAAGACGCCAATTGCAACTACAAACAAACAACAAAAACTCAGAGTTAGGCCTCTCCTCTCACCCTCTTTATACTACTACGAATGAAACAATAACCACCACAGGAGTACAACAACAAGGTCGTCGTCGTCAACTATGGATGCACATGGGTAACTATCAAGATCCAAGTTCAATAGAATTACGTCAACCATTTGGTGCTAGTGATGTACATCATAATATTAATAATGATAATGACATGTCATATGACTTGCCAAAGGTTTCGCCATACAATTATGATAATGTTTTTGTTACAGCACCTGCATTTAATCGAGAGTTATTTCTGTTATATTATAATCCACAGTTGGATGAGTTTCTTGTATATATTAATGAACATAAGGATGTAAGTTTTGTAAGATATGCGCAAAAGATGCTCCGCTGCTATGAATGATATGATACTGTTGCAAATTGTTGTTGTGTTGCATTATGAATAAGATTTTCCAGTCTCACATATATGTATTTCCCTTTTCCCGCAATACACACTGAATCTAATGCATTTCTTTTTCTCTGCAATACACACATGCACAAAAAACAGCCATATGAATCCAAATACTTCTCAGCAGTATGGAATAGATTACATACAACATTACCAACATTAACATATGCACTACGGAATCATTTTTCAGAGCGGTTTCAAGGATCTACATCATCTGAATTTATTGTTTACATTTCAACAGGTGACACGCCAAAGTTAAGTTGTGACTGTGTTATCAAAGAAGAACGATTGAAACGACCAAATTATTGCCAGAATCAGAACTTTGCACCTATATTACAGTTTGGTAGTGTTTATAGAGATCCTTGGATATTACCCAGTGTTCAGACAATGCCAGTTTGGCCACATTTACCATGCTTTGCAGAATGGCAACGAGAGGGTACAATATGTGAAGAGCTAAAGTTAAGAAGAGACGTTGCAGGGAAGCTTGGAGGTGAGGAACCTCTAGATGAATCATCCTCAGTTTGGTCTGCACTTATCCCCACAATGATTTGGCGAGGTAGTGATTATTTCTTCTTGATATGTATCCATCCCAATCTACTTCCTGTTGAGTGGGAAAGAGATATAGAACCTCGATTAGAAAGCTTTGGAAAGAGTGCGAGAGGTGTTGTTCAATCATTACTTGATATGTGGAATAATCTTACTCCGAGGTGGAAGGGAGTTACATTGACGGCTATTGCCAAATTAGATGCTGAAGAAGCTAATCAACAACAACCGACAGTACCATGGATTGATATCAAGTTTACAGTCAAGAACAAAGTACATGGGCACGAGGTCGAGCCGGACATTATTCGATATGAACCCTTCCAAGACTACGGTATAGATGCTACTAGTGAATCAATGTCATTAGCACAATTCAGTCAATACAAGTATCATATTGATATAGGTGGCGGCGGAGGAACTACTTGGTATGGCACGGCAGAAAAGCTAGGAATGCCGGGTGTTTTATTTCATCATTTATCAGCATCAAAAGATTATTTTCATGACGATTTGAAGCCCTGGATTCATTACATACCAATAAATGAGGACTTGTCCAACTTACGGGAAATGTTTGATTGGGCCGAAGAGCATAGTGAAGCTGCTAGAAAGATATCCGAGGCAGGAATTGAGTATGTAAAGAATCAAGCAAGGCCTGAAGTGATGAAGGCAAAGTATGAGAAGTACTTTTTTCATACACTGCAGGGAGTAATAGACGCATATCAACCTATACAGAATGATGACGCAAAGGCACAAGTCGATAATTGGTTATCAAATTGGTCGTTAGTTGGAAAATGTAATGGGCATGATGAGATTTGTGATTTAAAGAACTGGAGAATTGAAGACTAGTTACACAATTGTTTCGTCAAACAGTCATTACTATTATCAAATCATATTAGCTATCAAACACACATATCAAGTGGCTCGTCGACAACAAACAGCAACATTAAAATAGTCACCAAGCCAACACTTACGTCAAGTATGTTACGTCTATCACAACATCATGACACCAACAATCAACAAAACAGAGAGGGCAGTCAAAGTTGATTTGACACTACTTCCATTCCTTGGCTTCCCTTCCACATTAGAGTTAGAGCCCATTGGCTCACTTGCCACAAAGTAGGGACTGATTAAAGCTTTTGCCTGGGAGAATACAATGGTATTTTCTTCACTCTCTTCGGGTTTAGTATCATCTAAGTGACACTCACAAAGATTAAGAAGGGTAGGGAAACAGAATTCACCCTCACCACATTCATCATCCGAGCCACATTTGTTGCCACAGTATCCGCGAGCAGAGGCTTCATCAAACCCGCAACGTGAGTCGTTATCGGCAAGATCGAGATCCGTACAGATGGGATGTTCACCCTCCTCGAAGGTATTACAATAATTCAATTGAACACCCCAACATTCCTCACCCTCTGCACACTGTATATGATGAGTACATTGAGATTTGCAGTTACTTCTTGCATCAACCTCTGTCACACCACAACGGAAACCAAACTCTGGTTGAAGAGAATTGGGCAGTGGAGACCTCTCGACTACTGATTCATCAACATCATCAACAATGTCACTATTGACCCCAGTACAATAGAGCTCGCCAGTTCCACAGAAACCAACTGTTGAAGAGTAGAGATATCGAAAGTTTGTGATGAGTTTATCATATGAATACCATAACGTGTCATGAAGTGGAGCAACTGCACAACTTACATTGAGAGCAACAAAGGCTTTCATCTTTGCATAGGCCGTTACCAACTCCTCCACCGCCGCATGTTCCCCCGTTATCAGACTCAGAGTCTACGTCGATTGATTTTGTTACAAAACAATACTGTTCACCATCGCCGCAGTATCCAAACCTTGAGCAACAAGGAGCATTGTCTAACGGACAGAAGCCATCTCCTGAATCGCCACCACCAGATCCGCAAGTACCTGCGTCAATCTGAATGGTTGGAGCTTGTGGAGCTCCCTCGACAGAGCTTGGTGTAGGAGCAACATCGGATGAACAATATTCATCCGTGGTGCCGCAAAATCCCCATTGAGAACAACAGTAGCCTTCGGTTGGGCATTCGCCATCACTGAAAAGTTGGAGAAAGAAATGTTAGAATGGCACAGTCACATGATCGGGAAAGAAAAGATGCAAGTCAAACTTACCCTCGATCACCACCGCCACAAGTTCCTGAGGTCACTAGTGGCTTCTCATCTAGACTGATGTCTGGAGTGACAAGACAATTGGGGCAGGTTGGAGATGGAGTATCCGGGACAACAGCATCTGAAGGAAATGGCGTAGGAAGTATCGTCTGCCCACTACCAGCTGCGGCAGTACTTCCGGCCGTTGGTACACTTGTTGTTGGTGCCAAAGTAGGCGTGTAACTTGGATGAGATGATTGCGATGGAGAAGACGAAGGCTCAATGAATGCAGTTGGAATACTGGAAGTTGTCGGTCCAAGAGAAGGCGAAGCGGTTGGTGTATTGGTAGTGGGTGAGCCAGTCGGGTCGGGAGTGCTAATGATTGGGGATGAACTTGGCTTGTTCGATGGAGATGTTGTTGGACGCTTGGTGGGTGAAAACGTGATGGCCCGTAGAGGATCAATGATACCACAGCTTTCAACACCTTGGATAAGATTGGGATAGTTCTCAAGAAGGAAGCCGAGGAAGTCTCCTTCTTCAAAGATGCCACTGACGATTGACGAAATATCTTCATCTTCAAACAAATCACCATTAGAACCGGCAATTGGCTTGTACCAAATAACATCAAAGCCACAGACGAACTTTGTCACAGTGATGCCATCCTCACCGACTTGTTGATCAACGAGGTTGCCTCCTTCGTAATATTGACCGTGAACGCAATACTGACGATCTTCGGCCTCAAATGGAGAGACAAAGTTATACACAAAGGACTCGGGGGACTCTTCGTATATCTTTTCAGTGAGCACAGGCTCTACCTCTGATTCAAAGAAGGAGTCGAGGGCCAGAATGATTTGATCTGCCGTCTCCTTTCCATATGGCTCTTCTAAGCACTGAAGTACTAGCGGGATATCAACATATCGATTAATGAACAGCTCGGCAGTACACTGGTCACAACCACTAGGCTCTGCTACCTCGGCAGGAACAAATAGACAAGCCGGATCTGTTTCAGCGTCACAGTCTTCTTCAAAAGGAACAACTCCCTCAGAATTGGTTGGTTGGATGATATCAAGAAAGGCATTGTTAGCAAAGGCAGCCTCGACATAGGAATCTTGATCCAAGTCCTTATACTTGAAGTTATCGGGACAGGTAATCTCGAGTCTTTTGATCTTGTAGTACACACGTTGGATGAAACCATTCTCATACTCGTAGCATTGTCCGGGAAGTGGCAACTCATCCACATTGTATAGATCGGGATATCTCCAGTTACAGATTGAAAACTTAGGCAACGTCATGGCATTAACAGTACACCCACCATCTTGCAAGTTTGCTTCAATTTGAGCAATCCAAGCGGCCTTAAACTCTTCTGCAAACGGCCCATTTAATGAATCGAGGAGTAGATCCTTCTGCTCAGGTCCACTGGTAAGAGTGGGAAGAGAGTGGCGTTAGTAAATGATCGATATGAATAGTCAACAACCAAATAATAACATCAACAGCAGAAGAACTTACATTGCAGTGTTCAACGGATCAAACTTAATGTGTACATCCTCGGTGAACTTGAAATCTTTAGTGACGGGAGCGTCTTTCCCTGCTAATACGGACGGCGTTAATGCGGCTAGAAGATATAGCGGCTTCTTGGGTATATGATGAACCATTGCAATGCGTAGCGTTAATGATATAGTGTGGTAGACGTTGGTATGTTGTATCGACTTATCAATATCCTTGACTGTGAATTATGAGATGACAAAGTTCATATAGTATGGAAGGGAAACGATTGGAGTGCATATAAGTTGAGGAGTAGACGGGGCGGAGATGCAAAATTTGTCGAAGTAATCCGTTGCTAATAATACGATTGTTTAGTAAGCTTAACACATACTTAAGTGGTAGGAAATTTGTTGTATTCCAGTCATACACAATGAGAAAGCAAGGGAGTTGTATTCGTGTGATATGGATGGATGTGAAACTCGATTCGTGATACGCTTACGCCGTATTGATAGCTCATGTACGTACGCTAGAAGATACCCCAAAAGGATACCAATCCCAACCAACTCTCTCAAAACCTGCCAAAACCAACCAAATTTCTTCATTGCTCCCGGTGTGATTGCAGTATTGCAATATATATAACGCACTCACATACATACCATACAGTAGTACCACATCATGATTGCAGCATTAGAATGGGTCCCAGAAGGTCGAGCCAATCCAACACCATCCAAGTATGAGTATTCACGTGCCGAGCAGGAATTTATGAGTCGAGTTATTGCCCAGCATGAAGATAATAATGACAATGTTGCTACTGCTAATGATGGCAAGGATGGTAATACTGATACGAACAAGAAAGATAATGATGAGGAGTGGGAAGATATGAGTGACGAAGAAGAGGATACCGCTGGAGATAAAGAGGAGAAGAAGAAGGTGGAATTGCCAAAAGTTGATCCAAGTTCATTGCCATCTGATTTGAATATGGATGATTACTCTGACGATGATGATAATGATAATAATGAAGAGAAGATGGGTGATTTGCTGGGTATTGGAAAGGTATGTATTTGATATTATATGTATATGATGTGTATTATATGTGCATACCATGTGCACATGTATGAGGTGTGCATTAATGATGTGCACATAAGTTATGCTTACCCTTGAACCCTCTTACTCACTCAAACATCGCTTATTGCACACTATATATGAATGCGTGGGGAAATCATACATCACTTTGGCATCCTCGCCATACAATCAAATCTATCACGTCACTCGTCACTCTTCGCCCTCCATCATCAACTTCTTCATTTCTATTTCGGCATTTCCTGTTGTGTGATACTGGGGCCATCCTATACAAACCCCATAATATCATGAAAGGATGCCGAAATATTAATGAAAGAGGCAAATAATTACAATTCCAACTCTGATGATGATGATAGTGAAGATGAAGATGATCTAGCCGACGTACCCGATACTCGTGAATACATGCCATTAGACTTACAGGGATTGCAATCCATTGGTATCGGCAGCAGCGGTATGAGTGGTAAAGGAGGAAGTGGTGAGGATGGACAGTATACAATGAAAGATTTACAAGCCATGACAATGAACACCGAAGATATTAATGACGATGATGATGAATCAGAAGAAGATGAAGATGAGATTAATGATACAAAATTACGTCCATCCGATGCACTACTAGTTATTGCCAAAACTGAAGAAGATTATGCATCACTTGAAATTAATATCTTTGATACTGAATCAAGTAACTTGTATGTCCATCATGATATACCATTACCAAGTTATCCACTGTGTTTGGCATTGGGTAGTGTTGTTTCATCGTATTATCGACCTGAAAGTAATGCTGGAAATAATGGCAGTAGTGGTGGAGGAGGAGTGTCTTCTGGTAACTTTGTAGCAGTAGGAAGTTTTGAGCCGGGTATTGAAATTTGGAATTTGGATGTAATGAATGCGTTAGAACCAACGGTTGTACTGGGTGGTATGGATATACGCGGCACAGAAGATGATTGGATGGGAATGTCTGCTGGTAAGAAGAAGAAAAGCAGCAAGGGAAGTAGTGGTGGAGGATTACGAAAGGGTAGCCATACCGATGCAATTATGGGCTTGAGTTGGAATACAGTCCATCAACAGGTATTGGCAAGCGGATCTGCCGATGGGACAGTCAAGCTTTGGGATGTTACACAATGCAAAGGTGATTATATTGAACCATCAGCAACATTAACACATCATACTGATAAAGTCCAATCATTGGCATGGCATCCAAGTGAGGGCACCTTGTTGGCAACGGGAGGATATGACCGTCAAGTATGTTTGGTAGATGCTCGGTCGGCTGCGTCTGTTGCTTCCAATAACAATAATGCAAATATCAAGAAGGCTAAACTACTGGCAGACTGCGAAGCCATTGCTTGGGATGTACACAATCAGCAATACCTAACAGCGGCAAGTGAGGACGGTGTCATCCAATGTTGGGATGTTCGTAAGTTTGGATCAGACCCTGTTTGGAGCTTCGTCGCGCATGAGTATGGAGTTAGTGACTTTTGTTACAATAGTCAAGTACCAGGCATGCTAATTACATGTTCAATTGATAAAACTGTTGCACTTTGGGATACTCGTAAGTCAACTCCTGAACCATGCGGATCAAAGGAGATGAATGTAGGTAAGTTGTATTCCGTGAGGACATATCCTTCATCTCCTTGGTTATTGGCATGTGGAGGGAGTGGTAACGAGTTGGCTATTTGGGATATGGAAGGTGAGGATGCTATCCAAAGACGATTTGCCAAGGGTAGTAACGAGGATAGTAATACTGAAACAGCGGCTGCTGAAAAGGAAGAACCAGACTTTGAAGCAATCATGGCCAATAATGAAACAACTTCGAATAAGAGTTCAACTAGCACCAAGAAGAAAAAGAAGAAGAAGGGAAAGGGAAAGGCACACAAGCGTAAGTAGTAAATAGAGCTTAGACATGACTGTTATCTGTTTCAAAACATACATTTTTCTAATAGTAAAAGAAGCTATATCTAGGATGAGAGTTAGTAGACAACGGACAAGGCCTACATAGGCTATAATGTTTATATTCAATGAAAGAAATATACTAAGCTAGGGAATGGCTCCCCAGATTCTAATAGTAATACTTGTAGTGGTCACCACCATATGCAAAAGCTTCGTCCCGTTGAGCACTCCTAATCTCATCAAGATATGCTTGATAGGATTGCAGTGCTTTTGTATAATCATCTTTTGCTGCTTGGCCTCTTGAATAGAGTAATTTGATATTACTCAAAGATATCTTACTTCCCCTTGCTGAAATCATCCAATGCTTCAACGCCCTCTGAACATTTCCTAAATTCCCTTCCAAACACCCAAGATTGTGCCTTGCTTCTACACATCCATCGATAGCTGATAGTTCATAGTAGTATTTAGCTTTCTTCTTGTCTACTTCCACTCCTCTACTACCATTCTTATATGTATTACCCATATTGTAATGCGCTTCGGCACTACCAAGTTCCCCTGCACGCTGCCAAAGCTCTAATGCCTTGGAAATATCTTGTGGTAATCCTAAGTCCCCACAGCTATAGGCACATCCAAGATTGTAAATTGCTTGTGCATCATTCAGTTCCGAACGTTGCTCATATCTTTTGGCCATCTCCTCATCAAAACTCGGGGGTAGAGTTCTGCAAAAGGGACAAACATCATCCTTTTTTTGACTTGCTGCCCTGAATTGAACTGCAAAGATGCACCCACTGCAAACAACTTTCCCACAACATGGCATATATGTTTGTCGCGAATCTAGACATGGCAATCGTATCATACAATAGGACAGTCTTCTTCTGGTGGAGGTGTTTTGAATAACTTTTCATCGTGCAACTCCACCACTCGCCTCTTACATTCTTTCTTGTGCTGTGGCCGGTGTGCAATCTGACAATCTCTACTACAATATTTAACCAATTTACATGCCGCACATGCTTTTAGATCAATACTGGCCTCTTCTCCCTTGCCACAATTGGCACAAGTTGACATATTATTATTGGTTGTGTTGCTCATACTTTCACTTTTATATATCTTGGAGCGTCGCGTCTTCACTGCACTAACTCCTAACAAAAGGTACCATCCAGTACAATACAATGCGGAATGCTTCAATATATAAATGGATCACTACTACCAACAAGGGATATATGCTATCAAACGGTGACACCGAGAATTTTTTTTGCAATGTAAATTTGTATTTCTCTACTTCCGCTTGATTAATGCTGCTGTGATTGATGCAGCCACCACACGATGAACACCCTAAGCAACCGTACTATCACTGCTAGCCCACTGCCAGTTTGTTGTAGGTATGAGCCAAACACTTCACCAGTTCACCACCAAGAGAAGAGAAATATTAATCAGTCGAGCAGTAGGCCTTTGGCTTTAGTGCGCATGTGCGCGCGCGCACAAATGGCACCTCAATAATTTTGACAAAATGCCCCGATATCGGGTACAAATACCGGAAATATGGGTATATTTGGGCGGAAATACTAAATACCCGTATTTGTTACCCAAATATAAGGCAATATGTGCGGCGCACGTGCGCAGCGCGCACAAATGGCAAAATATATGCGCACTAAAGCCAAAGGCCTATCGAGCAGAGTCGAGAGTAGAAAATTTGGTACAATATCCGGAGCTCGAAACTGTTCCGGACTCTCAAAAATGTTACTTCGTTTAGTACCATTCGGCCGTTCGACGGCTACTAGCGGCCAATATTGTCGAACAGAATATTGAACAATACCTATCTGAACCAGAATTCCATGCTGAATCCAGTGATGGTACTCTTTTTCCACCAAATTAAACACAGGAGCCAATATTTATCCTAGAAGTCTCATAATTGCAAAAATGTAGGTGGTTTATGCAGCACTTAACTTTTGCAATATATTCATCAAATATTGACCATATCAAAGGTTATAACATACTATCCTAGCTAAAATTGCACGTAGAATTCGAATATTGCAACCACTTGGAGCCAAATCCAACGTGGGACGCAGTATTGCAAATATGTGATTTTGATTCTAGGCTACTGCTCAAAAAATGAAAATTCAATCTTATCATATGCCAACTTCAGAAGTCTTAGTTCAAGTAATATATAGCAATCTTTGTCTGAGAGAATTGTCATATATATATCATATTTAATGAGCAGTGGCCGGATACATGTAGATGAAAGTGTAGGTCTAACCTAAACATTTAGCAACCTGAGCCAGAAAATACAGGGGCCAACTAACAAAATTATGACTAAAGTGGGGTTCTGGTACGAATCTCGCTAACTTTTTTAGGGACCTCTCCGGAACAGTTCGAGGCAGAGTGTGAATTAATTTGTATTTGTGAGGTCTGCAATGCAATAAGTCCTACCCACCACCGTAGGTATAATAATATGAACGGTATACCGCCACTATAATATAATAATCTCATTTAATAGTAGTCATAATGCCAATATCAAAGAAGAGGTCAGAATATCGCCGCCGCTTACAGAAAAGACATGATAAGAAATTGCAAAGTCGGTGCACCAACTTAATCTTCTCGGTTATCTTAATTGCAACCCTACTATTTTATATACACAACCCTCCATCGTATGATTTATCTATAAATGATCGAAATTTGCAACATATAGATGATTCTAGAAAGAAATGGGCTGATGAAGGTATACCCTTGTCTACCAAGGAGATTTACAATGATATGCCCAAACTTACCACAAATAATAGTAACAACAAATTATATACATCATCAATTGATACAGTGATTAGATATCTAAACAAATTGGCAGATATGACTCCTACGGATGCGTGGCATTATTTTGGTATGGAGGATAAGACACATGGTAATGATCCTTTTTTACTTAAAGACTTAGAAAGCGGTGTATGCCCAACAACACAAATAGATTGGTTACCACCACGACCATACAACTCAAACGAAATTGCAACAAAGTATAAACAAATGATGCAAACACATAGAAAGGGAGGTAGACGAAGAAGTCAAGCTGAACAGTATAATGCAGAAGATGAAGTTGTTATATGGTATGAACACCTATCCAAAGCAGGAGGTACCACATTTTGTGGATTAGTCAACTCAAACATGTTACATTGGCAAGTACCACGATATCATTGTATGCCCAAAAGAGATGATAGAGTAGACGGAAGAGTAGGAACTTGGACAAATGAATATCTAGTAGAATATCTAAAAGATGAAAGATACAATATAGTAGCCAGCGAGTGGGATAGCTTCAGGAAGGTCCGCGTGTGTACTGTTTTATCATGCGCATATAGGTGTTCAGTATGAAGTCTCGACACTTGACTGCTTCATTTGACCTTAGTTTGCCCTTATTGATTGCACTTGCTTATCATATTACTAACAAATATTATAATCTCCTCTCTTTCGCCATCATTACTGGTAAAACGCGCATATTCCAGTATTGACAAACTGCAATTATCAAGAAGACAATTAGATGGAAGTATACCAAAGGTGAATCTTGAACCTATTGGGCCGAGTCTTCTCTTTCTAACAACTCTTAGAGATCCCTGTGATAGATTGCTTTCAGCATATACATTCTTCGCAGTAACAACAACAGAAGGGAAACGAGAGGCGAAGAATAAAAGCCCACCAACCTTTCACAAGTGGATAGCGAGCAATATGGACAGAGCTGCAAGTTATGTAGTCGGAGACCTGGATTCAAGGAAAGGTTTGAGATCTAACACTGCTCGTTCTAATCACATTGTGTGGCGATTCAGTGGAGGTGCATTAACAAACAAAGTACCATTGAAACAGAGTGATTTGAAACAGCCATTTGAGACAGCAATTCGAGTACTTTCTCAACATGATTTGATTCTCCCTATGGATGTCATGACTCAAGACGATCTTGGCAAAAGAGCATTACAGGAACTATTAGGATGGAATAAGTTTGAAGTAGGCGGAAGAATGAGAAGAAAGAACACTGAAGATGCCAAGAATGGACATGTCGTGACAATGGGAGGTATTAAGAATTCCGATGCAAGAAATCATTTCAGTAAAGAAGAGTTTCAACAGCTTTGGGAAGAGAATTGGCTTGACAACATATTGTATTTGTGGTGTAGAGCTGTATTCCTAGCCAGATTACACTGTAATATATGAATTGGTAGTGTCTAAATAAGTTAATTGAGATACTATCTTTTCTTTTTGTTTTTATTACCCTTCTTCGACTTGTTCTTCCCAGCAGCTTTTCTCTGTCTACTTGAAGTGTATGCCTTCTCTTCTTTATTGGTGGTTGTATTTCGTGGAGTAGTTTTGATTGTCAGTGTTGATAAAGTACTGAGCACATCTGAACCTGATGATTTCTTTTGCTGTGGTGAAGAGTAATCAATATCGTCGTAAGGATCCGGGTAGTCGAATACAGCAACATCTCTTCGTGACAAAGTTAATGGCTCTGTATCCTCTCCAATTGATGAGAACATGTCTAGAACTGGAACCACGGTCACTACTGACGAATCGTCTACATCCTTTGCTTCCTTTACTATTGCATCATAACCTTGCCATTCTCCGTCCGCTATGATTACAACTGCCTCTCCATCATAAAAGGTATATGAATCGGATACTCTACGAAGTCCCTTCTCAGATAAGATCTCTTCTTCGGATTGCACCTTGCGTTTTAGAAGACGCAACTCATCTAAACTATCTCCGACAAGCTCATAAGTACTCCTGGTGTCTTCATTGGATAGTTGCTCGTATATACTCTCTAATCGACTCTCTAGTCTTGAGAGCTGCATGGTAGACACTTCAAACTTACTGATCATGTCCTTCTTGTGCTCAGATACCTCCTTTAAGGTCTCTTTTGTCTGTTGGGCGAGCTCTTTCGCTGCTTGTTGTTCATCCTCTAGTGCTAAAAGATAATTTTTAAGACTATCTATAGCATCGGCTTCTCCTCCGTTCATTAGCTGAGCCGCTCGATCCAATACATGCTCTGGTAGTTTTGGATTTGCTCTACGAGCTGCTTCTAAAGCATACGATTCACCAGTTGTACCGTATGAGAGCTGAAATGTTGGGTTGGTCTTATCACTGTTCATTAAAACCGAGGCGCAGTGAAATCGACTATCATTGACCGACAATACCTTTAACTGTGGAGAATGAGTGGTGGCAACTATCTTACATGAAGATTGGTTGGATATAAGCTCTTCGAGGATACTCTGAGCTATTGCGGCACCTGCATTCGGGTCGGTACCTCCTCCCAACTCATCAAGCAACACAAGCTGTGCTTCACCTTCTGATGATGACGACAAAGTATTTATCAAAGAAGACAACGCATTCAATCTAGCCATGAGAGTACTCTCGTGCTTGCTGATACTTTGTGAGTCTCCAACTTCGACTAATATACTGGTCATACCTCTTTGTACTTCATCTGTTCCACGAATCATTGCTGCTATTAGTTGGCGTGTTATTTGATTTTCTAGTATTGATATCTCATTCTTGATGATTGCTAATTTTTGACTTGTATCTCCTTTTTGTTTCAGTATCTGTCCTTCTTTTGCTTTTAAAGTGTCCAACTCTGGCCATCTACCAGTGCCAATGGATAATTGAAACTGATACGAGAACTTATTGTTTGGATCTGATATACTTGGACCTGCTCTTACAACCTCAACAGCCCCTTTGAGTGTTTGATAGAGATCTATAAGGGTGTCAATGTTGCCATCTTGCCTTTCTGTCTCTTCATCTTCTTTGTTGTGGTACTCCATTTGCTTCACAACATCGACTAACCCTGTAGAACCCCATTTGATTTTATCACCCATTGCCCAATCATATGTTTCTATTAATAGTTTACAAACTTGCTCTGCTTGTAAGATGTTTTCGAGATCAATCTCTTGATATATGTCTACACCAGGAGGTAGTGAAGCAAGGCATAGATCTATCCATTCATCATCGTCACTATCAGCTGTAGTAGAACTGCTAGAAGATACACCATCATACAATTGAAACATGGGAGGTAATGGTATTCTACCTGTTGATGATTGTTGTGATTGAAGTATCTCCATTGCTTCACTTACAAGCTTATATTCCAATATAGCCTCTTCTGCTGATTGTGCAATTGATATTGGCGGAGGATATTGAAGTCTAATATCTTGTCTCGTTGTACCTCTATACCAATCTCTCCTACTTTTGACATGATTTCCAAATGCATCTCTTCGAATATTTGTATCAAATAGATATGTACTTGAAGGTGGTGTGTATACTAAATCTATGAGTGCTTCCTTACCACGTTTTGTACACGCATAACTTGCTACATGATTGATTAATGGTGTCAGATCTAATGTGTTGATGAGACGAGAGGGTATCTTTTGCAATGAGTGAGTAGAAGTAGTTGGGTGTATCTTATGTGGTGCATCGGTAGTGAATGACAGCAAAGCAACACCTCTTGACAGTCTCTTTCGTTTGTTATTTTTTTCAAGTTGCTGTATTCTATAACTACTTGTTGGAACAATAACAAATGCTCGTATTAGAGTTTGTTGAATGTTACAACATATCAAAAATATAATCGACACCTTCACCAACGAATATATGTCCCCGATCATTATATGACAAGCCTGCAACAGGTCTATTACTCAATCACTGCTACTTATACTCAATGAGAATCACTCGTACCACCTCACAAGCAATGAAAGTCGATTATCACTTTGTGAATAAAAAGATATCAACGGATACCATAATTTCTCCACTCTTCTCCTTCGATTATCCTTGCATTGTGCTTTGGTATACCGAGTGATTGGTTGGATAGTAGTTTCAAGTTTCTGATATACTTTATTGGAAACTGCAATAAACATAATTTAATATGTTATCAACTATCATAATACGGCGGTCATCGTATATATCAAAGTATCGACGAGGTATTAGCAGTTCTGCAGGGCAACTATCAAGGCCTACTAACAATAACACTAGCACAAACAATAATACAACACTGATAGATAAAGCCACAGACGATACAGCAATATCAGAAGATAGTACCATTGCAAGTATAGAAAATTCCAAACTTGCAACAAACTGTATACAACCGCGTCCAATATTTCCATGGATTAGTTCAATAGAACCATTACCACGTCTTATACAACCTGAAAAGCCTAGTGTAATCGGTGGTAACAATCCAGAAGATATAGAAGAAGATAATGATAATATCTTGAAGTATTATGAAAGTGATTACTTTACCAAGGGGGGGCCATTAGGTCAGGGTTGGTTGAGTCCTTGTGAGCCATGGTTTCGTGGTGCATTGTATGCTAACTCTATGCAATTATTGGGCGTATCTTGGCCTGCAATTGTATTACCTTGGACTAGAAATGATTGGATTCATAATATGGAACAAAGCTTCATGTTTGCATTCTCAAATGGTGTTAATGCTATGATTCATGATACATACATATTATCCGAGAATAGTAAAGATGACAATGATGAAAAGATATCAGAAGATAAAACTGAAACATCTGATGAATACGATGTAAACATGGACATCACTCTAAACCCTATCAAGTTAGAAGAAAATAACAAGGTAGGAACTGGAGCAAACAATACATTTTCTAGAGAAGAAGAAGAGAATAGTATGTTACAACGAAATCTCAGACAACTTTATCAAAGTGCAAAGCAGCACTCTCATCCAACAAAAGTAAACATATGTCTCAAAACAGTACCGCAATCAGCACAAATAGAAAGTATGTTTCCCGTCTTTGGTCTATCGAGATCATTAGTAGAAGATCATCCAAACTTACGACATACATATCGCAACATGTTAAAACGATTACAAGAGAAACATAAAGATGCAATATTTGCTGGAAAGTCGCGCTTAAATCCAATAGAAGTTGGTTCTTTCATAATGAATGGATTGCAAGAAGTTATGGAAAGATCAGCAAATCTATCATCTAACAATTCAGCCTCAATTACCATTGTGGCACAAGTTTCAATTAATTGTACAGAGATATTTTGTGTACAAGATGCTGAATCTGGTGATATAATACAAGGATATGGTGGTCAACCTCGAGATGTTACCCATCTCGTTCGATTTGAGATGGTAGTTAGAGAAAAGATGAACAGCGAAGATGATTGGGATCAGATGGAATTAGGTAGATGGCAGATTACAGACTGGGACGATATACTAGATGGTAATGTCTTCTTTACTTAATATTATAAAAAGAAAGCTTCACTTATTGTGCACTAATAGACTTATTGCAAATGAATAAGTACAAAAGAAAAGGTGCTTATGAAGATCTTGTTTCTATCCTCAAATCAGGAAAAAATCTCGATTTTCTGCCGACTTACAGGCAATGTTTGGCCATCAAGTGGGGGTATGGCATCATGTAGGTGCTGCAATAGTGGTTGTTTGGCATTGTATAGGTGTATAACAAGTTGATGAACACTCCCAGCAGGATTCTAAGTCCATCCATC
>Ga0214481_100144_pt1 | contig 34770 bp, 24 predicted proteins | sample M1_20Mar14CPVII9_4_FD_165057 | JGI IMG/M metagenome (GOLD analysis project Ga0214481, IMG submission 165057) | Marine eukaryotic communities from Monterey Bay, California, United States - M1_20Mar14CPVII9sort6BwellG10 | ecosystem: Environmental > Aquatic > Marine > Unclassified | place: USA...
ACGGTTCAGGTGAGTTCTTGGTTCTAAAATGTTATTCATTGACAATGGTACTATTCTCGTTCATGTTATTCATTACAACAATGGACATGTATTTATTTTTTTCTAATATAATTCGACTATATTTAATATGATTGGACTATATCTCATATGATTTGTCTAATGATGCATTTATCATATCTCTTACGATTTAATACTATGCACAATTATTATATAAATAGCCACTAGTAGATATGGGAATGAGAAGTTTCAATAGTACTAAAGAGACAGAAGAGTCATCGCGTATAGGGTATCAACTCCAACAGCAGAATGCAAGCGCAAAATATCCTATTGTTATGATCCCAGGATTTGTTACATCTGGTCTTGAAGTATGGCAGGCAAAAGCTTGTATGAAGAAGCATTTTAGACAAAGAATATGGGGGAGTGCATCAATGGCGAGCTTATTCTTTGGAGATCGTCAATGTTGGAGGGAGCATCTTACTTTGAACCGAGAGACTGGTATGGACCCACTACAGATCAGAGTAAGATCTGCACAAGGATTTGAGGCGGCAGACAACTTCATAGCAACATAGTGAGTAGCATATATAGGTTGCAATAAACTCTCATTGGTATGATATGCCTCACTCACCATAATATCTTTTCATCAGTTGGGTTTGGAGTAGAATAATAGAGAACTTGGCAGACGTCGGTTATGATGGAAGTCTAATGACAATGATGTCTTATGACTGGAGATTGGGGTATAAACATATGGAGGAGCGTGATGGATATTTCACCAAGCTAAAGCATACAATAGAGGCACATTATATCACATCAGGAGAGAAGGTTGTTATGATCTCTCACAGCATGGGAGGAACTGTTTCATTCTACTTCTTGCAGTGGGTGGTGGCAGACGTCAAGATTGGAGGAGGTGGAGGAGGGAAAGGTTGGATTGAGAAATATATCCATTCTTTTATCAATATTAGCGGGACTCTTCTAGGAGTACCTAAGAGTATACCCAGTCTATTGAGTGGCGAATTAAAAGACACAGCACAAATGTTTCCCCAAGTGGGAGAGCTCTTAGAACAATACTTTGGACGAAGGTGGCGTCGTAACCTATGGACTACATGGGGGAGTCTGTATGGTATGCTTCCAAAAGGTGGCGATGGGATATGGGGATTAGGCGCTGACCTTAGTCATGCTAATGAGGATTCAAACACCAGTGAAGATAATACGGCAAATGTCACAAGTGCAATACTACAGAAACTCATCAAATTGAAAGCGGCACCAGCAATCGTATTCAACAATGGAACAGAAGAAATCTGTCCCATCTCTTCTTTGGAGGGAAGTAACGCTTTTGAAGAGAACACAACTCCAACCATGAAGAAATCAGAAAAAGGAGGATTCACTGCAGCTGACTTGCACATCCCCGAGTCTCGGAAATGGTCAATGACTGAAACAATTCAATATCTAATGCAAAAAGATCAATCAGAGGGAGGATCTTATCATGCTATCTACTCACTTGATACAAAAGAGGGTTGGAAGAAGAAAGGGAAGGATCATAGATTCTGGAGCGACCCTATTGCTACGCCGTTACCAAAGGCACCTTCGTTAAAGATATACTGTCTCTACGGCACAGGTCTAGAAACAGAAAGGTCGTATCACTATAAAGTGCAATGCGACAAACTCTCTGGGTCACTTGCAGAGAAAAGCTGTCCCATAATGAATGTGAATGAAACTAGTACAGCAAACATCTCAAATCTACCTGGCTGCAATGATGTTGATGTTCAGGATTTGGTAGAACAAGAAGACGAGCCGCTTGAATCGCCATTATTGATTGACACAACTGCCAAAGACGAAACTCAGAACATTCAGAACGGAGTTAGATTCTCCGATGGTGATGCTAGGTGCCTCTCATTTCACTCGGCTACATGTGCCAGAAATGGTCAGAACCGAAGAATGCTCATAATCCAAGCGGGATAAAAGTCTATACTAGGGAAAAGAAACATGCAGCCGAAGTATTACTAACTGATCCGGGCAGAAGTGGTCCAAACTCAGGAGAACATGTAGACATATTAGGCAATGTAGGAGTGATAGAAGATGTGGTTAGAATTGCCACAGGATTTCAAGTTGAACAAAAGGTGGACGAGGAAGTTATAGTGAGTGATTTGAAGAGGATTGTAAAGGCTATTGATGACCACGAACACGGTGGCTCGGACAATATAATACGTTAAGTGGAAACTGGAAATAGAAACCACTTAATGGTTATATAAACATGTTTTGCTCACAAAATCAGTTGCATTTAATTTGCTAATACCTATTCTGCCAACCAAACTCCTCTAGGTCCAGCAGTAGTTACCTTCCCTCCCACGAATGCAAATCCACTTAATCCATCCGAAGATGTTACCGAATGTACCTCGGGTGCCTCTTCCGCCCCACCTAATACAAGAGCCTCCATTTCTTCCTCTGTAATGGCCGGTCTACCATACATTGATGAGTACGGCATCTGTGTAATTGACGTTGGTGCGCTTGGACTGTTAGATGTTGGAATTGTTGTTGTCGTAGTTGTTTGATTTGGTTCATCTGTTGCAGTAAGTAGTTTCTTCCACCCCTCCTTTCCAAGAAAATGAATAGATGGAACCCGTGCAGTAGATGAAGAAGATGATGTTGTTGATAATGTTGGTGCAGGTTCATCATTTGCCAACATTTGTTCAGCATCCAACGAGACATTAACTTCATTAGTATTACTCTCAACTGATGACGTTGCCACACTTGTATCTGTATCTAATACATATAATCCCTCACCAACTTCAATAACTGCTTCTACATCACCCAATTGTTTTACTAGTACACCCTCTTGTTCAGCCTTGATATCAATTGTAACTTTATCAGTCTCAACGAGGGCTAGTACGTCTCCCTCAGAAACACGAGATCCGGGTGGAACACACCATTCAACAATTGTACCCTCGGTAATAGAATCACCCATTGTTGGTACGTTGACAGTAATTTGTGCTTGCATATTTGATGTATAAGATATAGGGCGAAGATTTAGATTTATTTTTGATGATTGCAATACTACTTTTTGATTGGCATTTGACTGTATCTGCCTTGATACTGCCGATACCCGGGGTAATATTCTAGACAACATGCTCATATTTATTGATTAATATTAGGTACACTCTTATACGTATTATCAGACGCGGTAGTAGACATATCACCTTCAAGCTACGAGTTTGAGTTTTTGAGTTTTGGAAGATTTTGTTGGATGTTCATCATTGAGATACAACATACTAATCACAAGAGCAACACCTTAGATGGGTATTCAATTCATTATCAGAATAAGGTGGGTGGTAGTATAGGCATACATATATTGTATCCACTAAACTCAGTTATTATATTTTGATGGTGGTGAATCGGTGACACTATGTACTGCAGTCTCACAGTCTCATGCAATACGAATATTTGAGTTATTTATTCTACCGTATATAGATATTCATATAGGTACAATATGTTGATGATTTCATTTCTACCTCTACCACTACTTTTAGCTGCTTGTTCATCAGCATTTCAGATTACAACACAAAGACAAAGAAGAACAGCAGTAAATACCAAGTTGAACTCATATACTTTACAATCTACAATAGACATAAAAGAGAATGCACCGAGAGACATTGCAACAGTATATGATTGGGCTGCAAATTACGGCATACAGACTATCCCTGGATTTGAGTTATCAACTCAAGATGGATATGATTACTATGCAACATCGAGTCAGGACATACCTGTTGAAACTCCAATTGTATATGTACCAAACGAATTAATACTGACAGGCAATAAAGCAAGGTTAGAGTTTGGTACGGATGTTTCTGCTGCTGAACGTTCATTAAAACTATCTGATCATGGTTCATTCTATCTGTTTCTAAAGATATTGAAAGAGTATGAATTAGGCTCGGATAGTTACTGGTATAGTTGGTTGAACAGTCTTCCACGTTATTACTCTACAGGCAGTGCTATGACGCAATTTTGCTTCAGTTGCCTTCCACCATATGCTGCCAAGCAGACCCAGCAAGAAAAAAGTAGATTAAAAAGATTCGAGTTGGCATTAGATGAAATACCTTTCCTTAGTGAAGAGACTAAATCAAATGAAGAATTGCTACTGTGGGCATATAATGTCGTTCATACAAGATATCATGAAAATTCATTCGGCGATTATTGTCTACTACCAATGGCTGATTACTTTAACCATTACGGGGACACGAATGATGTATACATAACATTTGATGCAGATGGAAACTGTTATGCCAATTCGCTTCAAGACGTTAGAGCTGGTCAGCCCTTAAGAATGTGTTTATGCGATCCAACGAATCCTTCACAAACTCTTGCAAAGTTTGGATTTTTAGATGAAAGCTCACCGACAACCTACTGCAAGTGGATAGCCGAAGATCCTTCTTCAGAAATAGCACAAATGGGATATCCTTCCAAGATGTTGTTTGATAATAATGGTGGAATCTCGACTGAAGTATGGGATGTGATTTTATACACAGAACTTGGCAAAGTAAGTTTAGAGCAACAGCACGCTTTTTTTCAGGCTTTTATTCAAGGAGATGAGCAAACAAAGTCCAATTATCACAACCAATACTTTCCACAAACTCTGGCGGCTCTACAACAACATGTAGATTATATTTTGAATGAACTGGATGAACTGTCAGTGTGGCAATCGACAAAATTGGATACAGGTAATCATCCAAGGCTTCCACTAATCATGAAGCATAATGATTTCGTGAAGAATACTTTCTCTTTGGTTCAGCAGAGTCTACGCAACATGAGCTCTTAATTAAGTCATAAGAATGTTGCAATAACCTTTAACTTCTTCGCATTAACTTAATATCATATTTAGCGGTAGCATCTTTCTCCAGCACATCAAGCGCATATGACTTTTTATTCATAAGAACCTTCAGGTAATAATCCCTTAACTTCTCTGACGAATCTCGTTTTGATTGCCTGATCATTACCAAGTGGTGTCAACTCTTTCAAGCTTGCCAAAACAGGTGCTCTCTTAAATACCAATCGTTCCTGCACTGACTTTGGAAACAATGGTTTAAGTAGACCAACAAATGCCTGCAATATCAATGGTAGATTTAAGATCATAGTCGGTCCAGCTAAACTCGGGTACAAGCTTTCATATTGATCACTTGATGCTGTTAATGCTTGACTAAACCGTTTATCAGGAGCTTTCCTTACACCACTAATATCATTTGCAAATATAACTGAACACATTCGACCTGTGGAAGCTGATCTCTTGTTTGCAATGATGTTATGCACCTCTTTAGCATACATGAAGAAGTCACATACCTGATCAACAGAAGCTTTATCCATTAATGCCTTATCATCAATTTGAGATGCCCTAATAACATACACCAAATCACCATCTTCTGTAGAAGTTGTAATAACAGCCTTGGGTGTGATAAAGTCATTAATGAGCTTGGCATGTGGTGCTGCATCTCGAACGAAGTCGTTATCCCATCCCCCGTTTGCTGTTGCTTTCTCCACTGCTGCTTGCGCTGCATCAACAATTTGTTTACCCTTACCTTTTCTCCAATCAATAGCATCTAATAATAAGTTTTCAGCTTCCTTTTCATTATCAGGCTTGGCTAATATATCATATGAAGTATAGATTGAGATGAGATGCAATGATTATGATATATGATATGCACAAAAAATCAAAATGGATACTCACCTAACGCAAATCGCAACAAAGCAATCTCCGACATATCAGTACCATCTGGAACGGCCTTTGCTAATTCATCAACAACATATCGATTATTAATTAGTACACCCTCTGTCTTTGCACCAATTTTATATCCTGGCCCGCTTGCATATAATTGAGTTGTTCTTGAATCTGAGGATACTTTATTATTATTGTTGTATAGCACATTATTGAAGGCTGTCGCCGATGAGACGAGTAGAGCCGACGCCGCTACTATAAGATAGCGGAGCACCATGATTCGTTAGATAGGTACGTATATTGAAAGATTGCCATTCAACCTCTCACCGCGTTACACATTTTGAGTTTGGCCACGTACGTGCGACTCTTTATGTCGCACTCCCAGTCAAAAGAATAATACCGGCCGGCCGGTGGAAGTTTTCGGAAAGTTTTCCAAAAATCACTTAGCGGAAATGAAGGTATTCGGTACTTAAAACTACGAGTGTCTGACCAAAAATCAAGAAAACTTTGACCGGCCGTGAAAAAAGGATACCGACCGGTATTATTTCCTAACCGGTATTATTCCAACCACTTGACTCTCCCAGCCTTCCACCAATTTTTTTTCTCCCTCGTCATTGCAAATTCAATAGTAGTAGTAGTCAAGGTATGTTTATGTTAAAATAAATTCAATAGTACATACGACGTGCACCATACATTACTTACTTCTACTACCCCTATTCTTAGTCCCCATCCTACACTATACTATATTAAACTACAACAACAACAATGGGATCTGATTCAGCCAAACGATACAATGAAAAGCGAGCCAAGGCGGCACAGGCTGCAATAGACAAAGAGCTTGATACGGGTGCCGATAGTATAGATTTCGAGGGCCAGATTGCCCAGGACACCAAAGACTCTGCAATGGGTAAGGGTGATGAGGAATTATATGAAAAGAAAATGTCAAAAGAAGAGAAGAAGGCCTTAGCCAAGGCAAAACGTGAGGCTAAGAAGAAGATGAAGAAGAGTTCTAGTAAGGGTAGTAAACTCGATTTAACAGAAGAAGAGAAGAAGGATGATAGTGCACCTGCTACTGCATTGGGTAAATTGTCATTGGACGATCCAAATTCAGATGAAGCAAAGCAAGATGCATTACTGGAAGAATTGTCCAAACAAGAGATTGTGGTAACATATGAACAAAAGAAGGGCAACTTACATGCCAATACACGTGATATTAATGTTAGTGGTGTTAGTGTAGCGTTCCATGGCAAGTTGTTAATCGAGGAGACACAGGTGGTGATTAATTATGGTAACCGGTACGGTTTTATTGGGCCTAATGGTAGTGGCAAGGTATGTCTCATAAGAATATTGTATCGTTATTTTTGTGCATATCATGTGTCACATTTTTTTTGTGTATTATCTCACCTCATCCACACTCCATATATCATATAGTCAACTGTAATGAAAGCAATTGCAGCCCGTGCAATTCCCATCCCATCAGCACTTGACATATACTTCCTTGATAGCGAATACCCCGCCCGTAATGACATAACAGCCCTCGAAGCTGTATTTCAAAGTAATGACGAGGTAGCCCAACTGGAAAAGAAAGCTGAAGAACTAAATGATGCAATGGCAGAAGCGGATGAAGATCAACAGAATGAAATCCAAACGAGTTTGGAAGCTATATATGATCGATTGGATCAATTAGATGCTGCTACGGCCGAAAGTCGTGCTACTACTATCCTACATGGACTTGGCTTCACTCTAGCCATGATGCAACAGAATACTTGTGAATTCAGTGGTGGATGGAGGATGAGAGTATCACTCGCTAGGGCACTGTTTCTTGAACCTGAATTTCTGTTGCTCGACGAACCGTGAGTGGATATATGATGTTTCTTTACTTACCTCACCACTTTGCGATGGTATCCTAATTGGAAATTTTCCACACTTTTTTCTTTAGTACCAATCACTTGGACATGGATGCTGTGATTTGGCTTGAGGAATACTTATCGAAATGGACAAAGATTTTATTCTTTGTTTGGTAAGTCTTTATATGACTATCATTATGTTTTATACTCTGCACATGTTCACGATTAACTTACATATTCGTCATACGATATATATTTCAAACATACTTGCAGCCATTCACAAGATTTCATGAACAATGTATGTACCAATATTGTACGGTTAGATATGACATACAAAAAGCTACGTTATTACAGTGGAAACTACGACACATACGTACAAACACGACGAGATCAAGATATGGTCCAAATGAGAGCGTATGATGCCGAGCAACGTGATATTGCTGAAATTAAGGATTTTATTGCACGTTTCGGTCATGGTACGGTTAAGATGGTTCGTCAGGCCCAAGCTCGTGAGAAGTTGTTGCAAAAGAAGTTAGAGGCCGGTCTAACGCCTCTTCCAGAACAGGATCCTGATTGGGATTGGTCATTCCCTGATGCAGGTCAAGTAAGTACAACTTCTTCAATACATATCTAGCATGTTATGATCATTTATATGTTATATTTCTCACACTTTTTACTCATTTGTCTTTACAGTTGCCTGTACCTGTATTGGCCATCGAAAACGTTAGCTTCGCATATCCAGGAGGTAATGAGTTGTACTCAAAAGTTGACTTTGGAGTAGATTTGCAAACGAGAGTGGCACTTGTAGGACCAAACGGAGCGGGTAAAACCACCCTCATCAAGTTGATGACTGGAGATTTAAACCCCACCAAAGGTCAAGTTAAGAAGAACATGCACCTCAAGATCTCTCGTTTTACTCAGCACTTTGAAGAGAAGTTGGACCTGTCAATGACACCGCTCGACTTCTTCAAACAAAAGCTCATGCCCGAGGAACCCATTGAAAAGATTAGGCCTTTACTTGGACGGTATGGTTGTACTGGAGATCAACAGTCACAAGTTATGAATCAATTGAGTGCTGGTCAGAAGGCGAGGATTGTCTTTGCCATCATTGCTCATGAGAAGCCACACTTGTTGTTGCTTGATGAACCTACGAATCCACTTGATATGGAGTCGATTGATGCCCTTGCACGATGTCTGAACAAGTTCCAGGGAGGAGTTCTGATGGTTTCACATGACATGAGATTGATTTCTCAATGCGCACAGGAAATCTACATCTGTGATGAGAAGAAGGTAACCAAGTATAGAGGCGACATCATGGACTTTAAGCTACATTCAAGAAAGGCTAATACAAAGAAGTTAGCTCAACATATGAATGGTTAAGCTCATGGGAAGATTGTACATACATAGGGGGGTAAACAAAGTTTGGGGTATATGTTAACAACAGTACTACTACTATACACAAAGCTATCACTATCTTTACTTATATTCTATACTTACTAATGTCAAATGTCGACTACATATATACCTTCTATATCACAGTATAATACACTGCGATGCTTTCGGAGTACAACTAACTGCCTCTGTATCTATTATTAATTCAGGAGAAGGCTTGCCACCAGTAGCTAGTTCACCCTTCGAAGCAGCACTACTACACACTACCAATCTCACTGTATATGTTGTGCCAGGGTTTAAATCATCTATGTTTGTTTGTATTTTATTATTTCCAGTTCTTGGTACTTCTTGCGCATTGATTGTTTTGCTTTGACCTTCGCTTTCCCATTTCTATGTAGATTATCAGAATTGAGATAAGATGAGACTTTTTTGTGCATTTTTTACTAACAAGCTACTACCAAAATGCCCCATTTCAAGATTCAATCTCCATTTCGAAATGGAACAATTGCAAAAGATCTGATTTGTAGTAGTTACAAGCACAAATAATCTTCAATCAATATATCATAACATAACTAACCTGAGGATATTCTTTCCACTGTAGCTCATAGTTATCATGCGAGTTTAATGGATTGAATGCCACTGTGATGATTGTCTGTTGAGAAAACAATGTACATACATCGTTTATAAAAAGTGAGATAAGGGCATGTGTAACAATAATATCACAGCAATCATGTATATTCTCTCCTCAGATACTATCTAGCGAAAAAGGGATATCTTCAACGAAGTCAATATATACTTGACAATCGAATACAGACTCAATGTTCCTTTTTGTTTTCGTCAGTGGAGTGTTATATTAATCTATTGATGCACCAACATTGCAATTTTGCTTCCAACATATTATCTTTTTTACCTCTCCTATTGCAACTTTTCGAAATACACTTCTTCCATGGACTAACCTACCTCACTAGCACCTATAAAATCAAGCTTTGGACCCGCTGGCGCCACCATCCTATAGTATTTGTTCCTATTCAAGGAAGATATTATGATGGTTAGAAGTTACGATAGAGTTAGAGTTAGATTATGAATTATGAAAAATGATATATTACAGGTGGAATATTTCAAGTTGCTAAAAAAGTTGTGTATCGTACAAACACAGCACAAACTTACATTATCGGTGTGGATAGGTATGACGATAGCAAACACGATCCTACGGAGGGCTATCCTCCCAGCGGCATCTAAATCTACTCAACAACAAGTGAGGTTGGTTTCAACCACCCTTGGTGGCGCTCGATCGGCTCTCGTATCACTATCATCACAGTTACCAAAAAATGTTGAAAATACAAGAAGGGGAATGGCAACCATCAGTGCTGGAGACGCCCTTGCTAGATTAGCGTCCGATCATCCCCATCAGGAAATTATTCGGTATGAACATAAGAATGTGAAGTGGACTTTAAAACATGTTAATTATTATTCAGATGCGTTAGCTTGTGGGTTACTTGATGCGGGGTTAAAACCGGGAGATGTTATGTTATCATGGTTGCCTTTACATGTTGCAGAACAGGTGAGTTATGCAAGGGGGTATGGATAATATATTGCTGCAATATAATTGCAATATACCAAGTGAAGGATGGTTTGTTGTTTACTTTTGTTATGTATTATTACTCACATATCATGTGTTGAAAAATTGCACATAATATTATTGGCACAACACATCATCACACCCATACCTTCAATCAAAAATATCAAACAGCATATTCTTCAATTTGCATGTTCAAAAGCTGGGTTTCTTCTATACCATCTTGATCCAAACCCCGAACTTGCCAAAGCAGATCCAGAGGCAGCGAAACAAACCCTAACAAAAGCTCTTGAACTTACTAAGGCCAATGTATTATTCACCCTAGAGGCGGGTATGGATATCAATTATGTAGATTTAACAAAGGGGGTTGTGCCTGAAATTCGAATCTTTGATTATACCGATGGCATGCCATTCTTCACACCACGCTATCCACACTTGAGATTCCCAGTACACACTGGATATGGTATCGTTGATAAGGAGGGGATGATGGCCTTTAAACACTTTCTATTGCCAAGTAATAATTTGGATGCATTACTTCGTGATGCGGGAGGGAATGAATTAGATGGAAAGACACCGTTACTAGGGGAATTGGTATTAGATAAAGATGGTATCCCAGAAAAGACAGGAAAGACGCTAACGAATGAGGAAGTGTTTTCGGCAAAGGTATGGCCGGAATTTACTTCAATATTGAACAGGGAATATAAAGAGATTCCCGGGGTAGGAGTTGTACTTTAAAAAGAAGAGAGGGCACGTGTAACAATAGAAAGAGATTTAATTGGGGGCTTGGTCTGTTGACAAAACAACAACACGGGGTTGCAAATTATTTGGCAAAACTACAAAACATAAGTGATGTCGGAGTGATGTCGGTAGTAATATTTTCTAAGACGCAATGATATCAAATCCTAAAAAGGTATTTCTGCGATTACAAATTGATGTAAAGGTATTCTTCATTGTTGTTTATCATATTGTATTTATGTCATCGACATGTATTTGAATCGTCAAGCAACAACTATCACATTGCCACACACGGTTGGTGAGCAACACAATATCTTCACGTGATTTTGTGTTATCAATCGATTCTAGCAACTCTTCTCTGACTATTTGGAATGTATCACCACATCTACATGGATGGAAGAAGACTTTCTGCAAATCATCATCATTGATATCATGCGTGATACTTCCTCCTCTATTCCTTTCATCATCTGTATTATCCGAGTCATTATCATCATCTTCATCTACTACACAACACCAATCGCATTCCATATCTGACAAATTCACTTCTATAGCACCTTTCAATCTCCATAATTCTTTTTCCTCATTTCTACTTATATGTTCATCATACTGGCGGCGCTTCATAGGATCTCGTAAACAATTGTATGCAGCTTGTATGTTGTGAAATAATTTAGTTTCTTCTCGTTCTTCTTCTTTTGTATTTGATATGCTTTCTGTCTTTGATGAGGGTATGCTTGTTTGTTTGTTCTTATTTGACTGAGTATCATCAATTTGACTATTGTCATTGGTATCCTCAGTGGTATCCTCATCGATATCGATAGCAGAGAGACCTAATGAATCTATGACCTCTTCACAAGTGATATTCTCCTCTTCTTTATCGGTATTATTAGCTGTTTGCTTGTCTGGATGGCAATTTATTATCAATGAACGATATGCAAATTTTATTTCTTCTTGAGTTGCTGATTGTTTTATCTTTAAGATATCGTAATGAGTTTGCTTGGAAGACGCCGATATTGCTAGGGGCATTATTATTAACTTCTATTGGTATTAATAGGTTGCAATATCGCATAGAAACGTAAGGCATTAGTATGGTACTTGGTCGATAGCGTACCTCTCTAGAGTCAAATCGTATGGTAGGTGAAGGTGTAAATTATGTAGTTTGAGGGCCGGTATCCTAGCTTGCCCACAAAATCAAAATCTTTTCACAGTCCTGCTGATTGCCATCATTCAAACATACCATAGCAACTCATCTATTGGATATAATAATCACTATACAGTATATCTATTACTATTCAACAATATCGCATATCTTTATCATCCAAACATAATAACTACTAAACCACTTTTAGACAAAACTAATAATTTTCAATAATGGCTCAGAAATTTAAAGATGCATTCCAAAAAATGGCACAAAATATACCAAAAGGAGGTGCTGGTGGAGCTGGAGGAGGAAAAGGTCCAGGACGTGGTGCTGGAGCTGCAAAGGCTGCATCGGCCGCCGCGGGATCATTAATGGTTGCCGGTGGATTAGGATACGGTGCCTACAACTCCATCTTTACTGTCGAGGGAGGTCATCGAGCTGTTATATTCAACCGTCTATTAGGTATGAAGGATACAATTTACAATGAGGGATTAAACTTTAACATTCCCTGGTTTGAACGACCAGTTATTTATGACATCCGTACCCGACCAGTGAACTTACAGACATTAACGGGGTCTAAGGATTTACAAATGGTTACTATTGGCGTTCGTGTATTGCATAAACCAGATACCAATCATTTAGTTTGGATATACCGTCATCTTGGTAAGAATTATGATGAACGCATTTTACCCAGTTTAATGAATGAATGTGCCAAGGCAGTTGTTGCTAGGTATAATGCTAGTGAATTATTAACAAAGCGAGAGGCGGTTAGTGCTGCGATTTCATTGGAATTATCGGCTAGGTGTAAGGGATTTCATGTATTATTGGAGGATGTGGCGATTACACATTTAGCATTCAGTCCAGAGTATGCCAAGGCCGTTGAGGCTAAGCAGGTGGCACAGCAGGATGCCGAACGTGCCAAGTATATTGTTCTTGGTGCACTACAGGAGAAGAAGACTATCATTACCAAGGCAAGAGGAGAGGCTGAGAGTGCTGAATTGATTGGTACTGCTGTAAAGAGAAATCCAGGATTTATGAAGTTGCGTAGAATCGATGCTGCCAAGGATATTGCAGATATTGTAGCAGGATCGGGCAATAAGATTTACTTGAATGCCGATTCCTTGTTATTGAACTTATTGGGTGACGCCGATGAAAAGTTTACCAAGTCAGTGAGGGGTAAATGGAGGTAAATGAAGTTGGTTTGCAATATAATATAGATATGTTACTGTGTACACAAATACTCAGAGAAAATAAGAAGAAGTACTTGTACCTTATCTTTCTAAATGAAATTGTTAGCTTATGCCTTTTCACTTATAACCCTGATACCTAGTATAATGCTGTACCTATCATCGACCCACCATGCCAAAGCCCCATGGCTTGAGTCCCCACCCCAGCAGAGGTCTAGATGTCCAACTCACACTACGATATATTGATCATCATTGCAGATGACTCCACTTGTAATATTTCATATGGTAAGATTAAAAAAAATGTTTCATTTGTACGTCAGCGTGTCACCTAATAGTACTCTTAATAGCAGTGGCATTGCAAATAACAAAAGAGAGACGGCATCATAACAGAGAACCATGGAGCGCGTCCTTCCCGTAGCTGCCCAAGAGGGCATTCAGAAGTTGATTGATTTCGCTTATTCCTTTGAAAAGTACTGTGCTCCGACTGTCGTACTTGGTGAGTTTACCATCAACTAATATTGTGTTAGCTAGTAGTATCAGTTGCAATACATCGCATAATATGTGGTCGATTTGCATTCTACCACTCTGCAAAATATCGTTTGCAATGGTATTGTTTTACTGTTTTACTATTGATTGAACATATGATATGCACACAACACTAATTTATCTCCTCTTCTACATATCTCTCTCTACATATCATATCATACGACAGTACCCGGATTTGTAAAGGAAACAGTCGAATCTCTTTCCCAAACTACTGGTCAAGATGTCGAAACACTTGAATACCTACTTGGTATGCTAATCTGCTACCCACTTGGAATGATTATGCTTGCATTGCCCAATGGAAAAATTAAACATCTATTCTCCTTCATCCTTGGTGCATTCTTACTTCAATTTACTATTGGAATTCAATGGATTCATCAATTAATCAGTTCCATGGCCGTATATATCATCTTCTTAGTGTTACCTGCCAAAACAGCCAAGACGGTAGTACCAGTATTCATGATGTTATACATTACTGCTGGACATTTACATCGTCAATACATTAACTATCTTGGATGGGATATGGACTTCACGGGTCCACAAATGGTCCTAACTATGAAGTTATACTCTCTAGCATATAATCTTTATGACGGAGAGTTACTCAACAAAGGAAAGGAGGATAGGGCTGCCAAGAAATGTGCTGATGTTAGTGTACGATCGCTACCTGGCATTATTGAATATCTTGGATACACCTTTTGCTTTGCCACCGTCCTTGCTGGTCCTGCATATGAGTACAAGTTTTATGAAAATGCATGTGATGGATCATTATTGTATGACAAGTCGGGTAAGCCAAAGGGTAAGATCCCTAGTCAGATTTGGCCTACACTCCGTCCTTTACTAGGAAGTCTCTTGTGCCTGGGTATCTTTGTCGTTGGTAGCGGAATGTACCCACTGTTAGATCCTGCCGATCCTCAAAATGCTGATCCAATCCTAATCACCGCGGAGATGTTGGCTAAACCCGCTTTTGTACGTTATGGATATTCATGGTTAGCACTCTTCTTCATTAGATTCAAATACTACTTTGCATGGATGAATGCCGAGGGAGCGAATAACATTTGGTATGCTGGGTTTGAAGGTTTCGATGACAATGGCAAGCCAAAGGGATGGGAAGTTTCCAACAATATTGATGTGATCCAGTTTGAGACTGCACCAAACCTCAAAACTTTAAGTGCTGCTTGGAATAAGAAGACAGCAAATTGGTTAGCAAAGTATGTTTACATTCGTACCGGTGGCTCTCTCTTTGCAACCTATGGTATGTCTGCATTCTGGCATGGTTTCTACCCCGGATACTACATGTTTTTCATGTCTGTGCCATTAATTTCATTTTGTGAAAGGCTTGGAAGGAAGAAGTTATCTCCACGATTTGACAACGGCAGCAAATGGGGTCCATATGCAATCGTTACTAGGGTGGTCACATCATTGATTGTTCAGTATATGATTCAGCCATTCCAACTACTTGCATTTGACTGGGCGCTAGTCAATTGGAAGAATTACTACTTTGCTGGACATATTGCATGTGTCATTTTCTATGTCCTCGTTTCATCTCTTCCCTCACCAAAGAAGAAGGAGGCTTAAGTGTATGTATATGGGGAGGAATGTCAAGCTCGAGTTGTATTCTTTTATATACAAAGCTATTGTCGCGCGTCGTGGATGCCAAGTCAAGTAAAGTCTACAATTAAGCTATAAGTTATGAGTAGGTTAAGTTTAATGTTGTCAATACTGCTATAACCTCAATTTACTATATATTTTTATAATCATATATATCGCAAAGGACGCCGCCGTCACCACTACACATTATAAAAGTGGGATACGAGGATACTACTTTATATTTATCACCGCAAAACGAAGGAGCTGAGGTTGAAGCCTTAGTTGTCGAGTCTCCGCCGTTTGGTTTCCCACTTGCCATGAACGAGTGATCCTGCTCGAAACACAGACACAAGAAGAGCATACTGAAACCTAAGAAGAGGCCAACAAAGCCGGCAAGTGAGAATACCACGAGCCGACCTGGCTACATTACTACTATGAACATCTCACAAGAGCGTCTTTACATTGTTAGACTGCGAGTCGGACAAAAGTAGTGGGAGTCTCACTTGAGCTGCACCGCTTTAAAAAATTAGCAAACGATTTTTTTCCTCTATCTCTCTCTTTTTTTCCTTTTCATTCAACATTCTCCTTGAGTTTGATCAATCATTTGCAAAGCATTAATTGCAAGCATTCAGAAGAATGGTGAATAGTAATGTTATTAGAGGCGGTGGTCTCATCGTTCTCGCAGGATGTTACGTCGCAGTTGAACGAACATTTACAAACAGTGTCGTTAACGATGGAAAACAATTGCAAATTGAAACTATTGGAGGAGGCCGTGGATCAATCTACAATGTAAGAATTGACTTTGCTGCTTCTCTTGCCTTGTTCTCTCAATTAACGCAAATCTCATCTTTTCTCTTTCCTTTTGTCAACCTTCCTTCTTTCTTCTCATTCCTTAAGACTTGCACGAGTGATAGCAAGACATTGCAAAAGCTAACGTCTGTTAATTTGGCAGACAAGGCAACGACTGATTTGAAGTACAACTTCTACAGCATTGACAATCCCAAAGATTATTTAAGTGGTAGTGATGCCAATGTCGTCGAGCAAGGACCGTACAATCTTAGGAAGTACTCAATTGCATACGACGTTTCTCAAGGTGCAAGTCTATTAACGGATGCCACTACTCCTGATTCAAAGGGAACTCTCGAGTATAGCACTGCCAATGCATACCTCACTCTCGACAAGGATGTAACAGCCACGTCCAACTTGCAACGCACTGCCGATTTAAGCCTTGCCACGGGTACCAAGGTGACACTCCCCACTTCTAAACGCGAGTTGGCGACTCATCTATCCATGGATGACACTGTCACAAACCTCTCCCCCAACTACCTATCATTCCTCGGCGCAATGAACGATGAAGTGAACATGATTCTCTCAATGTCCTGCTCTTCGGAGCAAATTGCCAACATTGGTGTTGCCGGTAAGCTTCAATGTACTGACAGCCAGCTTGGTGATACGGCATCTCCCAACTGTGCTTGCTGCATGAAGGATGATGACTACACACTCGCCACTTCACGTAATACTGGCGTACCACCAGCATACACAAACTGCAACACCTACTTTGATGACGAAGGTCCTCTTCTCTCAAAGTTGAGTCTCTTGGCATCACAAGATGGAGGTGTTGCCATCAAGTCTGCGGGAGAGTTAAAGTATGATGGATCGGGCGACAACTTCTCTGCCACTACCTTTGGACAGACTGAAATCCACACAGCATTGATCCAAAGCCATACCGTTAACGATTTGATGTTTGGTTACCCCTCAGCCTATCTTGGCATGGTGGCATTCCGCGCTCAAATGGATCAAGCGAAAAAGTCATTCTCATCTCCACTCAGCTCGACTGAACTTGCCAAGCGTATGCTCACCGGACAAGTAGATGCCGACCTTTCCTTCAAGCTTGGAAACATTGCCGACTACACGAGTAAGGTTGGTTCTGTCTGCTTTGCTACATGTCTCGAAGGCGAGTGCTCAGGCAATGCACCCGAACGTCAAGAAACGAGTGATGCCGATAAGATCAAGCTTGGTAGCATTGAGTGCAAGCCATACACCTCCACCTTTGAAACCGTTGCCAAGTGCACTGCCGTCAACGCTGCTCTTCAACTCGATGCTAACGCACCTGGATACGAAGAATGTGTCTGTGCCAACGGAAGTGATGAGTGGTCAAGTCAAGGATGTTGCCTGGCAGCAGGACAGCACGATGGTGATGATCTCATGGGTGAAGGATGTCTCTTCGAGGTTGCTGGAGTTGTCGATCCCAACTATGCTGGACTCGACACGTCTATTGCCAACGCAATCGATCTTGGTGCCGCATTACAGAGCTGGATTGGCAACGAGCAGTCAACCACCTCATCTGAATTCATGTGCCCAGCCGAAGGAACTGAGATTGACGAGCATGAAAAGTTTGGATACTACGAATCCTTCGATGAAAGTACTCAACACATTAGCTACTACAGCACGGGCAACGATCGTATTCGCCAAGATGATGTAACCAACACTGCATCGACTGAATACTCATCCCCCGTCACTGGTAGTTCTGGCAAGTACTTCACACCCAAGGGACTCTATGTCAAGGTTGGAACAAGTCAAATCTCTGACGGCATTCCCGAGAAGGCGTATCCCGTGTATGTTCCTAGTGCAAAGAAGTCAATCGACTTTGTCTTTGAAGGTTTCCGCGAGAACTTCAAATACAACAAGGTTTGTGGAACTGACACATGCATCGTTAGTGCTCGTATGATTCCCAACGTGACGGCATTTGCTTTCGATGAGCTCGAGGATAATGGTTCGGGCTTGCCATTCAGTGGATTACAACCTGTTGGTCACATGAGTGGTCCAGCAACGACGGGCCGTCCCGAGTATGTTCACGAGCCACTCTTTGTAAATGGCGACGAAGCCTTGTACACCCAGCAAGATAACACCTACGCCGATACATCTGATGGTAACGGTATTAAGATTTACCGTCCGTCAACTTCTTCTGCTCCTGGTGCCTTTTCTCCCACTGCCACAAACTACCAACTCGTGGACAAGGCCTATGTTGACTCACAGAGCAAGGATCTACAATCTCATATTGACATTGAGCTTGCTACCGGGTTGGGTGCTCGTCAGAGGATGAGATTTGGTACAAGTTACTCCATTTGGGAATGTGATCCAGCTACCAACGACAAGTGCAAGATGCCTGTCAACTCCAAGGGTGGCAATTCATGCTATGCCACCACAGGAACAACAACATTTGGTGCATTGGCATCTGCCGACAAGAATGATCTCACAACACTCAATAGGAACTCCTTCACTTACCCCTGCTCTGCAGCAAATTTGTTAACACCCAATGTTGTAGGTGGCAAGATTGTACCACAATATTGGTATGAGGAATCTACAATCCACTCAACTACTGATGAGATTGATCTTCTTGCCAAGTATGCTAGTGATTACAGCAAGGCCGGCTTGAACTTCCTCGTGGTATTCTCACTTGCCGGCTTTGTTGGTTTGTTTTTGGGCTTCAGTATGCTCTTCTTGTGCTTGTGTTTCGAGCAGGACCACAGCTTCATGGCAAGTGGGGGGAAGCCGGGGGGCAATGGCTCGACTAAGCAATCTACTTCCGCAGCTCCTTCCACGGCTGTTGGGGCGTGAGTGTTGATGAATATATAGTAGTATCCTCATATTCCAACATTCATAATGGATGAACTTTGTCAGCAACTTTTGTGGGTGGATATGATATAATGTAACATGTATAGTGAATAGTTTTATTTGAACAGGAGAGTATGAGTCTTTTTAATGTAGATATGATGCTGTATTGTCCTATCTTATTCAAAGCTTGAGATGTTGATGAAGGTCGATTGATTCTTTCTATTCATTTATGATTGCAGCCATTTTTTATTGAGAGGAGATATTCTGTGGCCAGAGACAGAACAAAATAACTCACTTCATAATAACAGTCTCTGGCTACAAGCGAGTGCCAACAGTGTGGCATAATACCAATCGACAATAAATGATATTCATACCTTCATTTTGCCTCTTGAATAACTCTTTGACCAGAGGCCTTGCGACAAGAACCAAACCGATTCTTATCTGACACTTTTGCAATTCGACTACCGAACTGCACGGCTCTTTTCACAAGGGTTGAGCACTCCTTCAATACAAGGTTGAAGAGTTAGTGAATATTAGCAAGACATAAGACATGAAATATATCAATATTGTACAGAATATATACTCACCTCTACACCAATCATTCTAGCAACCTTTCTAAGGATCAACTTATCTCCTTCGCCCGGTGGTAGATCTAAATTGCACTTTTGATCAACGGGTATTGCTTCAAGGAAAGCAACAAGATCTTCATCCAAGTATGGAAATCGAGCTTCCTTCCCATGATCAGAAAGACATCGATCATCTCTACCTAGATTTCGTATCCATAGACGATCAACTTCCATTTGAAGCTCTTCTCGCAGTGCATCATACCCGCTACGCTGATATGTTGTTCTATGTCTACCATATCCGGCCATTTGTTCATCTGCCCCGACTCCACTCAGTAGTATCTTTGCCTGAGATGTCGTTGTTATACTTTTATCTGGGCCCTCCTGCTTTGGTACCTTTCCTCTTTTCTTCTTCTTTTCTTTTATATCTTTGTTGTCATTATTGTGAATAGGGCATATCATTGCATTTCTTCCAAGATACGAGCTGATGGGGTTTTGATACTTGCAACAACAGAACTTGCATGCATGGAATAGACAGCCCGATACAGGAGCAAGACGTGTGCAGCCAGGTCGTATACAAGTTTGTTTTGATATCTCCTTCTTGTTATTTATAGACTGGTCACCATTTGCAAATCGTAGAAGCGGTTCTTGTGATGAAGTGTCTTCTTTCTTTTCATCCAAGCTTCTTCTAACATTCTCTACTTCATCCATATCTAATAGTCTTCCTTTACCGCGAGCAGCAAACCAGAATGCAGTTGATATATTATAATCCATTGTCGATTCCAAGGGAGAGATTAGTTGTCGAATGTGTTTTTCATGATCCAATACTTCTTGATATGGAACATCCACAGCAATGAACCTCCAATTCCTTTCTGGAAATCGAAGTAGCATCTCATGGTAGGATAGAATGGCAGCCAATCGATCAGGTGAATTCGGTATATTGTTGTTTCCGCCATTTGTTTTGTCATTATAGAATGATACATTGATTAAATCAATAGGTTGATTGTGAGGCACATGTCGATGACTCAATGCCGCAAGAACAACAGAGTCAATACCCCCTGAAAATAGTACAGCCACTGATGCATCAGTTGCAGATTGTGATTTCGAAGGTGGTGCGTGCATTACTCGTCGTTGCACAGACTTGTCCAAAAGTTGTAGCAGATTGTTTGCAGCTGCATCTAATGATTCGTTCGTATCCTTTATTGACATATCCGATACTAGTCTCTGAATATTCATATTTATATTTCTGGGTATAGGTATGGATGACTGTTCATTTGTGCACAAATCCAATCTGTACACAATTCCTGGTGATACTTCTTCCCATGTATTATTCTTCATACTATCAAATGTTACTGATGATATAGCCGTAATACCATTGATTGCAATAGACTTATTGATGAGCAAAGACCGTCTTCCCAAACAGTCTCTACCATAGTAAATTGATCTTGAACTTGGAACATATAATATGAAGGCAAATTCACCATGTATTCTACCGATGGCCTTTGCAATAGCATCATGTTCATGATTATTATCAATATTTTGTGATTGATTGATGGCATTTTGCAATATGTTTGATATCAAAATGGTATCCGATTGTTGTTCTTCCATTGATACTAGCTCGACCATGTTTGCATATATTAGATTGTTGTTTGTGCTGCATTCATTTGTTTCTTCCTCTGTATATGTGTAGCATTCACCATTCCAACAAAGAGCACTCTTTTGATCATCATCAGAGGAAGATGCGGAAAACAATACTGGTTGTGCCAAAGGTTGATTACCTCGCATATGTAGTACACTTGCATGAAGAGTTATATTATATTCTTGATAATTTTGTACATGATATTGTTTACACGGTACATCTGGTCCCCTATTTGATAAACTTTGTGATAGTTGTCTATTCAACTCTAAAATGGCAACATGATTATTATCTTCACATGGTTTGTTGTTATGACAAAGTAAACCAATACCACACATGATATACCAAAACAAAGATCAAATACCTCTAGCACCGTAATAACTATTAACCGACTAATCTAGACTTACAGAGCTATCTTCATTGACATATGGCAATGCAAAAGGAAGACAGAGTGCACACGAGAGGTCAGATGAAATTGTGTGCTAAGCTTTACGCTACTTCTCTAGCTAAAGCTTGATGAGACAGAATGAGTGCTTCCAGAAGAGTATCCAAAGAATAGCGCGTCATCAGTGACGAACGAAGAGCTCAAATCATCCTGTATCCGTGACAGAGCAGTTCTATAGAGGATACCGATAAGGTATGCTCTTAAGTCACCCAAAAAACAAAGACGAGCATCCCGAGTCACAGAACTGCTCGGAACGAACTAACAAATTTCTCTAACTATACTGGAAGAAAGCTGAAACTCATATTCATATCTCTGCAATAAAAAAGCAAACACAATCTGATTCCCTCGTAGCAAGTAATCATCCGTACCGATGAAAGAGTACGTACATATCTATCTAAGATGCTACGGGTCCATGATAAATGAATGGATTCTGAAATTGATACGGTATTAGCTCTTCAGAGCTTGGGGTATATCTATTGGGTGTTATGGAAGTGAAGGGAATCGGATTATGCATTGACTTGATACGCAGATGATAGATATGAGCGTCTATGATAAGATCTTATCCGTCCAGTCTTCGAAGTATCCTGTGGGAGAGCTAATCCCTTATCTGACTACTAATGCCGACGTCAGACCAGGAAGATCAATGTGAAGACTGGAGATAGCCAATGGAGACTCGGAATAAGAAATCAAGTGCAATATCTCTTATCTCGAACATAAGGCCGAGAAATCGAGGGAACATAAAAGCGATACACCATGGACTTGGAGATACCTGAGCTTGTGAGCGGTTGATACTACACATGATATATATCTATATCATCAATCAGTATCGGCTTGGGGGTCAAGACGTGTGGAGAGGCAGCTTGGTATTGATATCGTCATCGATGATATGAATGATGACGACTAGATTCGCTCGAGAGAGTATGTCTGGCGAGGACTATCTATCAAGAGCTCAAATACCTGCCGAACGCTTCTGGAACAATTCAATACTGGTGAATGACCGGCCAGTAAAGTCTCGTGCATAATAGAAGAGAAGTTGGACATATGCGGCGTCCATTGTTCCTTGAAGTCTTCATCATATAACTCTCCGGCGGAGTATCTGAGGATACTCAATAAGTGCTCGAACTTGATGCGTCAGGTGATGGTTGATTGTCCATGGGCCCTTGAGAGGAGATAAAGGATAGGTGCTGGCCAGCGGTAGATATCCTCTCAACTTGTATAACGTAGTAGGTAGAACTGGTAGATGGTCTCGGGTGTCAAGCAAGCCGATCCTTTTGATTGGATGCTGACATTAAAAAAAAAAAAAAATCTGGGGGTGAGCTATGCTCATGGTATGTCAAGACGTGATCAAGGCCTTGGTACCATTGGATGATGTATGATAGTGGTGTCTATTCGACAAGGCAGATATGCCGGAAAAGATGTATGAATGATAGGTGATTGATAGTTGTTGCTAGCAGATGATATGTACTTCATACCAACTCGTGAGGCGTCCCTCGAAAGATAAGGTATGAGTATAGATATGCTGCAAAATCATAAAGCTGATAAAGATTTGATACGTGATATATCATATTGAAAGTGGCAAGATAGCCGTGACATATAAGATAAAGTCAATGATTAGGTTAAAATATAATAGTACATATGATATGTACATCGAAGCTAGAATAGCACACATGATGTGTTCACATTTGTGATTCGTTTGATATATGATATGGGCTGACTAAGCCGATGAATGAACAAATGCAGGATGATACCATGCTGATAATAGAACAAAGAATGTGTGGCATAGATAGCCGATATGATATATCTCGTGCTGGAGTGAAGATGTACACCTCAACTCTTGAGAATAAAGATACGTCCTTGAGAGACAGAAGGTAGAAACTTCTGCTATACCTTGCCGGTGCACAATGATAAGAACCAGATACGTCTTGAGGAACCAAATGACGTGATGAACATACAACGTTGTGAACAAGATTGTATCTACGGCAGGTAGGCTTCGAGGACAAGTGAAGAGGAGGTATGTCTTGAAATGAGTGCCATACTGCAAAGCATATCCTCTCGAAGATGGTTGCTCGCGTCCAGGTCACTCGATCAATAAAAGATGGGCATAAACTGCAATACTAGCAGAGATCATTGATGAAGATATGAGTAGGGACAGCTGGCAACATAAGCCGGTGTCAACCTACTTATGTGAAGTAGAAGATATGATGGTGGGGCTTGCTTGAAAAATGAAGTAGATACCTTGACAATGATATTGATAGAGTAGAAGGTCAGCCGAGGAAGAAGAACGGCGGAAGGATACGACCTGCAATAATGAAAAGATGGTGATGAGATATGATATTCATATCGTCAAGGATGATAGTAGGTAGATAGCGTGCAAGATGGCAGCTAAAGAAAGTGGTAAGATGACCACGTAAAAACTCTCAGATGATATGCAATCATTGCAATTACCGTATGATACGGTCTAGGATGATATAATATGATTGGTTAAGCCAATCGATAGAAGGATAGGCAGGAAGAACATATGATATGCTAATCGTGGAATTGATGACCACATGATATGATAGAGGGGTGGAGGCGATGCTCACACCAATGGAATAAATGCCGTGCATGGATAGCAACAGCAACTCTGACGATATATCGTGGCCTCTGAGATGGAATAGGATAGAGGAGGAGAACACAGAGTAGGTTGATCGAGGAACATAGATTGCAAGAATTCTGATCAGAATTTTGCATCTCGACAAATGGGGAGAAGAGCAATGACGATGATACGCCACGCCTAGAGCAACCTACACCGTAGAAATCCAACTACGATGGATAGAGGAGTGAAGATCATCACAAACATGAGTTCGATCATTCACATGGGGCACCACAAAAGGAAGACAGAGTGCACACGAGAGGTCAGATGAAATTGTGTGCTAAGCTTTACGCTACTTCTCTAGCTAAAGCTTGATGAGACAGAATGAGTGCTTCCAGAAGAGTATCCAAAGAATAGCGCGTCATCAGTGACGAACGAAGAGCTCAAATCATCCTGTATCCGTGACAGAGCAGTTCTATAGAGGATACCGATAAGGTATGCTCTTAAGAATGCCGCAATAAAACTGCGCGAATAGGGACCACCACCAACAAGATCATAACACGTGGAATAAACTAAGTCAACTCTCACTCGACATGCATAGCCTTCATAGATAAATGCTATTAGCTTAAGTTCCTATCTTATGCTCTGTATCTCTCTCGTCAGATATTATCTCAGTTGAATCAATTCTTTCAATATCACAGTTTATTACTTCCTGTTGTTGCCCTAACTCTACCTGTTCGCTATCATCTTGCTCCTCTTGTTCAGCAATGATTAAATTCAGTTCTCTTTTTGCATAACATGATATCACAACTATGCCGAGCACGCCTACAACTACTCCTACCACTTTCATAATAGACGCAAGAAATCAGTAATAGACAACATGTAGAACTTATGAACTTTGGAGTCACTTACCAATTGAGGCAATTCTAGCTCCTCTTTCGACATCATTACTGTCATCGCCCATGTCCATGGATGAGCCCGCACTGCAACCAACAAATACAAATAATGCAGTACCTATGGCAAGAGAGTAACCATATCCGTTATATGTGCACTGAACATAAAACTACAATTCAAACTCCTCTCACCTGGTAACAGACCAATCAATGCTAAAGTATAATCACGAAAAGCAACTGCTGTTGCTCCTGCGATATAATTCAAAGCATTATATGGGATAATTGGAGAGAGTCTTAATAGGCAAAAGATTCTGAAGCCCTTCTTTTCCATAGTCTTATCAACTGCTTTGAACAATGAGTATCTATCGAGCCATTTACTAACACAATCTCTGAGCAAATATCTACCCAAGATGAAGCTTAATATACTTCCTATACTTGCGCCTACGAATACAACTGCTGTACCGATGACAACTCCTCTCCCCAACCCAACTATCATTCCATAAACTAAGCCACATCCAATCGTAAGCAATGCTCCTGGTATGAAGAGTAGAGTACTAAGGGCCACAACAAACGTCAAAACGAATGCTCCAGCAGTAGGATTACAATCTATCCAAGTGTAAAGGGATGTGAATGCACTTGATACATACTTTGTTGTAAATGAATCGATTATGACAAATATAATAACCGCGGTTAGGATGAGAAATACTATAATTTGATTCCGTCGTCTTATCCTTTCTATTTGTATTTGTTCCTGTATTTCTTCATTATCAAACTCGTCATCTCCTTCTTCATTATTATTAGTATTACTATTACTACTTCCTTCATTCGTATTGATCAGGTCTTCATCAGTATTGTTGTATGTCATATCAAATCATTACCATATTATTATTATCATCGTCACCCACCTTCTTTGAATCTTCGTTCATACTTATTAGTTTTTTATTAATACCTCAACCTTTAAAATTATTACTACCTCAACCTTTTCTTTTTACAGACGTTGCACCATCAACTCTCATTATATCATGCTCGAGCAGTGTAACTTGTATCGTAACTAATAACTGCACTGTAGTCTGATAGTCTACTGGTCACCATGAGAGTCTAAAAAATTACCTACATACAATGTCAAATGTCAATGTTTTAGCAACATCCATCATATCACCCTACTAATTGATTAATAGACCCCGTTATCATCATGAACCTGGCCCTTCGAGTAGCAGCGGCAGTATTGTCTGTCCCTCCTGAGGTACTAGGCCCAATAGTGTAAGTAGAGTATACTTATCGTTATCTTATCCTTTTGAGTTTTTACCACATCACATCCATCATTACACATCCATCATTACTACTAGATATGTGATACCACATAATGTATCGTTGATGTCGATGGCTAACATACTTTATGCTCTCTCTCCTCTCCTCTACTAGGCCGATGTTGGCCCCACCTCCACGGAATGCAATGGAATTTGATCTAAGAAATGAAGTTGGTATGTATCCGACATCATTGTCCTCCTGTTACATATTGTGAAGTGTCTTATTTTATCTCAAAATGATTTCCTTCATATATTTATATCATAAACATCAGATTCAGTATTATCAGGAGACTGTTCAGCTGCTGGAGATAAACCATTGTTTGCAATATCAGAAGAAGAAACAAAATTCGTTAATTGCCAAACAGGACTTCCAACAGATAATGACATTTTATACAAAAGTGATAAAGACGCAGCACCAGAACCTTCGACTTATGGAGAAATTACATCACTAGGATCTCGACAGCTGTTTGATTATATGGGCTTGATAAGACAAGATACTACAAATTATAAACCAAACTATCAGTTTTTCGATTTAGGTAGTGGAGGCGGAAGGCTTGTTATGCAATCCCATCTTGAGTTGCCATCAGTAATTAGATCTGTTGGTATCGAATTATCTCCGTCTCGTTCCAATATTGCAATACAAACATGGGACAATCTCGTAAAGAGTGGAAATGCAAAAAGAATTCGAAAGATGGCCGAGAAGAGCTGGGGTATAAATAACAACGATGACATAATAATACCTATGGTTGAATTAATCGAGGGTGATCTCTTCGAGCTTGACATATCCAAAGCTACACATATGTACATTGCTTCATTATGCTTTTCAGAAGAGATGCTAGAAAGACTTGTTGATAAGATTGAAAGAGAAGGAGAGAATCTGCAAATAGTTGCCACAATACGAGAATTACCATTGAAGGAGGAGAGTGATGATACTGATGAAAATAGACAAGCTATATTAGGAAGAAAGCCTTGGCAGGAGTACCTACAGATGTCTTGGACAAAAGGTAGAGGTGAAGGATGTCCTGTTCATTTCTACAGTGTGTCTCGACCAACAAAGTAGTAGTTATGATTATGATTCAAGTCTCCTGAGTATGTGATAAAGCAAGCCAATGTTGCTTTGTCAACGCATTACAACTGGAGAGTAGACGATCATGATCAAAGACGAATACATGGCCGTCGAGTTGATAAAAATGCCTTGCATATGGTACTGGCGGAGCGAGCTACAACTGAATTGAAGAGTAAATTTCAGGGTAGGTCTTAACATTGTTAGAAAGGTTATTATACTATTTCATTGACGATTTAAATGAAGCTTATGTTGACCTCAAGGAGATTTGGCCTGATTTGCAGAAGAAGTACAATCACTATCTCAAGGGTCGTAAGAAGTCTCACACATCTCACTCCGCCAAGGGAGAGTTTATGAAGACTGTTGTGGTGAAGGTTGTTCGTATCCTTCAAAAGTATTGTGCCGACTGTGATATGGAACTTGCCTTGATGATCTCTACTGGATTGGAGGAGGCATACCGTGGTTGTGATCAGGATCACATCTTTGATAATGTTTGTCGATCATTGAATGATGACGAGTGTACCAAGATTCGCAATGTGTCGGCCATGATGAGTTTCACTCTCTTGAAGATTCTACGTGAACTGATCTACTCGGCAATCACTTGCTTCCTTTGCCACGACCGTCGTGCTAATAAGGATTGTGCCAACATTAAGCATCCCAACACTGCTGACAAGTGTGAGAAGGAGTACCCCGAGATTGAGGAGATTGTTCCTTTATCCAAGGTTATCAGTGGCGGTGAGGGAGAGTTGGATGAAATGACTGACGGAAGCGCTATCACAGCGACTATTGAGGAGATGATCAAGAAAGGGACCGACGAATACACGTACGAGCAAGCTAAGAAGACATACGAGGCATCATCTGGTGGTATGAAGTTGGAAGACAACTCAATTTGGACAGAGCCTGACTATGAAAGTGCCCCACGAACTGAGAGGACTAAGCTTTTGAAGAAGACGTTTGATGATACTTTGAAACGCAAGGCTGGAAAGTGTGCATGCTGTGGCCTTCCGATTCGTAATCTACCAGTCAAGTACTTCCAAGGTTTCGATCTACATCATATCAATGAGCTATTGAAGCGATACGAGCCTGCTAATATGTTGGGCTTTAGCATCCAGACAAAAGTGAGGGAGTTTCGTGAGACGGTTCTACTTTGCAAAGCTTGTCACTCAAGTATTACTCATGATGTGGTCTCTTTGAATGAGTTCATGGCAATGTTGCGTCGTGAGGGAGTTATTGATGAGGATGGCAACATCATTCAGTAGAGAGGTTAGAATAGAGATACATAATATTATTATTAGTTTCTTTTTGGATATCTACAACACACAGTAATGTATCTTATTATGTGTTCGGTAATTAGTACGGTTATCAACATTAATCTCTATGCTAACCCAACTCATAGCTCACAATCTTCACCCTCTTTCATTGAGTTGTATCTCCATCATTCTTTTGTTTGACGGGTTAGAATCGAACCCGTACTTGCCCAGTGACTCTCTTGAACCCCCAACCTTTCTAGATAGATCATAAGCCATCAGAGGGCACTCTTCTACTCTGAGACACTATGTCCGAGTGGTTAAGGAGGTAGATTCGAAATCTACTGGGCTTCGCCCGCGCAGGTTCGAATCCTGTTAGTGTCGATATCTTTTGTATTCTAAGTCTATATGTATCTTGATCAATAAGATGATGATTGGAAAGTAGTTTGTATGTTGCTTGTATTAGCTTTAGACTGCAACATAACTTCACCAACAATTGAGATTTGTATTGACATTTGTCTCCTCTCTTTGATGAGAGTATTGAGTATTGACATTTGTCTCCTCTCTTAGAAAGCTATCATGTCTTATAAACTCGCATGATCTTTTGCCGCTGTTTACCACTAGTTCATATATAAGAGAAGTATACCATTGATCAGATGAAGAGGCGAGTGTAAATAACAGTTGGTATGCATGCAAAAAGATTGCATACTCCATCCGAGAGTTGAACTCGGGACCTCAGCCGTGTGAAGGCCGCGTCATGACCTCTAGACCAACAGAGCTTTTCTCAAGGATACCGGAATATATAATTTATAAAAAGTATATTTTACTGAAGTGAAGAGAAGAAGTACGAGATGATTGACGATAATCATCAATGTACGTAATGTACCTATGTAGTGCTACTTCATACGTGCCATTGGTGAATATAAGTGAGGAATAAACAAATAATTATTGTAAATCTATGCTTCAAATATATCCTAAAGGATAAGCAAAGACCTATAGCAAACGTATCTACAATAGATATAATTTGAGACCATACGATACGCTAAAAGCTGTTCATCATATCAGACTCAAAATAATCCATAAACTATTATCATAAGAACTATTTAGTATCTTACTACAGAGATTTATTGCAACACAATATTAGGTAAATGAGATGGATAAGCATAACAACCGACGAGATGAGGGCAGGAAACGCAGCCGACATCACCATAGCCGGAGTAGAAGTGGTAGTAGAGAGGACGATGACGATGATAGTTATCACAGACGACGTCACAAACACAAATCTAAATCTCGTCACAAAAAAGATAGATATTACGATGATGATAGTAGCAGTAGTGAATCATCAACTGATAAGAAAAGGCACTCAAAGAAGAGGCACCGTAAAGATAAGAAACATAAAAAGAAGAAGGATAAAAAAGATAGGCATAAGAAAAGCAGTAGGCGCCATCACAGTCGAAGTAAATCACCATCTCCAATAGTTGAATCAAAAGCACCTCCAGGGGCTCATGAACTAGCATCAGCACTAACACAACTCTTTCATGCATATCCTGCCATGTCATCTTTAGATGAGGGTGGTATTCCTCTTTTATTTATACAACTGAGTAGAGGCACTGAGTATAACTTATCACAAATGCCAGATAGAAAGTTAGCGTGTCTATTACAAGTTGTGTTTGAGGCATTAAAAGTTCATGGTATGGAATTAGGAAGTGATGGGGCTTGGAAATGGGGAAATGCTCCAACGGGTGGTGGAAATGATAATGACCTTGCGTTATTGCGTTTAACCCGTGCGTTATTGAGCGGAGCAGGAGTTACTATTGACAGTGTAGTAATGTATGAAGAAGATCAAATGCAAAAACTAAAGCAAATGCAACAAGAGAAAAGTAGTAAAGATGAGTCACAAGTAAAAGCAACAGCTACAACAAATACACAAGAAGTAGAAGAGAATGAAAAGGATATCAGACATCGTAAGCGAGTAGAGAGAATGACTTCGCAGTTGTTGGATCGGTTCGACCCAAAAGATTCATCATCTTCCGAGTCCTCTCTTTCTAATGAATTGCAAGGTATTTGTGATGTATTGAATGAAGGGGAAAGTATTCAATTGAATGGTATTGAAAATAGCAAGCTCAAAGCGACACTTACTCAATTATTTCAATTGGTTGGCTTGGAATTGGTTGAGATGGATGATGAAGACAGCGATGATGAGAAAGATAATGACAGTAATAATGGAGAAAAGGCAATGGGATATGCACTACCTGATATGGCTACTAGAGATATAGTGGCTTCAAACCTCAATGAAGTGCTGCGTGTATGTCGATTTCGAAGTAGTGGTGGATCTGAAAGTGCCCCAACATCATGGAAATCAAAACCTTCATTACATCAACCTGACAATGCACATCATGAAGAGAGCAGTAGTGATGATGAAGATGGGCCGGCGCCACTAGGTACAGTTGCAGCTGCTAAAGCAGCCAAGCGCAAACGTCCACCGTCTCAAGACAACAAAGCAAAGGCAGGAGAAATAGATGAAGGAGGAAGAGAGGAGTGGATGTTAGTTGCAGGTGAGCATGATTTCCTCAAGGGTATATCCAAATCAACAAAGAGTCGGACTTTCAAAAACGAGAAGATGCGTGGGCAGTCTATCGCTGCCACCGCTGCCAGTGCTCAACCAATCAATCCACAAGTATTAGAAGAAGTCAATGCAATACAGAAAGCATATGAGCAATCGCGAGGTCCATCACTATTTGATGCACATAGGGAAAAGGTACAACAGAAGAAAGAAGAGGAGAAAGGTAAAAAGGAGTGGAAATGGAGCAGAGACAAGAATTTGGATGATGGCCGAAGAGTTGATAAAAATGCCTTGCATATGGTACTGGGCGGCGCTACAACTGAGTTGAAGAGTAAATTTCAGGGTAGCTTAGGTCGTAACTAATTAAGGGAATATATTATATTTACCCTACCTGAATCTGACTGGTTCTATTCCTGTACTGAGAAAGTGATATGTCAATAGTGAGTGATTAATCTCGGGTATCTATTTCAACAAAGCCCAATCCTTTCCCCTGTAAGTTGTTCCCATCATAATCAATCAACCAAGTTACTTGAGTGTAGCTTTGTCCACATGGCCTTCCCCTATCATTAGGATGAGGTTAAAATCCAATTCATTGGCACCAAAACTTGGAGACACTATGTCCGATCGAGTTAGAGTTAACATAAAGACGAAAATGTGTGAAGCTCAAGTAGGCAGGCTTGAATCCTGTTAGTGTCGATTATCTTTTGCATTCTAAGTCTATATGTATCTTGATCAATAAAGATGATGATTGGAAAGTAATTTGTATGTTGCTTGTATTAGCTTTAGACTGCAACATAACCTTACCAACAATTGAGATGTGTATTTAACATGTAGTTATTGCTTGTCAGTTAACTTCCCATCTTCATTCTCATTAACTCATTACAGTTTGCTTCGCCCATTATATTCTTTAATTTGTCCATTAGTACGTCATGAGGAGGTTGACCGCCTGGTTGAGGATTCAACTCCATTTCTGTTCTCATTTGTAGAGTCGCTGATCGATAAAGGCAGTCCAATGTCTCTTTCCTTTGTTGTTGTATATCATCATTAGTTAGGTTTGAAAAGTCATCTTCACTACTTCGTCCAGTACCACTATCAATCAGATCAATGGCCTTCCTGTAAGCGGCCACTGCTTGTTTAAAGTTGTTTTGACTAGCTTGTATGTCTTTAGATTGATAACTTGCAAGGGCAGAAGTAGACAGAGCAGATCCAAAACTATGCCATGTGGAGATGCTTGTCGAGTCACAATCGATGGCCTTCAAGTAGTGATCTATTTCAGTGTCAATATCATCACATAAGGTTCCAAGATTGCAGTGGGCATTGGCTAGTACTCGATTGGAGACGCCGGGTGTCTTAACGAGACGTTTCAGTACATTAGACTCCTCTTGAGTATTGCCCAGTTTTGAATAAGACTGATATAAGGTTTGTAGCGCATCTCCATCTTTTGGATCTACACCAAGACAAATATTCATACAGTCAATGGCCTTCTCGTAGTCACCGGTTTGATAGTATCCAATGGTACCGAGATAGTATGATGCCGAACAAGAATGTGGATTTGCAGTATGCAGACAATCCTTGACCACATCTAATGCCTTGGTTTGATATCCTTCTTTTTCATATATATGAGCCAAGTTGGCATACGGTAAATCACACCTCGGATTGAATGCAATCGCTGCCTCGAGACAATCTCGTACCAGAGTTGCATCAGACGAGCATGGATTATCCATCAACTGTCTTGTTACCTCGACCTTCTTTTTGTGCATACAGAATCCTCCTATTATGTACCTCGTTCCACTTTCTAAAGGATTGCCACCGTGACGAATCCCACCCGGTCGTACTGTACATTGTCCAATATCCATTTCAATGATTTTGTTGCTTGAATTGTCCTCCCCACCGACTTTTGTGAGGCCTTCAACAAATGTCCCCCCACCTTGATATTCACTATTAGAGTTTAATGCAAATGTAAATGATAGACAGCCTTGATCAGTATGGATCTCAGTTCGTAACCCAGGTGCATGGATATATTTGAACATGTATGCATTATCAACAACTAGATTTTCAATACCATCACAGAAATCTGGGAATTGATAATTAAGTGCTTCAAATAATCTTGTCTTCACCATACGAGTGAACCACTCTTTAATTTCCGGCGGGCCATCCTTGATGAAGAATCCTTGAACATAATATTGTCCCGATTCCATCTTTGGCCATTCTCGTTGTTGTCCATCTTCATCTACTGACGAGTAATACTCTTCAGCCTTTTGTATAATTTCATCACATTCTTCTTTGGTAAACATTGGTGTTTCTCGTTTAGTAACAAAGACTGACTTGTTACCCAATTCATCATGAAAATCAGGAAGGTGATATCCGTCTGCTACAATGTTATACTCATCAAACTGTAGAGAGTTTAAAAACTTCTCTCTTTCCTCATAAGTGCTTGCTGATACACTATCTGTATCAAAGTTTGTTATTGCTTTTTGTATTGCCTTCGAATGGCGTTCCATTGCTAGATCTAATTTACTTTGTAGAAATGTATTATCAATGTGTGAGATATATGGAGGCAAACCCTTTGTAGAAGGTAGTGATTGGATAGCTGATACTACGCCGACGATACATAATATTATTGATACAACGATCTTCATTTTTCCTATGACACTTGTATTTTTATCTTGTGCATATGATGTGTACTTCGTGATTTCTACCTCTATTATGATATGACAAACCAACCTGTGCAATTATACTGATCAGTATCTAGATAATTATTGACGCTGCCTACTAAGAACAAACCAACTTGTACATACAACAATATCGTAATATCGTAAGTGATAGCTTTTGTGATGTATGAGAGTGTCAAAAAAAAATGAAATGTCTCAACTCAAAGATACACTTCAACAGGAATAATGTTATATGATTATATCGACCAATCCAAATATATTGCCTCGAATCACACGCAATCAGCCATTGGACTACAGCCAGAAACTACTGTTACCGATTGTTAGTTGACTAGTCTTTCGCGATCTTCAATTGGTTGTGTTCAGTGACAGCTGACAATATGAGTTTGAGTTCAATGTTCGATGCCGATGCTATTGCAAGTAATCACTTCTATATCTTCCCCTCCTATCTAGTAGTTCGAAATGCAAAAAGCAATAACAAACTTTGATACAGA
>Ga0214481_100145_pt1 | contig 34674 bp, 24 predicted proteins | sample M1_20Mar14CPVII9_4_FD_165057 | JGI IMG/M metagenome (GOLD analysis project Ga0214481, IMG submission 165057) | Marine eukaryotic communities from Monterey Bay, California, United States - M1_20Mar14CPVII9sort6BwellG10 | ecosystem: Environmental > Aquatic > Marine > Unclassified | place: USA...
TCTTTGTAACGCTAATAAAGTATATATACTATGATTCCATTAAGGTGTATTGCAAGAGAGTCTATGTCGAGAATCTGCAGTAGAAACAAAGAGAAGAATTACAATCATGATTGTAACACATCTACAACAATAAAAAGACCAAGGTATGCGGATTAAATTGTACCAACCAAATGATGCATACATAAAATGATACATATGTATCTATATATCGGGTCTATGCTGTTTTCTGAGAGTAGAGGCAACGATATACCTCAAGTTCATCATGTTGTAAAATGTTTGTTAGAACATCAGTTATCTATTCTTTGGGATAGTAAGGAGGTATTCGACGACAGGCAATAATATATCATTGGTATTAGAATTAGTTAATACCATTAAATAAATCTAATAATTTATCAGCTAGTTGCTGTTGGATAGAAGTAGAAGTGTTGCAAATAGAATAGTGGATACTAATGTTAATATATATAAAAACATTATTCTATTTACATACTCTATTTTATATTTTATGTTAATGCTAGATGTTTTCGGCCCTCTCCATCAAACATAATATCACTGCTTGTTCTTAATCCTTCAATTTATATCAATATATCACATCTAACTGAAAACATACGAACTCTATGCGAACTTCTAGTCTCAACTCAAAATTAGTTCATATAATTGTTGTTTCATTATATATATTGCAACGGTAGAACCCAATTAGTCATCACATATATATATATTGCCAATGACTCTTGTTTATATAAATTTAATAGGCATTTGATGTGATGTTATTGCTGGCGATGATACACCGATTCTACATTGTTCATAAGTGATGGGTAGTAACTTTCTTCTTCTGATAACATCAATTATTGATATATGACCGAGCCAGCTCATCATCTTAATTTTGTGCCATCCTTAAGCACTAAATCTATTCAGTATGATATAATTGGCGTATAGAGCCCTTAAGGATGGCAGGGAATAAAATACTATCGGAGTTGTGCCTCAATCATTATTGCAATCGTCGAATGACGGTGCATCACAACATATTTTTTTTCGGTGGCGCTGTCGATTGATATCGGCCATCTCACGTCCCATGACTGTTACAAACGATGATAGTGACTGTATATGAAGGCGGGAAGGCGGTATGGTCGGGCCATAGGCTGTAGATATTCATCAAAGGAGTGGATAGCACATCAACCATCGGAAGGTGGACTAATTTCGTGTTATTAGTGGTAACGGTTTTAGCGGCGGCGCATCGTATATCTGGATAGACCCTAAGCACTAATTTGATTTAATAGGTTGTTAAGAGCATATTAAGCCATTTAGGTCCGTGGGGAATACAATATTGGTGGAGTGGTGCCTATCTACATTATGGCCATGATTGCCGTGTTATTTCACTAACAAAATGCAAAGGCTTCGCAGCCGTTGTATCGCAATATTTATTCTCAGGGCTGGTCTATGAGCCGCTCTGGTACATTTCTACGTAGGTTTCTACGTGAGGTATCTTGAGATTGAAGCCCACTGTACTACAAACAATACCAAAAGCAATACCGCAGACTTTCTACATCTATATAGATCACCAAAATCTGGAATAGCGGCTTCTGCCTCACATAATAAGTATCACAAGTTTGCCGATAAAGTTACAGTTACCACTAGAAGGAATAAATCACCAAGGAGTGTTGTTAGTTTTGATGAAGTTACCGATACAGGTACAGAGATCGAGTCAATGTTAGATACAACTATTGGAGGTGATACAACGATTGGTAGTACTACAATGGCTGATACAACCATGGATACCTGCACAATGGGCGAAACAACTATGGATACTAATAATAATAATTTGAGACATGATACTAGTCATTATTGTCCATGTGTACAAACATGTTTAGATGAGATGAATGGTACATATCAGGATATGAAGAAGACATTCAATCAGGTGGTTTACGCTTTCTTCATATCCGGAGATGATATTGACCGAGTGGTAAGTTTGAAATGTGTGTATCATTATCATATTTTTTTAATAGTCATTTATGCTTCTAACATCATACATATACAACCCCAGAGTGACAAATTGAGAGATGCAAAAGTCGAGTTACTAATATATGCAGCAAAGACGCGGCAGAAAGGTAGTGCTGGACCGAAAGAAGTTGTTTTGTAATGTTGAAAGCTTAAGTTTTAGGTAGCGAAGATACCTAGGATGCAATGTATCATTTAGAGAATGAGCAGTAGAAAGTTATGTTTTACATTACCAATATCAAACCAACAGTAGATATAGAACACGCCCTAATCATTCGTTGTACTTACTATGATGCATCTAAAGGTACGATAAGTTATATGTATCTCTCGAATGTATGAGGTACCCCTAACAAGAGTTTTCTAAAATGAAAACTAATATACATTATTACATTATTACAACCTATGTTATTACTTGTTTCATTCTGTTGACTGTTGATTGAATACATACGTTGTTGTTGCCGCAGCCGCCGAGAGAAGAGACTGAAAGGAAGTAGTATTATGGATACTAACAACACAACCAATAATGGAGATAAATGTCTAGTACGATCTGCTCTTAAAAGTTCAATATATCATCGTCGGGCATCTCTATCAGAAGTAGAGAAGATATTTTTGCATGCATTATTAATTGATGATAAGCCCGATGATGAAGAAGATAATCACAAGAGATGTATAGAGAATGCAACAAAAGTTTTAAATGATGATATCTTATTCTCTGTACCAGTAATAGATAAAGATGTTACCAATATAAAAAAGTCATCTGTTGGAGTAGTAGATGATGATATAGATGAGAAGAATATACCACCTAAACCGCCCAAGCCTACACGGAGCAATGCAGCGCAATTGGATTTGTGGAAAGTACATGGCGATGGCGTTAGAATAAAAGACTTCATTAGGACAATGAGTAAAATGAACATCAATCGTGAATCATCAAGACGTTTACATACAAAAGATTCACAAATTGGTAACAACAATGAAGAGAAGAATGAACAGCAGCCAAGACGTACAAAGAGTGGTAGACAACTAAAGACTAGACCACAAAGTAGTAGTAAGATATGTGATGAAGGAGATGCAGTCTCCTTAGATGTACAATCCGATGAAGAAGTTGGTAGTATTAATGATGATTCATCTGCTTCATCTTGGAACTCAAGCCAAGGCGGTTTTACTCAATACGATGCCTGGGAAGTACTAAAGGACGAATATGCCCAGGATTTCGGATTCGATGTTGCCATCGATGACGAGAAAAAGGTCATACCATATAATGATGACGACGAGAATGAGTCTCGTATGTTCAAGATATTGGGAACGAGTGCTGATGATCATGCAGCTCTACCACATGTACTCAGTCCTCCTCTCATGGATAGTCTATTGAACTTTGTACCAAATCATTTGCAACAAGATAACTTTTGGCTCAAGTTCTCCTTAATCAGAGACGGAGCATCTCTTGATATATTAAAGAGGTATTGTCGTGCAGCTACACATACAGTTTTGGCTATAGAGACAACAAACGGAGAAGTATTTGGTTCTTTTTCATCAGCACCCTGGACGACAAACAATAAGTACTTCGGCACAGGAGAATCATTTCTTTGGAGAATGAGACATAACAGAAACAAGGATGTTCACTCTCTATTTGAGCAAGCACAGTTAGAAACCGAGATCGATATCTTTCCGTATAACAACACAAATGATTATATTCAGCTGTGTACACATGATAAGATCGCCTTCGGAGGTGGTGACCGAATGAAAAAGGAAGACTCCACAGTTCACGAGGATGAACCCCTCGATGATACGACAGCGGCCTTTTTGAATGACAGTATGAGCTCATCTCTTGGTATGGGTTTTGGATTAGCACTGGATTGGGATTTGCTCCACGGGTCAACATCACCCTCTGCTACATTTGGTAACCCGAATCTAGTTGATAACAGTCAGGTCACGGGGACGTTTGATGTAATGAACTTAGAAGTTTGGGGATTCACCGGACAAATGTGTTTACACTCAGCCGAGAAGTCAGAAATGAACGCTTTCTTTTTAAGAGAGTCAATCAAATCAAACATGTCATCAAGTGATAGAGATGATACCAGTCGAAGTAGTGTGTTCAGCTCTGATGATTTGAGCTCAACAGATCAATTTTACCGCCGGCTGGGACAAAATGATGACAATGAAGCTGATCGAAGTGCTTGGCAGTATTCAAATATGATGAATCCAGTTGGGACGAGTTATAGATCAGTGGGTGGGGGAAGGTATTAATGTATTTACAATATAACTGCTTTCAAACTAGACTTTAGTTTATGCTAGCCATAACGCCGCTAATAATAAATGTAGAGGTGTGTAAACACAAAGTATATACGGAGTATAGAAATTGAATATCCTTGGCACGAGTAATATCGGTGGCGATGTAACAAGTAAAAGCATACACTTCACAATCAATGATAGCGACAAGATCACCTTACTCTCTGCTCGAAATCTATCAGGTAGTATTAGTATAGCCAAGAGTGGTGTCCAGAATACTGAAGACGGGAAGCCTAAAGAATAGTTGGCAAGTAGTAATGGTACATGTAGATATATCCCGCAGAGACATGATATGAACCGTAGACTCCCTCTGCGATCAACTAAGTCAGTTTCAGATTCTTCTTTTTGTGTATCCCGAAGACGAGCCGCATACACCACGACAAGATATGAAATGAAGTACATTGCAGTCCATTGTGAAGTATGACCCTCTACCTTCCATCCACTCATGTATCCCCACAAACTAATGACAAGCGTTGATGTACATACGGCGCACACAGCCATACCGACATGCACAAAATGAAATCTTTTCAAATCTCTCAAGGCCAGTTTAGCTGCCCTAACCACCATTGGAAATGATACTAATATGGTAGGGAAGATATACTCTCCATGCGAAACAAACTTTGATGGTGATGGCATGGTATATTGTGCAACTGAATGATGTAACCGTTCATGAAGGTTGCTAATTGACCGCAGTAAGTGTTCCATACAGCGAGTTAAGTCGGCATAATGTGGATGAATGTTAGATGACGAAGAAGCACCTACCCCATTGTTAGGGATGCGTACTTCAATTGTGAGTGAATCAATGCCATGATTAAGGGCTGAAGAATGTGGTTGACGCGGTCCAATCACCAACCCTCCGATGAAACCAAGTAAACCTGCTAAATCCTTGGCATACTCTTCAGCAGTTGATGATTTCAAACCAATCATATCACCCAGTCTTTTTACTACTCGAGTGACTTCCTCTTCCAATTCACAGCCAAAAGAATGTGTACGAAATACCGAATCGTTACCATAATAAATAGATTTTGAAGTATCAAATCTTTTACCATTAGTCTTCGCTTGATGACTACCAAAGGACATGTATGTTGCAAAGACTAAATCTAAATTTGGTAATGATCCACCAACACCCTGGGGTAGGATATTCACTTCTGTACCACCTTTCTTCATATTCGATAATGTTGTGGTGTCAATATCATTTAGAACTAATACTGATCGAATCATTGAAGAGGTGTAATCTGTTGGCAGAGAACGGATATTATTTACAGTCTTTGTTGTAGAACTAGTATCTCCCAAGTATGAAGTGATGAATGCATCAACAACTGACACAAGATATGACTCACGGTCATCCTTTGTAGATGATGCATTATTTATTTCATTTGCATCATCTGAAACACTTGCAACATTAGTTGTTGAAGGTGAAACAATATATACAATTTTAGTCAACCATGGACTTTCACCCAACTTTTTAATCAAATGCATAATTGATGCATTCAAATCACTCCTTTCATACCATCCTTTATTGTTACTACTTTTGTAATTGTATTCCTCCTCACCAACCACAAGTACTATAGCTTCTGTGGAATCAATCATTGGCCCCATTGGAGGTAAAATACGCACAGCATCAAATGATATTGATTCAGTTGCTAAATGATGTAAACATTCCACAGATGATGATATTGGTATTGTTGTTGATTGGATAGCCTGGCACATTGTTACGGGTACATTATTATTATTATTACTACTTTGTTGCAATACACCTCGTTGCAATGGATAACTCTCAACACGATGACGATGTACATCTAATCCATTCTCATCAATATATTTTCCTCGACATTTTAATTCACCAGTGACTACTGATAATATAGGATGTAATAATGTCCATATGATGCCTAGAAAGTATGGTACTGTTAGTAATATTGGTATTATCCTTTTGAGTAGTTTCTCCTGCTTGAGTTTGCGTTTGAGTTTCTGTTGTTGTAGTTTTGTCATGTTGTTGTTGTTGTTGTTGTTGTTGTTGTTGTTGATGATGATAGAGTTGATTGATGAACAAGGATACCGCTGAGCGTATCCTACTGTAGGTCACTAAATATAATTACCACAGCAATTTCAGTACATTCATCCGAAAGAGGGTTAAACACTGATGTACTGTATATTGTTGGTAGATATGAGAGCGATATTAAATAAAAGTCAGCAAGAGAGGTATGGAACTTATTTGAAACTTAATAATGAAACTTCCTATTTGCTGTCACCAGACCACCACCAATAACTAGAAGACCTTTATTTATTGTCAAAGCTCCCATTTATCGTAGGGTACCTTGCATACAAGTTGATCTGTTGATATTGTGCATTGCATAGATGCGCTAACAACAGTTTATCTTGTAAAGATTCTCACCATTTTTTTTGTTGAATTTCAGCCAGAGTTTGTCTACTAATAAAAGGCAGAAGTTGAGCGGCCGGCGCCTATTACAATATAACAATCAAAGAATTACAGCTAGAGACGTATCAAATTATTATCATTGAACATCTATCCGTATATAGTTTCAATACCGCGCAAATTACTCTTGCGATATTATAAGCAAAAAATACAATATTGATACAATATACCTACAAAACCAAGCAAACATAAGGCATAAGATGATACCAGTACGTCTCCTATCATCAGTTGCTGTTGTAGGGCGTGATAATGAACCAATCTATTTACGTGGAGATTTATGTGATTGCAATAACAATAATCAAGCCACTGCAAAAGAGAATGAGAACAAGGGGCAAATTAGTGAAAATAAAGAAGAGAGTTCAATTGTAGTATCAGAAGATGAAGCTGGAGATGAAACTAATACTGCTAATAATAACGAGGGCGATGAAGATGGTGATACGGTAAATACAGATGATACTGGTGATGCTGCCACTAAAAAACAGGGATTACTTGGCCGTATTAAGACATTGGGTAGACGGAATAGTAATGATCATGAAGATGAGGATATTGATAAAGTTAATGAAGAATCACAGCAACAAAGGGGTAATGACAATTCAGATGACGACGATGATGATCCATTTGGTTTCTTTGGTAATGATGAATCAACCACCAAATCATCACAAACAAACACAACAAACATACCTGCCATGTCACTCACACAGCAATTGGTACTCCATGCAGCACTTGACCGGTTCGAAGAACAGGCATCACGATCGAATAAGGGTGGTGCAGTTAGATGGAGAACACCGGGTAGTAATTCAGCCAATGCCATGTGGATGGGAATGCTCTGTCAGGTTGAGGAACGATGGAATGTTTATGGTATGTAGTATGTAGTCTTGTGGTTTGTTCACATGATGTGTACTTGTTTTCAATTTACAACAAATATTGACACCTGTCATCTTCTCCTTTAGGCTACCTAACAAACACAGGCATAAAGTTCATGATATTAGTTGAAAACATATACTTGAACCCCGAGGATGGGTCACGATTGCGACATGATCAACAACAGAATAACAGCACACTCCTCTTTCCATCAATGCCAGTTTCAGATACAAATAGTAGCAGTCGAGAGGCAGATTTGAAGAGAATGTTTGCACAACTTCATGAATTATATGTACGGTATACAATGAATCCATTCTCTCAATTGCGTAGTCCTATCCAATCAAAGGTATTTGATAGGGGTATTGTAAACATGGCATCTTCTTTTAATACTGCAGCATTGGATCAATCATCTTCAGAAGAAGGGAAAGACGGTTTGAATTGGATGTGATAACGTATCCACAATATATAGACTAAATGTCTTATTTTAAATGCTTAAAAGGAGTTTTAAATCCAAGATCCTTTATTCCTCGACGACTTCTACCCATTCTATCATCCTTCTTCATTGCCTCTTGCTTAGCTTTCTCCTTTGCTTCCTTCTTCTTTTTATCAGACTGAGGTATAAATGTAACCTCCTTTGAGGCACCCTGTCCAGTCACTTTAAGCCTCTTTGTCTCGCCCATGAACTTGGATTGTTCAGATTTGAGTTGTAATCGCTCAGACATTGTCAGCGACAACTCTTTCTTTCGCTTGTTGGCTTCCGTTTCAGCAGATGCATTGCCAATACCAATGTCTACTGCATCACCACCATACTCATCAGACTCGAGCATTATATTTTTCTTCTTCTTGCTCTTCTTCTTACTCTTCTTCTCCTTCTTTGATGACTTGCTCTTACTCTTTTTGGAGGACTCATATGCTTCACCTCGAATCTTACCACCCCTAAAACCATCCTCATCACTATCACTTTCATGGCCGGCGTCATCGTACTCGTTATCACTATCATTTCCCCATCCCTTATCTTCTTCTTCATTCGCCGCTACTCGGTCGAATCCTCCACCAATCTCTCCATCATACTCGTCTTCTTCGTCATCTTCTTCTTGATCACTATCCATATCTCTATCATTTCGTACTTTCTTCGCTGCAATACCACTTGGATTACGCAACTTGAAGTCCTCTGCCTCCTCATCAATCTCAAAGTCGGGATTACTAAACAAACCTCCAAAACGATCATCTGAAACCAAGGCCTTGGCAGCCTTACCGCTCTTTGTTTTATTTCCAGCCTTGGCCTCGAGACGCTCGGCAAGATCAGGATTGACTTTTGCCTTCATCTTTTGAGTAGTAGCCTTTGGAGCGATACGAGAGGCACGCTTCTCTTCCATACGTTCTTTAATCTTTTGTGTACGATACTCATTGTATTCAAATGGTTTGGCCACAGCCCTGACTTTATTGTACAGTCCAACATGTATGAAGAAGCCATGTAAGTATCCTCGCAACAATGGTGTACCGACGAGGTTTTGTATACCAAGCTGATCAATTTCACTTCGAGTTAGGAATTTGTAATCTTCATAGACTGTTTCTGTTTGGACAAGGCCTGTATCATCAGTTGCAGACTTGTCTAGTGCTCCGTCTCGTTCTTCTAATTCCTCTGTGATATTATCAAGGAATGAACACCATTGAGGAGCAGCACCAAGAACTGGACAGTAGAATGACTGTACCTTGGACTGCTCTCCCGCACAAAGTAGCAATCCATTGCTCTGACCACTGGGATCCGACGAATCTCCAGAGGTGATGAAATGTGAAAACTCAGCAGTTCCTTCGACATTAGCAACAATTGATCCCAACGGGCCACCCACTCCCTCATTATCATTATTAGCATTACTTATTCCATCATCATTCCACTCATCTCTTCTCATAGAAGTTGACGAAGCCGCAGATCCCTTGGCATTCCATATTTTGACAAGCTTTGGATCACTACTTAAAACAGTTCCCGACCCTGAATGGAACTGAACAGTATGTATCGGTAATCCGTATTGATGTTCTTTGATAAATAGTGGTTTACTCGATCTCATATCATATAATGCGACATTCCCACCCCGTGTGCCGGCACACATTTGTATTCCCGATGAATCAAAGCATATTGAAGTAACTTCACCTTGATAACCACTATTTGTATTCTCATCAAAGAAACCGTGACCAGACGTTGCTGAACTCACATCCAAGTTCAAGAATGGTGTCAAATGTAAATTGTCTGGACTTGCAGTTACCGGAGCTCTATTATCCCAAAATCGTACAGTCCCATCCTCGGCGCCAATGGCAGTTAATGGATGTGTTGGTGATATAGCAATACAACTGCCACCCAATTGCATAACTGATGCATTATTAACCATTTCATCATTAATCTTTTGTTGTTTTAATGCACTTGTGAATGAATATGGTTGACTAAATCGTCCTTCATCTAAGTTAAATCGATATACTTCCCCCATGGCCTTGCCAGAAGCATTGGCCGAGGCACGTTTACCAGAGCTAACAACCATCAGGTCACATGTAGACTTTTCATACGCCATTGCTCTGCCGAATGTAGGCATTCGTATCTTTTCATGATTACCATACGGGGCATGAAACATGACAGTCCGATCAGCACCCAATATGGCCAACTTGCCATAATCTTCACTCAATATTAACATATCAACAACCTCTGAATCTAAATATCTTTCAAATTTCATACTCATTTCTGATAATTCATAACATCGTATCCGTGGTGAGTATGTCCCACCAACTATTAAGAATTTACCATTTGATGATTGACGTATCTTTGTGGATGCTACTGGCATTTCTAAGTCTTGTAATAGTTCTATACGATGACGAAAGTTTGTATCGCGCTTTGCCAAGTTACGTCGTGATCTTTCTGATAACCATTCAGGCAAAGCATTTGTTGTGGAAGACAGAGAGTAGATCTTTCCTGATTTTCTTTCTTGAATTTCCATTGTAATTGTATTATTAGTTTATTGTTAATATAGTATTGTGTGACAGTTTAGTTTGACTCTTTACAGTACTTTGCTAATACTCGATTATAGTAGTAGTGTCCAATGATGTCTTTGATACAAGTGATTAAGCTTCCTAAATAAGTATCATAATATGACGATGACGATGCAAAGAATTGATTGCAATGAAATTTGTGCATATGATGTGCACAGCTCCACTCGTCGCCCGAAACCTTTCCAAAATCGTTAGTATCGGAGCAAACTTAAGCAAATAATACCCTCTGTAATAGTACTTTGTCGTCTATGAGGATGATGGAGAGAGACGGTCAAATTAATAGGCATATCAGAAAAGGAAAAGTGAAAAGCAAGGACTGGTTAGCTGTTGCATCGCTAAAATTAGTCACAATTCTCCACCACCCTGTGCTTCTATTTATTGCCGACGGAGTAGGTACTGATCTGCTTTCTGATATTGCAACCATTGCATGTTGATCAATACTATTCTGATATAAAGGGAGTCAATCACTGGTTCTATCGGTGCGATTCCGTGATACTTAGATATAGACTGATACTTGTATTGTGTTAAACAACAAACACCTACCTCACCTTCGATCCGACATACTTATAGCCCAACAGTAACGACGCCTACTCCTCGATATTATTATACAATACTCAAATATTTCCCCCCTTTACTCTTCTCATAGAAGAACAGAATGGGTGTAATGGCTAGACGTACTAGTAAACCTCAATCACCACCTTTACATAGAGAGGAAGATATACATACTAATAATGTTATTGACAATAATACAACAAATAGAAGAAATCACAATATATCGCCACCACCATCACCTCCCAGAAGAGAAAGTATACTCTTCTCTGCTCGAGGTAAATCGGTACTATACATGTCAATTTCTTTAGCCATTCATCTTGGGGGTTATGAATTGTCAAGAGCAGCTGTAATGGCATTATTCACGAGCGATAAATTGGGATTTGGAAAGGGCAAAGAAGGTGGTTTATCAGCACTGCCAATGGCAGTGGGATGTGTTAGCCCTTTTGCAGTTCTACTGCTTTGGTTCTATGCAAAAACATTAGATGTAGGGGGTCCCTCTTTTGCTCTTAGGACACATACATTGATATGTGCGGGGACGCAAATAGTGAGCGGATGGATATTGAAAGCATTTGATGACTATTTGCAATTAGATGAAACAAAGCAGGATACAAACAATTTGATCTTTCGAAATGTCAAAGGTTGGAGTCAACCATTATTATTTATGTTATTTGTATTCCAGAATGCCTATGTGCAATTACTATACAATCAACATTGGGCCTTTATAAGTTCTATCTTAACTGCCGAAGAAGGCGCTAAAGCTTTTGCTCCCATTGCTGGATTGGGGTCTATTGGCAGTACACTTGCTGCCGGATCAGTATCGGTCTTTATTGGTAGATTTGGATTGATTGGCTTATTGCATATGGCTGGAATATCATACATTTTTAGTGCTATATTAGCCGATTGTGCATTTGAAAAGGCGAGACGGAATGGCTTTGAACCAAGCAAGTATAATAGTAAGTCAACGATAAGAAGTACCGAAGACTCAAAAGGAGATTATGAGCAAGTAAACAGTAGTGAATCAAAAGACCACACCGCAGTCAAAGAATACAACAAGAGAAACATATATCAACAAGCTTATGCACTCTTTAATCGAGTACCAGTACTTGGTGCATTGTTTTTGGAGGTTATAGTCAGTCAGTGTCTTTCATCATTAGTCAATTTCATATATCTATACAAGTTAAAGGCAACTATTATTGATGACGGAGACAGAGCTAGCTGGGCTGGTAATTTCTATGCATGGATCAATGGTGTTAGTGGAATACTTCAATTTTTTGGGCTCAACTTGCTATTGAGATATTGCAAAGCACATCGAATATGGCTCTTTATGCCTGTGCTCATGCTCTGTTGTACAATATATACCTTTGCAACAAGTAGTAGCTCATCATCAGCATCAGGACTATTTGGAACTAGCGCCTCCTTCTTTGCAATAAAGGTTATGGAATACTCACTGAGAGTTGCTGCTAATGAATCACTGTATGTCTCACTTGACTACGAATCTCGATATCTTGGGAAGAAGGTGATAAGTTTAGGTGCAGGAAAGTTCGGCAAGTCAACGATGGCTTTGGCCTTATCATTTGTGATGATCATGTATGGAGAAAAAGAAGATATAATATGGTATCTTCTCTTAGTTGCTACATTATTCACCATTCTTTGGTTGGTTACCTCAATACGGCTACATTCACTAGTTGAGAGGAGTTTGTGATGTGTGTGCCAATGTAAGAATTATTGATAAGTCTATCGGGTGAAGACAACCTTACAGATTCTCACAAACAAACTCCGTAAATGACTCTGGCTGCAAATCAAGTGAGTTCTCCGAACAATACATACATGATATCGTGGTATAGTTGTTGTGAAGTCGTAAAGGACAGTTGCACAAATAGATACTCAATGAGACTGACATAATGTAGAGCTCTGTGTATGCCGAACACATAAAAGGTGCACAATGAGATAAGCTTAAAACACCAATGAAGTCTTTTAGTCTATTGCCTACCACCATCTTCCCGCCGAGCAAGGTTCAGTATGGCAAGTGCTGTCCGCACTCATGCATTGCACTCTAAGTCCCGGTATCCTTTTTTGCTCCTATATCTTGCCTCTCTCACTTGCACACTTATAATATAACTATCGCATAATGGCAGCGTCTACAACTATCGATATAATAGGCTGGGATGAGGCTAAATCACGGCCAATATATCGTCATATTCCCAAGAGTAGTTCTGGTACCACAGCTCCCGTTGTAAAGAACAGAGTTAAAATCAATAAGCCGAGTTCAACAACATCCAATGACATTGATATTTCCGAAGAGTTGTCACCATACCATCATTCAAGGGTGGTAACAACAACAAAGCGAGGTGCATCGAAACCTAAACGGGGTAATAAAAAAGCCAGAACTATATCATTATCACCTCAAGGCGAGAAGAAGGTTATTAAGTGGGGTGATAATACCATTCGTGAAGAGGAGGCCGATGTTGATATAAGTTTTGCTAGTACCTCAACTATTATTACAACAACAAACAATAATGTGAATAAGAAAAGAAAGAAGAGGGGATATGGTACCAAGAAATCAATTTCTTCTACTACTAGTATTACGTTTATTGATTTTGGTGTTAATAGTGGTACTAATAATTATCCAGAAGAAGAAAATAACCACCGAGATATAGAGGAAGGGGATAAATTTGAGTCGGGATTAAATACAGAAGAAGAGGAGAGCAGTGATGATGAGAAATATGGGGATAGCTGTAATATTTCAACTAAACAATTTAGTCAAAACTCAACAAGCAGCGATCAATTTGACTTTGGTGGTCAAGATAACAACAATGATTACTTATCAGATAATGAAACTGATACAGAGAAGAAGATGAGTAATAAGATTGATATAGAGAAGAAGATCAATGTACCATCAAGTGAAGATGGAAAAGATTCAGATGTTAGTGAGCATGAAAGTATTAGTGAACATGAAAGTATCATCTCTAATCATGAAATGCCCGGACAAACTCCTAGCTCAACTTCATTAAAAAAAGATGATACCCCGACAACTGGACAGAGTAAGGCTAGTCAGAACAAGGAAAAGGAGTTTAGCTGTGAACTTGATGATACTGAGACTCCCATGACTAGGGAGAGTGTTGAAATCAATCTAACTGGAGGTCATCCGCGTCGTGGTGATAGTGATTGCTCTAATGATTTGGATAAGTTTAACTTTACCTTAGATGATCCCGACTCATCACCCAAAAAGGTTGTTCTACCACAAAAAGAAAAGAGACAGAAGAGGTATGGGTCTACTTCCAAACCGTTATGGATGCCACACAAGAGTTCTAATATGGATGATGTTGCAGCTAAAAATGATGATAATACTTCTACAAAGGTAGGTTGGGACGAAGAAAAGGAGAGAGCTATCCTGCTTCCACCTAAACAAAAGATCCTACCGGTTCAAGACAATGTAAAGGAGACTGGGATGAATGAAGATGAACTCATTGATGCCAAAAGAGAGACGACTGAAAATGGCAACAAAAAGACAAAGAAACGTGTGTATACAACTCGGTTCAAAAAGACAGGACTATCACAGGACTATCGTGACGTTTGTCATGATATTGATTCGCCCTCTCCTGTCCGTAATACGTCTAATACTCTCCCAGAGTCAACGCAGCCTCAGAACATTGCTTGCGCAAGTAAAAGTGTCAAACCAACGGGTGACAAAAAGATATCTCGTGTTCAAAAGACTAAGTCAATGGATATCGAATCGGAATTGGATGCAATTGCTAACGACCCAAACGCATGTCGGGTGCAACCCACTAGCAAATCATCACTTGTAAACGCTCGAGCGTTCTTTCGTCACCTCGACTCGAACCACAACCTCAAAATTGCCAATGAAACTATAGATTCTTCCACTCAACACGGTGTGCAGAAGAGGAGTACACAACTTGAGAAGGAATATGTCGACTACTGTGATTCAGTTCAAGACACGGGCGTTGATCCGATTGGTTTCAATGATTTTGCTCACAATTGGAGAGAAATCTACAGCAAGAAGTAGAATACTTGATTCACATAGATACAAATCTGTTCTCTGTTACCGCGTCGTGTTTGCTAATTATAAGAAACCTTCATTACTTCATAATTTATGTTCAGGTTTGAGTTATTTGAAGATTTGAATTAAGACCTTACTTCTTAGACTACTACTTCTTTTGTTCTATACACCTGCTGTTCTGCGCTGCGCTGCTGAATGCTGTTGTTCATTCTTAATCTAACCCCCCAGCCTGTAGAACATCAATCATACTGAATACTTTACCCTTCATACCGGAAGCAACCTTAGCCCCTAAGAATTTAACTGCATCGGCAGTACCTTCGGCATATACTGTTCTTCCTTCCACATTATGTTTCAATTCAAATACAACACTACCATCTCCACTAGTTAATGTGTATGTATGAAATGCATGTCCCTTCAATGCCTCCTTCGATACACCAAAATTTAATGATGATTCATCATCGCGCAACAACACAGTATCCCTCTCTACTTCAAAATCATCATCACTTAATTTCTTTAATGAATCAATAACAGCCTTGGCAGTACCAGACGTGTCTGCCTTTGTCTTTTGATGACTTTCAGTAACCTTCAATTTATATCCATCAAATGCTGATGGGAATTTCGATGCCAAATCTTCTAATCCAGCCTGCATTGCTACAATCTGTTTACCCATATTTGGTGCTATAACCGCGAATGCATCTCGTGATACCATATCAGACATTAATTGATCACGATCACCACCAGTAGTCCCCATAACGAATGGTAATTCATTCTCTGCATAAAAAATTGCATTATCATTTACTGCACTTGGATGTGTGTAGTCAATTGCTAATATATTCTCTTTCCCACTTGCCTCTCGTAGTCCTGATAATGATGATACAATTTCAGTCCGTCCGTCATCATTGGCGGGTATTAATCGTACCTCTGCTGACTTTCCTGTAATATCATCTGTAACTGTTATTGTTTGTTCTTTAATGTCTGGCCCTGTCATGGCGATGGGTGACAACGACAGTCCTTTACGTAAACATGCCTCGGCGGCGGCTGTTGCCATTGGACCTGGCATACCATTTACCATGATACGAAGTGAAGAGCTATCATCATCATCATTGTTTGAAGACATGTATAGTTGAGAAGTTGTAATTTTATTTATTGGATGACAATGTACTTGTTGAGATGATAATGATGTTATAGATGATAATTGAAAACCATGAGAAGTACCGACTACTACGGCACTGAATATTATTAAAGCAGCTGATTTCATCATGATATATTACGTAGTTGGACGATATATAGAGAACAACTATAGACGATAGCCTCCAATACAATAATTTGTGGTCGTCAAGATACCAAGGAAAAGGCCAGGGTATCCTTTTGACATACAAGACTCATCATCACAGTTTACAGTATAGTAACTGCTCACTCTCACCTCTCTCTATCTCTAGAGATAGTAGAGTAGCGGCCCGTGGTAGGTTATAAGATGGCGGCCGCCTATTGTTATTAGACGGTAGTTTATTGCAATAACATAGGGATGTGACTTTGGCTAACTCTGAGGGATTGAAAAATGTGAGTGGGATTGCAAACTCCATGTTACTCTTGGGTATCACTCATACATAAGGTACATAAGGTCATATCCAACGAACAACAATACTATATCAGCACACATCTCTTTTAATATTATATAAATACCCTGATATAAGTTCTTCAACGTCGTTCAGCAATACAAAGACAATAAACAATAATATATCAACATACATCTCTTTAATATAAATAAATACCCTGATATAAGTTTCATGCTAATTACGAGTATGATAGTTGCATTGATAGCGACAACCACATTTGGAGTTAGTGTGGTGAGTCGTCTTTTACATATTATTGCAATCATGTTTGTCCTTTTATATTACTTCATCAAATCATATCTCTAATCACTAATTTGCTTCATTACTACTTTAACAGGTATCTGGTCAAGATATACAGCAACAACTTCGTGGTGGTAGTACTAATGATGATGTACAACATATACAATCAAATCGTCGACTACTTGGTCGGCTTTGGGAGATTGATTTTCTTGGTGCAGATGTTGACTTCACCGTCGATAGTACCAATGAATTAGTTGCCAATTACTCAATACCAAAGAACCGATCATATGAAACTTCTCTCCTCGGAGGAGATTGCGAGACTGCGATTACTGGAATAGATATCTCCATGGTATCATCTGCAAGTGAAGAAATTGACAACCAATTCAATTTGCTAAGCTTGGCGTATGACTTTAACAAGACTGAGATTACAGCATCAAACATTTGGGATGATACAACAAGCACCATTGAAGTATGTCAAGTTGTGCAATTAGTTATACCGGCCTATGGATGGGTAATATCAGAGGACAAACGTGCATTAAGTATTGATTTCGATCTCTCAGTAGACTTTGGTAACAATATTGGCTTGGGTGATGCAACAATAATTGATTCCGAAGAGTTCAATACGAATGTTACAAGTTATGTTGAGGCATGCAAATGTGATGAGCAGTCGTTTACATGCAACGCAGATCCCCTCTTGCCTGGTACAGAACTATTCGTTTGTGTCAAATCAATCTCTTCAGATGTGGTAATAGATTATCTTGATAGCATGTTTATAACGCAAGGTGGAACGTCTCTCGCGGTAGTGGAGAACAATACAATATCATTTCCAAGTCTAACTGCACGTGAATATAATGCCAATGAGAATAGAGTTGTCGTGTCAACATTCATTCCTAGCAACTTGATCAATTATGCCGATGGCGAAACACTATCAATATCAGGAGAGATTGAAATGCAGCTTGTCGGAAGTACTAGGAGACTGCATACTGTTGATGGTGATATTGATCATGACGATGACGAGATTAATACACAAGATATAGCATCCAATTTCGAATTGGAGATATCACTTCAAGAGAAAGCAACTTACGATGAAGACTCATCAAACAACTCCAACAACATAAGTATATCAAGAGGACTCACAGTTCTGACTATTTGCCTACTGCTATTCATATGTCTGCTCTTTATACGATGCAGAAGAAGGAGGAAAGGTCCTAGCTCATAATGACAGTTTATATAACAGATACATAAAATTTACACTTATCAATAATCCATACAAAGAACATAAAACCATCAGATTAGTACCCAGGCAACATAAACTAAAACATTGCTCTATTCTTTGAATGAGGTTTGATGAAGGAAATACTCTTCCAGCTATCCTTCACTCCGCAGACTTTACTCTTACAAGTCCTTACATTCACACTCAAGTAGTCTTTCTGAAGCTGCTGCTGTTCATCGTCTTCATATCTCATAGCTGTATCTAAATCATTTGACAGCAAAATCTCTACTGATTCCTCAGATGACCCACTGTTGTTCAAAAGAGCGACAATTCCATCTGGAAGAGCTTCTTTTGTTTGCTGCAAACCTGAACTACCATGTTCAATCTCAGCTGTACTGCAACCAGGGTCTTCATCTTCATCTCTATCCACACGGACTGGACGATTGCCTTGATCAAGCCCTAGCTTTCTCTGCCTTCTTCGTAGGCAGGCCACAAACCAACGAAGCCGGCCATCCTTCAGCTTAGTATCATCATTCATCTCATATACTTATGTATATTTTTTTGTGGGTGGCTAGATGCAACTGCTAAGATTGTAACTAAAATGAAACATGAAACATGCATGACTGGTATCCAACCCTAAAAGTCACTCTCATCTAGTTTTGACTAACTTCCTTGATTCAAACTATATGTTCTAGTTAATTAGGAAGCATTGTAAAAGGTCTGCGATATCTTGATTTTGTTTATCTTTCCCCTGCCTCATTTTCTCTTCAGTTCTATGGCTAGTATCTAGCCATGTTACATTACCCAACACCTTCATTACACCACCTTTAAGCCTGGAAGTTGATGATCCTTGCAAATTTGGTGGAGTCTAAACTAGCTCCACCGACAAGTGCACCATCAATATCTGGTTGCTTCATGAGCTCGTCGACGGAATCTGGTGTTACACTACCACCATATAAGATCCTGACATTATCAGCAGCCTCTTCGTCATACATATCAGCAAGGATTGCTCGGCAAGTGGCATGTACATCCTGTGCAATCTCAGGTGTGGCAACCTTTCCAGTACCAATAGCCCATACTGGTTCATAAGCGATGGCCACTCTGTCGAGATCCTCCTTCTTGATACCCTTAAGTCCCTTCTTTAATTGTACAGCACAAACAGATCCAGCTAAATCTTGTTCAAATTCTGCTAACGACTCACCAACACAAAGCATAACTGCCATACCCTCATCAATAATCTTCAGACATTGTGCATTAATGTAATCATCAGTCTCTCCAAATATTTCACGACGTTCGGAGTGTCCAGCGAGTGCCCATTGAACTCCGATACTTTTCAACATAGCGGTGGAGATTGCTCCGGTGTATGCTCCATTAATTTGAGGACATACACCCTAATCATATATTGTTTTAGTATGTTCATTGTCAGATTATTATAAATAGTTGTGTACATTTATTGTTGTTTGATAATTGGTAGCGTGAGTTGCAAGAATACAAACACATGTTTTTCATAAAATGATATGCATACATTAACATATTACATACCTCTGCGCCAACATTAAGTTTATCACCCACAACTCCCATAGCACTTTCAATGAATACATATGGAACAAATAATGCTACATCACAATCAGGTGATGAATCTGTAATTGAACCAGCGATATCTGAAGCAAGTGTTAATGCCTCTGCCTTTGTTTGTGGATTTAATTTCCAGTTACCAGATATGAATGGCTTTCTAAAGATGAAGAGAGATGATAGTAGTGTATGTCGTTAGTACAGTATAATATGTTGGGTTGCAATGAATCGTATGGTAAAAAACAATACTAAACGCGGACTTTCCTGGCATTGAGTGCAGTAGAACTGACAGTATTCTTCTGAACAGCGGGTGTAAATGCCGCGGCAGAACCGGCGGAACTGGCGACGATGAGGGAGGCGAGGAGCTTCATGATAGGTGTGTGATAAGTTTTGTGGGATGATGGGAGATACCGTACCTCATGACTCATTGCGATACCGTAATAAGTCAAGAAGCATCAGCATCACTTGGAACTTGGATGTTGCATTATTCATGCTCCCTTCACACAGAGTCTCCTCCCTAATCCAGTGGATACAAGTTACACTGCTCTGAAGTGGGGTTGCTTTTAGATGTTATAAGAGGATACCCTGAAATCTCTTGTCTGTTATCTAGTGCCATAGATCAGATCATTAAACATTGAATCTAAACAATATGCAGTCTCCCTCTTGGACAACATAATCTTTACCTTCAACTCTAAGCTTTCCTTGTTTTTTAGCTTCTGCTTCACTTCCACATTCAACATAATCGTCATACCCAATCGTCTCAGCTTTGATAAAACCACGCTCAAAGTCGTTATGAATAACACCTGCAGCCTGTGGTGCCTTCCAACCTTTTCCTACCGTCCAAGCTCGTGTTTCCGTAGGTCCCGACGTAAAATATGTTTGTAAGTTTAGAATGTCATATGCCTCTCGAATAACACGACGCAGTCCAGTATCATCTAGTGTAACATCTAAAGAATCAAGAAAGTCAGCCCTGTCATCAGGGTCTAAATCAACTAACTCAGCTTCTACCTGTGCAGAAACTAATACCATTGTTGCCCCCTCGTTTTCAGCATGTTCTTGTAGCTTACTTGATAAGTCATTACCCGTGGATAAATCTGAGTCGGCAACATTGGCAGCGTAGATTGTCTTCTTTCTTGTTAATAATCCAAGTCCCTTGATGGATTCTTCCTCTTCTTCATCCAAATCGGCATTCCTTGCTGGTTGATTATTTTCCAATACCTCAATGATCTTTTCTAATGCAGATGCCTCCTTTGTGTCCCCTTTGCGTTCCTTCTTGACCTTCATCATTCGTTTTTCCACTTGAGCAAGATCAGCTAGTGCTAATTCCAAGTTAATCAAGTCTGCATCTCTAACAGGATCAACACTACCATCTACATGAATAACATTCTCGTCTTCGAAACAACGTACTACATGTACAATAGCATCACATTGTCGTATCGTTGCTAAGAATTGATTTCCCAGTCCTATAGAAGAAGATATCAAATCATGAGTATATATATATATATATATATATAATCATAACATAGCAGACACATTATAACTTACCTTCACCGTCAGATGCTCCTTTGACAAGTCCAGCAACGTCAACAAACTCTAGTGTAGTAGGAACAACTTTGACAGAATCATTAATCTTTGACAATACCTGCAATCGAGGATCGGGTACCTCCACTATACCGGTATTTGGTTCAATTGTGCAGAATGGCTATATCAGTATGAAGAACACATTTAATGATTAATTTATACAAAGGGATAGGTTAGCGGCCAATAATGTGCAACATTATAATGAAACCAGCATAGAATATATATGTATTGTCAAAAACTTACATAATTGGCAGCCTCAGCACCCTGTGTCTCGGTTAATGCATTAAACAGAGTTGATTTACCAACATTTGGCAGTCCAACAATTGCAGTTTGTAACTTCATCGATAATGCCGTCCTTGAATATGACCTTTGTTGCTGTGAACTAGATACTATACGAAGTGATTGTGTAAATGATGATCGTGAAACGAATGCCATTGTTTGGCGTGTAATAGTTGCCAACATGATGACTAATAATAGTAGAATGTTCATTTGTTGTGCTCTTGTGTATCTTCTTCTTCAATAAATTGGATACTTATATAACTTGTTGTATATTATTTTGTGCTTTATGAATGATAACTTGATAATTATATACACGCTACTTTATATTAGTATTAGGTATCATAGTCGAATCAACTACAGATACATGGATAATGACGCATGACGATGCACATCCTATTATAAAAGCAGAGCGATTTTTCGAGAAAGCGGCACTCAGGTCATAGTGTATTAATTAGTGTTTACCCCTTAAAATTTCTTAGGTAAAGATATAGTTGAACTAATGTGTACCCCCTCTTTTTATCCCTCCAGTATCCCAAGAAACTCCAGATGGGGCTTATTGTGACATTTTGAGCTTCAATCCGTGGTTGCCCCGTCTAGAGTCTCTGGGATACTGGAGGGGTAAAACTTTTCTACAACTTTCAAGCCGAGCCATCACTCGCTCGACGATGAGGTTATTGCAATGTTACTACAATGGTTATGTAGGTGCCTATCCCTCCAAACAGTGATCAAGTAGATTGCAATAAAATGGGAGACACCATCGAGGAATTCGAGTTCAATGGCAATACGATACCGCCACCTTCCAATAGTAAAATATATCAGCCGATAGAAGCAGCCAAGTTGATCACTTCACTAACTGGAAAGCATACCAAAGAACGAGGGCAGCTCATTAACTTGATACTTAGCAAGAAAGCTGTCAAGGGGAGAACGGCTCTTTACGATACGATCAAAGCATACGAAGGAGGTAGGCCGTTTAGTGTAGTGTGGAAAGAAAGAAATAGGAAGAGGTCAAGTCCACATCATAATGAAGTATCGGCGAGGAACAACCTACCTTTACAGCCTCCGAACAAATTGATGCGTATAGTTGATCAGGCTAACGATGGACGTCGAACGGGATGTCTTATTGATAGGGAGAGCATGAATTCTATCCATTGGGGTGTCGATAAGCACAGAGAAAAGGATGGATGGAGGGGGAGTATCTACTTAGATGTTACTTGTATATCAGTTCAGGATATCAAACATGGACTACTGAGCAAAGAGGTTCTCACAAAACCATCCCGTAGAAACATATGTGATGCTCTTGGTAAAGGTGTGAGAGTAGATGGCGACAATAACGATGAAATTAGATATATATACGATAGATTGGTCGAAAATGGGAAGATCCCTGCAAGGCTCTACTTCTCTCCAATTGAATTCCCTCCACCAACTGATAATATGGATGAAGGTGGAAGCAATGATACATTCTCAAGATTGAAGAATTACATTATCGTCAGCTCAGGATCATTAGAGAACGGCTCAAACTCTCCTGTTGTTTGCAAAGGTGGTGATAGGAAGTATCGCAACAAAGTTTTTAGATGCAAACACTACAACAAGCATTCGTATTGTCCATTGAATTTTACAATCAGTTGGGATGAGTATGGGTACTTTATTCGTTTATCAAATGGTTCTCTCTTTACTTTCGGTTGTCAATGGCACTGCTGTAGGACAGAGGAAAACAAAACTTGTAAGATTTGCTATGAGGTACATTTACCACGCATAAAATTAGAGCAACATATGAAAACATGTAAGAGGAAAAGATTAATGGAGAGGATACGCAGCGGAGAATTGAAGGAATGTGATACATGTGGTTGGAGGTTACCACCATTAGCAACATATGAGATTAAAGACCCTTGGAGTCGCCCACTCATGTGTAGTTGTAAAGCACCTGTTGTACGTCCTTTATTTTATTATGAAGATAAGCAAAAGTATTTGAAATGGAGAGAAAAGTATCACAAACCTACTGGAGAAGTATCATTAAACCCTAAGGGTTCAATAGCATATAGGTAATCTTGAATGTCAGTAATATAAGTTGTAGGTAAACAGCAGTTCTTATTAATAAGTCTTAGTTTGAATTCCAAACAAATAAAGCCTTTTTTATACTATAAGTATTACATTGACTCGCAACGCGCTAGCCCGCCGAAGGCGGCTAGTGCAATTAATTACAATAAGTTTTTGTTGGTTTAGAGCCGGGCATCCAATCAAGGGCAAAGGGCTACTTGAGTGTCACAACAAGCAATACTGCCTGCCAATTTTGCAAGTAGATGCTGAAGACTACAATACCATATTATCGGCCGCATTCATATACTAGCGATGTAACGCTTAGAAAGCTTTCGATTGATTGTACACCCAACGAGCTCAACGCTCACCTCTTATTGCAAAGTTGTTTCCAACTGCATCAAAGCACCACCATGCTGCTATCACTATCTCCCATAAATTTACAAAGCAATCACATCAATATTGCTTCATCCTATCTTGTCAAGTAGCTCCATCAAAATGCAACTTAAAGCAGCTATTCTATCGGCCTTTCTTGCCATTGGTAAGTGTTTTATGTTCATTGCAATACCAGCTTTCACCGCGGTCGGTAGAACAGATTATATCATATCGACGACATTAATCCATTTATTGCAATAAACATGATACTCACCCATCTCCCCCTCTATATTCTACAGCACCGGCATCGGCACATCTACGTAATGTTCATGATATGAACAACAAGAATGGTGCCACCACCATCGATGATGAAGCAGCTCTCCGTAATCACATCACCTCCTGGATTGATGAGTTGAAAGACTCAACGGCAGCCAATAACGATAGTCGTCGTTTAGATTCTGACCCGCACTGTGTTGCCGTTAAGGATAGTGCTGCAAACATCCTAGCAAGTGCCTTGGAAGGTTGTGGTACTGCTGCATCTGGATCATTTGGTGGGGGGATCGCGACAAACGAAGAACCAAACCCAACGTGCCTCCTTCTCTTATGTGAGGCTCATTTCAAGGCCGCCGATATCGTCCAACCCGAGTGCGAAACTGAAGGAATTCCTAGGGATCAAATCCTAGCATGTCAACTTACACCTGGTTACCTTCCACCTGATGATCCGATTGCAAACGCCGATGGTGCAACCATTCTTGTGAACACGGGAGCATTTGTCGATGTCTTGGATAACGACGAAGGAACATTTGGATTTGATCTTGAACTTAGAGATATCGTTACTCCAGCTAATGATGGATTATGTTGGCTTGGCGAGATACTTGGGACAGGGAAAATGGGGGTCCTCTACACACCCAACGATGGTTTCATTGGCCAAGATGAATGTGACTACGAAGTGTGCTATGGCAAAGACACTCGGTATGCCAATCAATGTGATACTGCAACGGTAACTATTGACGTAGATGCCCAGCCTACCTCGGTAAGATGACTAGCTTACCCTCTCTGTCTCTCATGACGCACTAACAACATATCTTTTACTTTTCTTACAACTACTAATCCAACACAGAGTCCATCAGCAGCCCCAACCGCCCAGTGTGATATTACCCTTGAATTGACCGAGGCTCACGTTCCTTTAGTCAGCCAGGAAACCTGTGACGGAAAACTAACCGAGTTAACACTGAAGTACAATGGAGGAGATTGTACTCAGAGTAACAATGAGCAGGACGGCAAATTCGAGTGCGAGGACTTTAACGGTGGGCCCACCGATGGTGATGTTGAGATCACCGTTTTTGACAAAAATGGACTCCTCAAGTTAGGAGATGGAAGTTTAGCAAAAGACGTTGACGTGTCAGTAGGAGATATCCTTACGTTAGAGCCACCAGAAGACGAAACACAGTTTCAAAGTGAAATTACAATTTTGGTCAGGGACCCACAAGCTGAGACGGGCCTTCTTCAGAAGATCATCGTTCACACCTCTTGTAGTCAGGACCTCAGACTTCTTGATATCTTTGGATCTACACAAGTGTTCGCATATACCGACACCAAAAAGGATGCTCCGGTGACAGTTGTGCAACCTGTTACTGTTTCAGGTGGTCTAGTTAATAATAACGACCAATGCATCGACAAAGACGAGTACACATTGAGTTTTGAAGATCAAGTGTCGAACATTGACTTCGATGAAACTAAATGTTCTGAGGATCAATCTTTTGAAGAGACGATGATGATAGATCTCTCGCAAGAATCACTTGAGTACACCCTTGAATTCAAGGGTAATTTGAACGAATTGCCAGGACAAGTATGCGATGTGACTATTGATGAAACTTTTACTAATCGAAACTTAGGTCCATCTCTTACTGAGGTTGTTGCCAGCCTCCCTGGCACCTTCAGCACCTTAAAGACAGCACTGGAAATAACTGATTTGCTTGGTGTGCTCGATGGCCCAGGTCCTTTTACTGTATTCGGTAAGTGAATTGGTATATATTGGTATATTATATTATCGATGGCTATGGAACCAAATGCTATTATCAATTGACGTTTACTCATATTCTTCATATCTTTTTTCATCCACTTACACTTATCGCAACTACAAACAGCCCCAACTGATGCCGCATTTGCCAATCTTCCCGAAGGTGCCCTCGAAGCTCTTGTCGCAGAAGACCCCCCTAATACACTAAAGGGAGTACTCCTTTATCATGTGGCTCAACCGGATGTCCAGAGCAAAGATCTTTCTGATGATCAAGTGATTGAGACTTTAAAAAATGAGCCAAATACGGTTACCGTTTCTATTGATGATGGTGATATCTCCATTGTCACGCCAATAAATAAGGCTAAGGTCATTATAGCTGATGTACTTGCATCGAATGGCGTGGCCCATGTCATTGACCAAGTGCTCATTCCTGGCGAATTTGCGGTTCCAGTTGCAACAGAAGGTGAAGCGGTATAAGCCGTAGTGTTGAGAGGGGGGATATTATATGTCATAGAGCCTCTATCAAAGAGGGAAACCTGACCTGTATCAGTGTAAAGAAGAGAGGGAGAAAACCTCTCGAATATTATAGAGCCTCTATCAAAGAGGGAAACCTGACCTGTATGTATCAGTGTAAAGAAGAGAGGGAGAAAAAGAGTCAGGATTTGTTATAGTTTGTTTTTACACAGCAGTTTTGATGATACCTTAAGTCTTTGTGATTGACAAGAGTATCAAAGACTAGCTGAATTTTGTACAGATAGAGTGATAAGAGAAGTAACGAAAACATTGTTTATCCTACTTGCTTTTTCAAAGTTCAAGGCACTAGCTGTTTAACATTGACTGCCTCAAATCTGAACAAGCCCTAGAGCAAAAGAGTGAGGTCTTATGTGCAGATAGATGAGCTCGTCGCTCGTGTGTCCCCAAGAGGATATTTGGCGATACAACGGTCCATCCCCTATGTAATATGTACAAATCTCATCTCTGCTCCTTTCTACTGTGTTGATCCATATCGTATTCCATAGCCGTCGCCGCATACAGTTCGACGCTCCCAATGGCACTTCTTAACCAATCCATCATACTGTGCATTCTTCTATGTCTATGTGTAAACATATCATATGCGTTTACCACCACTCCTTCAGGTTTGAATAGTATCGCAATCGCAATGAAACAATCAACAATATTATCTTCAATACCAAACGATGTTGAATGGAAACCTCTTATTGAAGCTTCTACGGATACAGATTTGCCACCAGTTATCATTCATACACTAGAAGAAGGTTCAAGTGATAAGCCATCAACAGGAGCTACTGTTGAAATAGAATACAAAGGTACACTATTGGAAAATGCTGAATGGAGTGCTGTTGACGTAGTTGAATGCTGGTTGTCTCAACAACAAGGAATTGATAACCACTTAAAAGATCTCTTTATTGAAAAGGATGTCGATTTCAAAAAATTGACAGATGGAAATATATTTAATGAAGATTTCTGTATTAAAGAGTTGGGTATAACCAATAAAATACAAGGGAAGAAACTCGTGATGGCAGCAAAAAGACTCTGTGTCAAAGAATTCCCTGCAAATACTGTGTTTGATTCCAGTGAATCCAGAAACAAGAACTATTCATTTGTATTGGGTAGTGGTAAAGCCATCAAAGCAATCGATCTTGGAGTAAGCAATATGAAGGTGGGCGAAAAGGCTTGTGTAATATGCCGTAGTGATTACGGATATGGACCAGAGGGTTTGCGATCATCCAAAGGTGATGTCATAGTGCCCCCATTCGCTACGCTTTGCTTTGAGTTGATATTAGTTAGTGCTATTGATGCATAAGACATACCTATAAGTAATACCTTAAGCTTAAAATGATCCTTATCTACTTTGCTCCTGCGTGCTCTGCAATTTCAGCTGCCGTTGTCACATAATCAAGCTGACCCAACAGACGTAAGATGCTCTTCTGAACACTGCACTCATTTGTTACCTTCTCTCGTAGCTTGGCAAATAATTCGTCCACCACAGCTGATTGTCCATGTAGCGATCCATATATGTCACATAATATATGTGCCACACCAATAAGATGGGAAGTATACTGTGGATTGTCAATGAAACGAATTGTAAACGAAAGAATTGAATCTAGCGACTCTTCATCACGATTACTAAGTGCAATGGTTAAACCACGACGTTTTCCCAATTCTTCAATAACTGCAATTACCGCTTGAGGTTGACGCTTTGCTAATACGGCATCTAAAGCATCGCCGTAACGAAACTTTCTCAAGAGTAAATCATACTCTGATAACCGTTGTTTCTTTTGATGCATTAGTAGGTAGTCGTCGGGATCTTGCGTTGTTTCATGTGCACCTCGTTGGAAATATGAAAACGTCCCATGGCGTGGTTCTTTACGTTCAACATCTTGTGTCTTGAGTCGAGTAATGAGACGACGACGTTGATGTACGATCACAACTCCAGTGGATGTTCCAATGGCAAAGCGTGACATATCTGATGATATTGCCAATGCAGCTATTGGTGATCCAATCTGCATCCCATGCAAGTATGGCAAAGATCCAGAGACAATGTCTTCATTACTTGCTGAATGAATACGAAGTAGTCCATCGAGTCCAGCGGTGATGATGTGACGTTTATGTCGGTAATTAGTTCCTTGATCATTATCATCTTCCGACTCATCATAGGGAATATCAAGTAAACTCAAGGATGTAATCGTCTTAGCATGCTTTGTTTGGAAAGTTCCTAAACATGAACCATTAAGTGGGTTCCATACCTTGAGGGTAGTACCACCAGCAGAAACAAGTAATGATAAATTATCAAGCTTGGATACCTTCTTACTGACATTGGGTCGGGAGGACTTTGTTGGTGGTAACACCAATAATGCTTGAATGGGCTCTTCATGATTCATAATTGATACACATCGATCTTCACCTCTTTCATCTGTTGATTCTATATCCCATACACGTATAGTATGATCATACGATCCACTAACAACTAATTGACTCCATACTGGTAATGAATTGTCATTATCAACATCATCAATCTTTCTCTTCTTCTTCTTATCACCATTATCATCTTTACGGAGGGTAATAACCTTGATGGATGATACCTTATCACCATGTCCTCTCAATGTAATCTCAGCCCCACCACTACCTAATCCACCATCCTTCATCCCACCACTGACGTTCCACACTCGAACTACACCATCATCGCCACCGGCAACGACTCTCTTCCCATCTCGCAACCATGATACTGCACGGATAGTTTTACGATCTCGTCCACCACCGCCGCCTTCAATAGTACTTGATTTGGACGAATTGAAAGTACGAAGAGTGGCACGACTATTGGCATCACAAATCTTCACACTCCCACCCTCGGTACCAATGGCAATTAGTTTGGAATCATTCCGATGTGCAGCACATGATGCTATTAATCCACCCGTGGATATATTCCGATCTGCATTAATATCATCTAATCCATCTTCTCCTCCTACTTGACTCTTCTTTTTGGTTACTTTGCCACCAAATAAATCAACAGATCCATCACTATCACTATCTGAAAAGGAGTCATCCTCATCTTCTTCACGAGTACTTCTACGACGTTGTATTAAACTACCACCCTTTAATGCTCTTGAAAAGTCGGATGTACCAACAGTACTACGATTTACTCCACCATATAAACTAACACGCGGTCCCGACGCAACGATCAAACTACTACTACTACTATTTGAAAAGTTTAATTGACTAATCGAGGCAATACCCGACTTGGTACGGAATTTAATCTTTGTATATCTATTCTCAATTGGTGTTTTGTTGGTAGTTAGTTGTTTTACTGATTGGAGTGGTCCAATGCCATAGTTGCGCATATACCATTTACCTAATTGGGGATGTGATTCTATACCTGTGGTACCATTTTTGGTATTGCCCGTTAGGTTTGATGTTGTTGATAGGACATTCTTTGTTGGATTGGGTTTTTGAGTGCGAAGAGTAGTGGATGGTTGAAAAGATGCCATGGTATTATGTATGTATGAAAAACGAATGAGCGCCCGCCACTAAACTAATAATACTACTCTTATTCCTCCTAATGTTAAGATATACCCACTATATCTCATTGACCTCCCCAAAAGCAATGAATGAATCGGTGATTATTGGTCAAAGGGAGTTGAGTGAAAAATGGCGATTAAACTACCATTTTTTGAGCACTTCTGCTCATCTAGCACTGGGTAGGGTATGCCGCCTCACTTTTATGGCGGCTTATCATCTTTATAGTGCTCACAATATGCACTGTTAGTATTGGATTTTATCATATATATTCGTATTCAAGCAAATGACCATTAGTTTAAAAGAGAAGGATACCCTAAGTTGCCATCTGAGGTATCCTTTATGGTAGCTAGGTAGACGGTAGTGAATAAGTATAGTCTATTTCTTTACATTACTGATAGACAACTTCTTCCAGACTCAACTCATGTCTAATCATCTCGGTGGTGGTTTCCAGCCTCCAACACCTCCACTCATGTCACTTGCTATCTGATTGTTGATTGTAATGTCCGCTTTTTGTTCATCAGTTTGTGTAATTGAGGCGATAGTAGTAGTCTTTGATTCTTCATCCTCAAATCTCTCGGGGACTGCCCAAAGCCCAAGCGCTGGATTGCTAATGTAATAAAACTCTTCTTCCAGACCATTCTCATTTATCTCTATGTTCCAACCATCTTTCAAAGTACTAATATCATATCTCTTTTGCATGGTATCTAAATCTTCATACTGAAATCCTACAGATTCAATCTCTTCTTTTGATAGCTTAGTACCAGGACAATATGTAATCGAGAATCGTCCTTCGGAACTTCCATGTATTAAATGTGCAACTGCTGATAAGTTGTTCTTCAGTTCATCATTGTCATTCATAGCTTTCATGATTGTAGGAGTACCTACATAGCCGACTTGTCGAATCAATTCATCAATATGATTATCTTCACCAAAGGTATCAACAAAGGGTGCCAAAACTATCAACTCTCCACCATCAGCAATCGCCATTCGTGTTCTATATATTGATTTGTTACCCAACCATGTTGAATGATACTCGTCATTCAAATATACGACAATCTTTTTCGGAGATCGAGGTAACAGATTGAAATTCACCTTCAAACTTAGTTCACATGCTAAATCATAACACTTGATATCATTACCAATATACAATCCCTTCATTTCAACATTTCCAGTAACATCATTTGTTCCCATGACAGTTAATATATACCACAAATCAAATTGATCTTGCAAGTAATGTTCACTAGCATAGTTCAATATTTCTCTTAGAGGATTGCGGCCTCGTCCCATAAGCTTCTCCATTCCATGAACCGCACCAATAAAGTGTGATAGATTGATTGCTTCTAAACCTCCAACACCAACAAACAAGTTCTTATTAAAATTAGCCATTCCAAGTACCTCGTGAGGTACCACTTGACCAACTGATATTACCAATGGTGGCTTTCTATTATGTTGTTGATTTTGTATTCTCTTCTCCCACACCATCTTATTTAATTGAGCTGGCCACGCTTCATTTACCTGTCCATAAGTAGCAGCTGAAACCATTTCAGTGGGTGCATATCCAATTGTTACAACATCCTTTCTCCAATCATGTTTGATGAAGGGGTCGGGTATCTTGGTTGCAAGTTGTATACCAAACATTTGTTTGATTTGGGAAGGGGACATTGGTGCGTGCGTGCCTAGTGCTGGTATGATTTGTATATTCGTAGTTGTTGACTGTGATGCAGTATTATTATCCATATCACTATTGCTAGCACTACCAATATCATTCCAGATTCCATTTATATCATTATTATCACTACAAACTTCTTCTTCTCGTCTTGAAGTAAAGTTATAATACTCGGATATATATTGTGTAATCAATCCAGCTTGGGAATGAAATCTTGTAAAGTCTGGAGGTATAATCAACACATCGGATCGTTCACCGCCAAGTGATGTTAGAAAACTTTCAATTTCTTGACGTAGTATCTCATTTGATATTGTTGTAGTTGGAGAACCAATTGAGCAGAACAGGTTATTGTCAATCATATTGTAACCGCCCGATAAAGGAAGGTCTCTGCAATGCAACTCAATTAGATGGTAGGACGGATAGCAAGGAATAACTTTACGACATAAAGAAAATACTAAATTTTGAGGATACCGCTTGACTGCGGTATCTTCTCACAAAATATTTTCATCGATTTCAAAAATGAGTTGGTTGGTTGAGTTGATGGTGTACTGTAGACATACACCCTCCATAAAGAGATAACTGCGCAGTTAAATCACCATCTGTATATGTTGTTTATTGGTTAAGATTATTATTAATTTAATTCCGCCGGTCGCATTTCGCCGCAATTAAACACAACACACACAATACCTACACCAGCCCAAATTACAACTCACAAATTATTATTACAACACCACACACAATGACGAAAAAACGTGCAAGAGGATTTACACCAGACGGCTTTATTAAAATCCAACGTACAGTATTACGTCGTTGTATAACCGATCGATTACAGGCATTATTAAATGGTGATTTTATTACACGTCATGATTTAAGTGATGATGATTATGATTCATTGGTTAATGAAATTAAAGGGTTGAATGTTGCTCCTGTCGCTGTTGAACAACTCGATGTAGGCGATGATGGTGATAAGAATGGGGTGAGTGGTAAAAATGGTAAGGGCGCTACCGATAATAAAAATACCACCAAAACAAATGGTAATAAAAAATCTACAGACGGTACACCACCTCAATCAAATAAGCCACAATCACCACCTGAACAACAACCAACCAACACCTTCTCATCCAACTTAGAAACATTCATTCAAATAATAGCATCATCAATAATGATCGACGCTACACTCCGTGGCGAGAATGCCGGTGAGTCCGATACACGCTTTATTAAAAAGAAGAAGAAGATATTAATAAAAACAATACAAGGTCCCAAGTTATCCGACTTTATTAAAGAAGTGGAACGATATGATATGATTAAGAAGGGTATTGAATTTGATGAAGAGGAGATTGTGGAAAGTGAGGATAGTGATGATGATAGTAGTAGTGAAGAGGAAGAGAGTGATGAGGAGGATATGGATAAGAAAATGCCTGCTAAAAAGAAGACCAAGTATAGCAAGATTGCTGCCGCTGCCGCTGCTGCTGCCTCCTCTAAGGGTAATGGCAATGAAGGATCTGATTCGGAAGATGAAATGTCAGTAACATCCAAATCATCCAAATCATCAACCCTCACAAATGAAAATTCCACCCTTGACGGCTTCTCAACATCCCAAGCATCCTCCTCCGCCAATAATAAACTAACGAAAAAAGAAAAGAAGGAACGTAAACGTCTCAAGAAGGAGAAGAAACGTCTCAAAAAGGAAGAGAAACGTAAATTAAAGAAGGAACGTAAGCGTAAGGAAAAAGAAGAACGGAAGAAGAAACGTAAGTTGGAAAAACAATTGGAGAAGAAGAAGAAGTTGGCAGCCGCTGCTGCAGCAGCGTCTGAGGGTGGTAAGAAGAGTAAGAAGAAGAGAAAACAGGAAGAGGACAAGAAATTGGCTGCTGCAGATGAGGATGAGGAAGAAGTATCAGATGATGAATCTATGGAGGATGCATCTCAACAAGAAGAATCTGATAATGAAGAGGAAGGTGCCGACGACAATGAAGACGATAATGATGATGAACCTACTTTATATGAAATAACCACCAAGTCCGACTTTGACAAATACAAGGCAGACTTACTAAGTAGAGTACCCAAGGCTGTCAAGTCACGATTCCGCGAGGGTGGATTCAGTCGTTGGGGTAAGGATTGGTTACCGGTATTGGAATTAGGTCCATTTGATGTTGAACCTGGACCTGTTAGGGATATGTGGTTGGATATGTTTGATAATGTGAGTTTATATTATATATATTTGTGTGCAGAGGAGTTTGCGGTGTATTTTTTTGTGCACATCTTTATCTAACCATATCCCTCTTTCCAATTCATATAAATTTATCTACACAGACTCAAGAAAGTGGACGTGATATGACCCGTTTAGTCTTTTGGTATGGTGTCAAGTATGAAGAGCGGAGTCAGGCATACTCATTCGTGCCCGAGGCTAAAATAATCCCATACGAGGAGGGTGAGAGTAAAGGATATTACAAAATGCCAAAGAAGATATCAAATAAAATGGAGAAGAAGCAGAAGTTAACCAAGACAGAAGAACAGATTAAGCGTGGATTGGCCGAGATTGTATCAGATATGGCAAAGAAGAAGAGTGAAAGATTAAGTTGGATGATGAAATTTAAGGAAGATTATGAATTGGCAGCAGAGGAGGCTGAGAAGGAAGAGGCTCGTAAGAAGATGAAGGCGGCTGTATCAAATGAGAAGAAGAAGAAGAAGAAACTAGGACGACCAAAGAAGGATGATAGTACAACCGGAAAGAAAAAGTTGGGACGGCCAAAGAAGTCAGATAAGAAGATGGGACGGCCCAAGAAATCTGATGGCAAGAAAGAGTCAACCGCCAAGAAATGGGTGATGATGGATGATGAACAAGAGTCTGATATCGAAACTGAAAGTGATGA
>Ga0214481_100146_pt1 | contig 34568 bp, 34 predicted proteins | sample M1_20Mar14CPVII9_4_FD_165057 | JGI IMG/M metagenome (GOLD analysis project Ga0214481, IMG submission 165057) | Marine eukaryotic communities from Monterey Bay, California, United States - M1_20Mar14CPVII9sort6BwellG10 | ecosystem: Environmental > Aquatic > Marine > Unclassified | place: USA...
CGAATCACATGTGAAGAGAGAAGAGACGGAAAGAGTTAGTGCATGTTTGAGATGACGGCTGTGACGATTCAAGAGAATAGACTCGATTCTTCATACAAACAACAACAGAAGCTTACCTCTTTTGATGGTTGAGATGTCGGGCCAGACGTAGGCTGTTGAGACGGCGATGTAGACGGCATTTTGCTGGGGCTCCTTGAAGGAGTTTGGCTTGGAGTCTGAGACGGCTGTGAGACGAATCACATGTGAAGAGAGAAGAGACGGAAAGAGTTAGTGCATGTTTGAGATGACGGCTGTGACGATTCAAGAGAATAGACTCGATTCTTCATACAAACAACAACAGAAGCTTACCTCTTTTGATGACGGAGATGTGGTAGGTTCAAAAACAGGAATGTTCTCGTCTACGATAGGTGATCCGGTCGGCACTTTTGTAGGATTGGATGAAGGTGAACGAGACGGCTGTGAGACGAATCAGATGTGAAGAGAGAAGAGACGGAAAGAGTTAGTGCATGTTTAAGATGCTGTGATGAGATACGGTATCCTTTTTTTTTGGAAAAATTTGTGCACAAGATTTGCTCAATAGATGACAAAACCGCTTACCTCTTTTGATGGTGATACGGATGGCCCCTTTGAGGGCGACACAGAGGGTACCTTACTAGGACTCTTAGAGGGCGATTGACTTGGAGTTGATGTCGGCTGATGAGATGAATTAGTAAAGAGGAGAGAGAAAAGGTGAGTAAAACGGTATCTTCGGAAATTTAGTAGAACATTCACACGATATGTTCCAAAGTACATAAGATCTTACCTCTTTTGATGGTGATCCAGTTGGTGCACTTGTAGGATTAGAAGAGGGCAAAAGAGACGGCTCCTTCGACGGAGATGTGGTAGGTTTTTGTTCAGGAATGTTCTCGTCTATGATAGGCGATCCGGTCGGCACTTTTGTAGGATTGGACGAAGGTGAATGAGACGGTTCCTTTGACGGTGAAATGGACGGTACCTTGCTAGGACTTTTTGAGGGTGATTCCATTGGATCTGATGTTGGCTGTTAGGATGATCAATGTAAAAGAGAGGGAGTAGAGTTGTATGTATGAGTTTGGTATCCTTTTTGAAATTTGCCAATCAATTGAGTTGTTTCAAATACAATATTAAAAGCCTCTTACCTCTATTGTTGGTGATACACTTGGCACATGGGTAGGAGAATCTTTCCCAGCTTTGCCTGTACTACGTGATTCTTTCCCCGCTTTAGTAGCCGTGCGGCATTTACTAATACGTCCCGACTTTTCACTTTTACCACTTCTTAATGTTGTTGATTTTTCACTAGTAGCTTTACTTGCCTTGTACATTTTTGTTAAACCTATACGTCCTGATACACTATTACCACTTAGTTCCGCTGTTGTTGATGATAATTCTACTTCACTGTTTAAAATCCGGCGACGTTTGTATGGGTACAACTTCTTCTTCTCCTTCACTACATATCCATCACTTTTGCCTTTGGATTTTCTTATCGCCAATTGTTGTTTCTTCTTTTTACTCTTCTTCTTCTTCTTTTGTTGTTTCTTCTTCTTCTTCTTTTTACTATAACATTCATCTGACGAATCCTTACCTGCCTTGGCAAACATCTGATTCTTCTTCTTCTTTTTATAATTATCTCCTCGTAGAGGCTTCTTCTTGCTATACTCCTCCTCTTCTCCTCTCAATGCATTATAATAGTATGTCTTCTTCTGGTCGTAACCGAGCTTTGCCTCATCTGTCCATGGCACAATACCATCCTTGTCTTCCTCCACCCATGGTTGAGACAGTTTTGATGATGTTTGTATTTGTAATTCCTTCACTGCAACAACGCCTAAATATGAAGAGACGATTGTTAGGATATGAATGATACACATATCATATTATTGCAATCACATATCATAATATATCATGATTAAATCTCTTCGTATATTGCAATAATACTCACCCGTATAGTCTGAAGTAACCGTTTGTTTCTGCTGGCGTAGTAGACTGTGACTACTACTACTCTGCTCGCCGCCGTCAATTGCAATGGATTCAGCTCTACAATAAGTAGCCACGATGACGAGAGTGAGTAGTAGACTGCACGACATTCTGTTAATACACATCATCATTATTATAATGCACTGATATATGAATTATGAGATGATGTGTTGTGTCGTCTTTGTTGCTTTGTTAGTAGCTGAGCTTGTGTCGTTTTGCAAATGACTGTAAATCTCTAAATTTACTGCCTAATGACCCCAAGAATGACCGTTTCGATGAAAAGTGTGTCCGAGGAGCTAAATAGAAAATATAGCCTCTCGGGGTGAGATGTAATCTCAAGGGTTTAACTCTCAGGCATTGATGCGAACCCATCATTGGATAGTGGTTCGCATCGTTATTAACATACTACACATAATACAGCAAGATCACAGGTAGAAAGCAAGTTGGCAGGAAAGTAGTTGATATCCTTCACATTCTGTGGTATCCTTTTTCTTCTATTACATACCTTCTACTTACACCATGAAGAGGAGTTGTGTGATTTTACACCAACATCGCCGCTGGTGGAGGAGTTGCTGGCATGTTTATTAACATACTAACATACTACAGCCTAGTATGAGTACATTTGGCAGGAAGGTAGGCGTTGATATCCTTCACGTTATCAAGAGTGGTATCTACTTTTTTCTTCTATTGTCAGAATGGTGTGGTAGCAAGTAGCAGGATTGTTAAATATTAATACTAATCTCAACATATGGACAGTGGTTTTATAATATGCCAATTGCTAATAGCCAATTTGTAATGTTCGGGGCTTATGCATAGCCTCAGTGGCAGAGACTTTATAATGTTTTCATATGATTGTGGTTTTGTTTTGGTATTGTTGAGTAGTATATGTAGACGTTTTAGATATATTGTAAAACCCCACAGAGTTCTCCAAATAACTACCCTTAATCACCTACGAATAGAAGCAGTCATGTCACTAGAACCTGGACTTATGCGTTACTTCCATCCCTTCCCAGCCAGATTTTGCTAGGCAACAGTTTTGCATCACAGCCCGAGAACGCGTATCTTCACCCATGGCCATCAGTTCAGATTCATTCCACTCTTTCCATCTTCTACGAATCAATTGATTACCATTATAAGTGTTCAGTAGACAACAGTCAACACGATTTTTCTGGTATGACGTTTCATAATCATTCAAAGAAAAGCTTGAGAGGTCGTTATGGACAGGATTGCATTGTTCCAAACTTGTAATATCTTTTGTTGTTGGTCTCATTATTCCACATCTAATACTCCCCCCAACTCCTTCTAAAGTATCAAAAGCAAACAAGACACTGTGCCTCCCAGCTCTCATGATATTGCTGCTAATCGCACAATACGTATTTCTCTGCCCTGGAAGCTGTTGAGCGTATACATAAGACCGCACGTTGTTTGGTGAACTTAGACTCTGAACATAATCATATTGCATCCCAACCCCAACCAATTTATCAAATTTTAATGAATGACGGAACAACTTAAAAAACTCTTGATATAATCCAATCCATGATTCATCCCCACGTCTTGGCAATGCATTCTTCTCTTCATCTGTACACTTGGTATAAAGTGCCGTACGTGCAGCAACTTCCATTAATGATATTGTTGTATATGTTCTTTGTCTTTTCTGTGCTTCTCTAGCCGCCAGTCGTCTTGATCGACTCGTTGTCGTACCATGCTTATCACCAAATCGTTTGCATGTTAATGCTAAATTCAACATATCACGTGGTGATAAGAATGAGGCCAGTGTAACCACGGTATCATCTGTAAATGTCTCCATTATGTTTGATATTCGGTGATGTATTGCAATAATTATATGTTTCTGTCAAAAGTATCGGTACCCCGGAAACAATAAAATAATAGTGATATCTACTTGATTGTCTCTTATATTAATTATAGTAAGATGTCACGTATAATATAATAAGCCGCCCTAAAAATATAATCTTTGTTTTGTAAGTTGATGCACCGTATCTTTGGTACATAAATTATTGAGCGCTGTCTTCGTTATATGAATTATAGTCTGTTGCAATTGAAAGAGATATTAAATATTGATACACTGACTAAACTTTTAGTATACAAGATGAATTAATGTTCGATGTGGAGAAGACGGCTGTAAGTACAACCTCTTATTCCTTACTCCTTGATTGCTTGATATCCTTCAGTTTTATATTATTATGAGACTTTAACTGAGACGGGAAGGCCATGTCAATTATAGCCAGCTTACGTTGCTTCATGCTTCCATTCACACTAAAATCATCAGTATGATTAATGACACAAAGATCTGATCTCTCACAAATGGGAGGAGAAGTTTATTCACTTCTTCTCCATCCACTAAGTGATAAGGGAACGAGATTGATCGAAATATAGACTTTTTATACAGTTACCTACTACCACCTACACATAAATTCTCATGCCAGTATGCCTCCCATTTGATGGTCTCGTTTTTATTGCTTAATCCTCTTCTGCGCCCCCATTTTCCTTTCAGGTAGCAGATCCTTCAAGTTTTGGTATGGCTTCACTTCTTCCTCCTCATCCGAATCACCCGTTATATCCTCATCACTACTTGCTACCACATCACTACTACTACTTTGTTCAACAGAGGCAAGCACCTCATCCTTCATTGCCTTCTGCCTTTCTTCTCTTCTCCTTAATTCACGCTTCACTTCACCACTTGTCGCCGCACCACTACTTAATACCTGCTTCTTCTTCCCCCAGTTTATTTTGCGCTCTGGTAATAATGTTTTTAAACTTGAATATTCACCCTTGTTGAAACTGCTACTATTGTCTGTGTTGCTTTGTTGTGCAGTATTCCTCTTTGTACGACGAGTGTCTGGAACTGGCACTCCCTTAAAATCAAGTTTAGTCCATGTTGCACGTTTTGGTAACAAGTCTTGAAGATTCCCTCCACCGATACTACTACTCTCTCCTACCTTGGTATTAACATCAGCAGCTCCACCCTCCTTATTCATTCCTTTCGTACGACTTGTGTCCTCAACACTGCCACCCTTAAAATCTAATTTAGTCCATGTAGGTCTTTGTATACTCGTTGTTAATTCTTTTAATGAGCCATAGTTATTACTACCACCACCTGAGACAACTGACGATTCATCTGCGGGTTTGCTACTATCACTATTAAATCCCTCACGAGTACCACGGATTGGTGATGATGAAGATGGCGATTGTGGTGACGGTGCGGTAGAAGAAGATGAACCAGAAGTAGGTTCCGCCTTTGAATAATTCACAGTACCGTCATCTTCCATCCGTTGTATCCTACGACCAAATTTCTATTATACACATTACGAAAGAGAGAGAGTTGATATACGAGCCGACAAATAAAGATGTGTTAGCATACGTCCATCATATTACTCTTGACAGAAACTACCCCAATACGAAACACAACAAAATATAGTACATAACAAATACTCACATCCAACTTCATAAATTTCATCTTCTGCTTTGGTAATAATGCCTTTAAGTCTGCTGATGTATTCTCCTTTCCCAATACTGCATCACTATTATTTTGTTGTTGCTGTTTCTTATCCTTATTGAAATATTGTGATAATGATGGACTGCTAACCTTTTGTTGTTGCTGTTGTTTGGTAATGTCGTGATCACTACAGGTACAGAATAGATAATAATTTTGGTGTACATAACAAAAAGACGGATATATGATGAGATAGGTAGACGCATACGTCACTATAAAACTGCAAATCATAAAATATATACACAGCACAACATATCATCATAACTACATGCAGCCATACTCACCTTAGCATAGGAGCAGCCATATCCTTTTCCTCTCCATACGTACTTATCCCTATATCCGCCTCATTATCACCACTATTAGAACTACCACTAACAGAATATTTAGGCATACCATCACTCTTTAAATCATGTATCCTTCTACCATATTTATCTAATGGTATTGTTTGTCGTTTTTGTTTTGGTAATAATTGTTGTAAGTTTGATTTGTTATTAGAGTTAGTATTGTCGTTGTTTGTTGAAGAGAGGAGTAGATTTGTTGTTGATATGCCGCCGCCGTGATATTTGATAACACCGCCGGAGGTTAGGGAGGTAGTGATAGGGGTTGTGAATGACGTGCAGCTTGATATCGTGCCGCCGAGGAGGCAGCATAGTAGGAGCTTCATCGTTGTTGCAAACTGATTGACAGTTGAAAGTTGTGAAAGTCAAGGATACCGATAGATATCTTATAAACAATTTAGCGACGTACTTTGAATAACATTTTATACTCATACTACTGTACAAAACCTAAGTATCCAGCGGTATCTTATAACTTTCAAATTCACCATCTTTTATGGCAATAGCAGCCAGCAGCAAGCAGCAAGCCTACTTCTCTATCTGCCGCGGCCATTTAATATACACAGACAATTGAGTAAATATACTGAGAAGAAGAAATATCTACCCCCCATTATTAACAATATAAAAAAACACACAAATCAAACAATGGGTTGCGGCAGCTCAGCACCAGTTCCACCACCAACCTCCTCCTCACCATCTGCAACACCTCCAGTAACAAAACAACCAACAGCAAATGATTCACGCAACATTGATAATGATTTAGAAAAAGCCAAGCAAGAAGAGGAGGGTAAAATTAAAATGCTATTATTAGGTGCCGGCGAGTCTGGTAAATCCACAATCTTTAAACAAATGAGGTTACTATACGGTACTGAACGTTCCGATGATGATTTACGAATGTATGGCGTGGTAGCCCGTTCGAACATTGTAGTAGCAACACGTAAATTATGTAGTCATTTACGTAACCTCGGCTTAGAAGAAGAACTCGATCGTGAATCTCGCGAAAATGAAGAATTAGAACATAATGATCATTCCAGTATGAATTGTCGTCAGGCATATGATGAATTAATGGCATACTTAGTTGATAATACTGCTACGGCTAGTGCACAGGATCCGAATGATAGTGGTAATGGACCGAGTAGTATTAGTGGGAATGATTGGGTGGGACAAAGTCCACGGGCTGGATTGGCGGCTAATAATGATGCTAAACAATTTTTGGAACATCATGAAAGTATTCGTATTTTATGGCAGGTGAGTTATTGTTTGTTTGTGGTGGTGTGTGTTTATGTAGTGTTGTGTTGGTATTGGTGTGTGTTTTAGTATTGTGTGTTTGTTGTGTTGTTTTGTGGATGTTAAGTTTTGGGTATTGGGCAGGAGGGATTTTTTATTTGGTTGGGGTGTTGTTTGTAATTGATTTGCGCATAGAAGAGTGTTGAGATTTAGGTATTAAAGCAGGGATGGGGAAACATGTCAGGGATATTAGCCTGGTGCTTATGTTTTGGAAGGTGTGGGGTTTTGTTTTAATTGAAAAAGGGCTTGGTCAATATATTTGAACACAAGATGTGTAAAATTTATATACTTTTCTACCCCAGAGTCCTCTTGCTAACCCAATCTTTACCTCTCTCACCCTCGTTTATCAATTAATATATGAAATACCTACTATAGTCCAACACAATGAAACAAGTCTGGGCAAAACGTTCCGCCGTGAACATTATCGATTCACACAAGGAATATTTAAATGACATACCGCGTATAGCCTCATCTGATTATAGGCCAACGACACAAGATGTACTAATTGCACGTGTCCGTACTACTCAAGTGGTCATGGAAAAGTACCGTATTGATGGTATTGATTTTGAAATGTATGATGTTGGTGGACAACGGTCCGAACGACGAAAGTGGATTGATTGTTTTGATTCGGTCACGGCTGTTATATTCGTTGCCGCACTATCGGAGTATGATCAAACACTTGCCGAGGCTAAACGTACCAACCGTATGGTTGAGGCACTTGAACTCTTCCGATCAGTTTGTAATAACCGTGCATTCTCGAATACGTCCATTATGCTCTTCTTGAATAAGAAGGATATATTTGCCGAGAAGATTTTATATAGTGATATTGCCGCCCAACGTCCATTCTGTGATTATGCCGGACCTACGAAAGATTTTGATCATGGGGTATTATACTTTATTCAAAAGTTTAAGGATTGTTTGATTGATGATGAGTTTAATGATTCATTTATCCATGTGACGTGTGCCACGGACACGAATAATATGGAGTTTGTTCTTGATTCGACAAGGACTATTATTATGACAGATAACCTGAAAAGATCTGGCTTCCTTGGAGCGGATTAGTGCCGTGATGCGGACTATGTTTTAGGGGGATCTAGGCAGTGAAATTTGGTGGTATTAAATTGTGATTTTATTAAACTTGGATTGGGATGTTGAATTTTGGTGATAAACACCAAAGATGAAGAGATATTTTTTATATGCATCCCTTAATGGTTTGTTGGTATAAAGTTATGTGTAAATATAAGAAGTTTTGGGGTTTATGTTCCTAAAGTGTTCCTAACTTATCTATTCCGAGTCATCGTGTAGATTCCAAGAGACGCGGTGCTCATTATCTAAACTCCCTGATGCTATATGAGAAGTTCTTAATTCACCAGCTTCATTTAATAACTGCTTATACACCTCTTCGGCTAACCTTCTTGGCATGTATTTGTTCAAAACGTCTACGTCCATTCCCCTAAGCTGGTCTATGTTATCATACCACTTGGAGACAGTTTGTTGTTGTTGTTGATATGGTTTTTATTATGAATTATCTAGATCTTAGCACCAATTTCCAAGGTTGTGTACGATCCTTTTGTGTATATGAATCTAATGCTCGCCGCAGTATCTTTGTTAATCTGCATTCTCGTCCACTTCTTCTTCATCCTCTTCATCCTCCTCGTCTTCTCCCAATGTCATCCTGAGCTTGACACTTTCAAGAGTCTCCTCAAGCTTGCGCTTTGCACCCTGTGGCGTTTCCCCAAACTCATTTCCGATCTTCAACCTCTTCTTCTGTGCACTCCACTTAACCTTCAAATCGTTCTCAATAACCTCTCCGGCCTGATAAACGTCATTCTTGATATCTCTCTTCCTTTTGATTAGACTTCTCTTCCTCTTCTCTAGCATTGTAATCATATCCTTCTTTTCTCCTGCTTCCATCTTCTTATCATTGATAATATCTTGAAGTATTGTGTTACAGTTTTGTATACTATTATTCTCTTGATCATACTCCTCAGTCTTACCACTAAGCCATTCATTCTCTTCTTCCAACTTTTGTTTGCACTCATGCTTTAACTTGCTTGCAACTGCATTTGCAGTCTTCTTATCCAACTCATTCAATTGCTGTTCAGCTTTCTTTTCACTAGCTTTCTTCTTTTCTTCAAATTCCTCCATAGCAGCATTTCCTTCTTCCACAAATACTTCTTTGATATTCTCACTATGTTCTTGGTTGGAAGATGATAGTTTATCATAGAAGTTTGGATCATCCATATCTGGTACATCAATATCCACACCCGCTGTTTGATTGTTATTACTACCCTCTTCTTCAGCACCACCACCATTATTAACAGTTTCCCCTCCAGCATTATTGTTATTACCTCCAGCACCACCCTCTGTATTGTTGGTACTACCGCCAGTACTGCCATTATTACTTCCGCCTTCATTCCCTTGGTTATTTTGCGTAGGAAGTGTTGTCTGTTCACCCACAATTTCACCTCTACCCACAATATTGCCATTCTCATTTACTTGTACATGTTGATACCGACCGTCTGTAAGCTCCGTAACAAATCCATTCTGTAACACATTGGTGTTTAATCTCCGTTGAATAGTTTCACTACTCTCCCGTCGTTTGTTTAACTTATTCTTCTGATAATTAACAATTGCTTTTGTTTTTTCTGTGCTGCTAATGATTAATTTCTTGCTGTTTCTATGTGATGAAGTGGTATCATTAGTATCGTCAATACATCGGTAATAACCTTTATTTTCTGCTAGGATGCGTTGTTTTGTTGTAGTATCATTTGTTGTTACAATGCAATTCTCATTAACAATTGGATTATTGTTATCATTGTTATCATTGTTGTTATTGTTGTTGTTGGTATTGCTGCTCATTGTTTTGTATGATAAACTAATAATGCTATTATTGATGTATACAATATGTATTGTATTAATGTTGCTATTATTGTTGCAATGTATTGTGTTGTTGTCGAGAGCTTAAAGGCAAAGATAAAGCTTTATTGTGTTTTGAGGTCGGTTCGCTCTACGTACATACCTACGTAAGCAACTACCTAATGAAAATAAAAGGCAAACACTCGTACGACGTGCCTTGGTCCATTGTATAATTAATTAATCAATGCACCGCAATTATTATTATCAACCATGAGTCTATTCACGAAGTGGCCTCAATGGAGGACACCTGAATGGACGACGAATAATTTAAGACTAGGAGGGGGAGGAAACAATCGAGAGACGGGGGCTCAATCTCTCGAGGCTCAACCTACTGTCGATAGATCGACGACAACTTCATTGCAATCGCAACAACAACAACAACTGCCTGCTAAACGACGACCTGCAGCAAATAATGATAGTAATAAGGAAAATAATAACAACAGTGCTGACAGTAGTAGTCCTGCAGATGATGATACTCCTCCTCAATTCAAGAAACAAAAAAATGACGCTACGTTACAACTACAACGCAGCAATAACAACAACAACAACAACAATAACAACAACAACAACAAACCATCATCCAGTAATGATGATGATGATGATATGGACTGTGATGATGATACTGCTAAGTCTACAGCAGCAACAACAGAATCATCCAACTTAGGTAGCAATGTTAGCAATAGTATCATCTCTTCTATTGTAGATGGAATTAAAGATAAGATTGTGGTTAATGCACTTGCTGAGGGAGGAGATAGTGAGGAGAGTGTTAATAATGATTTGGGAGAGGAGGATAATATCTTTGGGGATGGAGGAAGAGGAAATGATGTAAGCTTGTTGTATGGTATGCATCATTATTTGCAATTGTATATACTATATCTTTTGCTTATATTTATCTCTTTCCTCTCTCTCTCTCTCTCTGTGTCTCTTATATCACATACAGGATGGTGCTGTTGCTGATCTGAATGAGGTTGGAGTACATGAATTTGTAAAAAGTTTGGCAGAGACTGAGAATGAAGAGGATGGTATGGATATTGATATGAATTATGCAGAGAATGCTTTATCAATTGATCAGAGTCGCCACCGGACAAGTATGCAGAAAGGATTTGAAAGAGGTTTGAATGCACTTGCAGCTAAGCCTGAGCCTGATTATGAAGAAGAAGAAGAAGATGATGATGTAAGTGTATGTGTTGGTATGCACTTTTCATTTGATATGGGTATTGTATCGTTTGCTAACCGTTCTATATCATTCATATATCATTCTATACGTACATCATATGTTACAGAACGAAGAGGAGTCGAGTGTAGACGTAGAACAACGTGATGATACTGATACACAAGGTAGAGGAAATGGTGAGGCACCTCTTATGTGTTTGTGACATGATATGCATACTCTGTGCTAATACCTACTTACTTATTCTCTATTGATATTGCAGGTGCCGGAACCGACTCCCAATCGCTTGATCTGTCGTTTACACGACAATGTTGTCAATCAGGAGGTTGTGCTGCATGTCCTGAAGCGGCCACTGCGGCAAGTGCTAGTACTGGTGAAGCATCTGGTAAGTGTTTAGAGTCTATGTTGTGCATACATTGCCTCCCATATCCAAATCTAACATTTGTATCTTTGCTATACTATCATATCAAACAGGATCAGCAGAACCTCTACCTAATCAAGTGGACTGTGATATATGTCAAGATATTTCCTACAAGCTTGAGGAATGTAGCAGTGATGATTGTAACAATCAAGTATGTGCAGATCATCTATGTAGCACCTGTAAATCATGTGAACATTGTTGTGACTGCCAAGAAGAGGAGGAGAGCGTCACGTCAACATCATCGGAAGTGGATGCTGATGAGAATGATTCAAGTGGTGAAGAAGGGGATGAAGAAGAGGACGAAGATCTACTCCAGGATATGATTGATCAGTATGAACATGCTGGCAGAGCCGAACCAACCAAACCACAAAATGCTGGTATCAAGTGTCAGGTCACTAGAGCAATCAACCGCACCCCGAAAACCTTCAACACATCTGGTACTTATGGTACTGCAATTGCACCATATCTTGTTGCATGTGGTATAATTTTTTCACTTGATCTTGCATATGATGGTGGCGGCGGAGGTCAGGGTGGCACTGTAAATTGTTTCTTCTTATCGACTCAGATTGAAGAGTTGCATCTATCAGATGTGAATACTTTGAGACAAGTACTAGAGAGTGATCCCAACAACGTTGAACTTAGGTCACTGATTAGAAGAGATGATATTGATGGTGTCTGGGATATGATGACTAAGGTTATTGACAATTTGACGAGTGAGAGGAGTAAGCGTGGAAGATTTTACAACATAACTCTTCTCAACGATACAATCAGCAATTATACGGCAATCCGTGATGCCATAGAAGCTGGTGATGAACTCCCTTCTTTCCTTTGGGCAAATCAAGCCGAGACACAATTTGATAGTAGTGAGCTCGTGTCGTTTGTGAAAGATCCAAAGAAGATGAACAGCCGAATGGAGATGTTTGCACTTCGTCATTTCCTCTGTGACAATGACAAACTTCCTCTGCGGTTCAACCCCCGAGGAGCGTTGACACTCGAATCAAACTTTGAACGGATTGAGAAGCGAGCCGAACATGGTGCAAGAAGTGAATTCGAGTTGCTCTTCTATGATTCTGATTATGCTGCTCGTTTCAAGTTGTATCTTACACCAGCTGAGCGGAACAATCCAAACGACATCCCCATCGAAAGGAAGAAGGAACGGTGTTTGGCATTTCTTCATGGGGAAGGCTATGTAGCTAAACACTTCACACCCATTACTCTTGTGCCAAGTGAAGACTTCAGTCTCAATAAACTCAATGCAAGTGAGGAGGAAAAGAAGGTGTTCTGGGAGAGGATGATACCTGAACTATTCAAGAATGAGAAGAGAGTGAAAGCATTATTAAAACAGAGAGAGGTAGAGGTAAGTTGTGTTTGTTTGTTTGATACTTATGATGAATCACAGCCATATGTTGTCAAACTCTCACTTTGCTTGATATCTCAACACCTCAAAAGCTTGCCAAACTACCACAGCACATGGAGAGAACAAGGCAACTTGTTCAGCAACATCCAGAACCGTTTGAGTTTATTGAGTCTATGCAAAATAAACGTCAGCTACAAAAGGATGAGACACTTGAGTGGTTCAGTGAAAAGTTGGAGTCTCTTGTTCAAGTCATTCCAGGTCTTACTACTATAACATTTGATAAGCTCAGTGATATTACAGAAGCTGAGTTTGCAAATGTTGGTGATAGACACCACAGGACAAATAAGCTTGGTGAGCTTAAGACTACACTATTCGCGTACATTGATGGAGATGAATGTACCGGACCTCTCTGTAAACACAAGCGTTCAGAGCACAGTCATCGGGCTAGTATGGCTTTTGAAATAGACCATCCGAAAGATAAGACTGCTGATCCAGCTGTACTTGCGAGTAAATCAAACGGAGAGTTTCGCAATGAGATATTAGACTTAGCCAAGGGGTTACGTACCACATGCGCTGGTTGTAATGACAAAGGCACTAGGAGGAAAGAGGAACTCAAGAAGCTCAAGTATGCGCGTAAGTAAAGGACGATGCCATGTAAATCATTTCAATTCAGTCGTATCATAATCTCACTCACTCATTCAACTCTTGACTCAATCACACGATACAAATACAGGCTTGATTCTAGGAGAAGAAGGCGGTCGTGACGATCACAAGACAGTATTAGAGATCTATCGTGATCCTACAATGAAGCTGTTGTATCAGATCTTGGAGATTGAGAAGGTATGCAGAGGAATGATCTCCGCATCCCCAGATACTCGTTGCGATTTCACTACACTTCGAGTTGCAGTTGATGCTTTATTCTCTACTGAGGGTAATTTCCATTTGGCGGACGACTTCACAAGATTGTCAGCCGAACGATACATGTTTGAGGACAATGGCAGCTTCCGATTCAAAGAAATGAGTCTGATTGCCACCAACCTCATTACATCAGACAGCCAATCGTGCATGGGTGCCGATCAGCTAGTCAGTCGGGAGGCCGAGCAGAGGAGAGATCGTGGCGATACATTAACCGAGGAGGATTTTGTTTGCAACGAGAAGACTGTCTCGTTGAGGAACAAGGCACCCTTCCAATACTACTCAATCTCTGGAGATCATGAGGATGAGAGTAAGAAGAAATTCACACCATCAGAGGCAAAGGATAAGAACGTATTCAAACGTATTGATGAGTTATGTACGGTTGTAATGACGTGTTATTTCTGCCACTCGATTAGAACATGGCATCAGAACCGTGCAACAAGTAGAAAGCTCAAGATCAAAAGATGTTTCTACACTATTGGCAGTCAAATCCTCAATGCAGTAGGAAGGTGTTAGAGAGGATATATTTCGTTTCATAACAACTACCAGAATGAGGAATGATAAGCCAGTAACGCCTTGGTAACTTTTAATCTATTGTCTTCGAGACGATGAGTTTAAATACCAAGAACTGCGAAGTTAATAAAGTCTAGTGAGAGAGATGACTGAGTTGACCGCAATATAAAACCAAACAGGATTTTTTAAAATCCACCCAAACAACAAAGTAATATACCTAATCACTTACTTCTCTGACCAGCTGACAGATGGTTTAGAAGATACCCCTCAACTAAGGATAACAAGCAAAAAGATACGGCATAAGACCAACTTCCCTAGAGAGAAATACTGCATAGAGGCATGCAATCTTCTTTTTAATACTGTATCATCTGTATCTTGTTTATTTGATTGTTTTCTTTACCTTCTTTTTAGCAGGCACTTTTCATCAACAATGTCTTGTCTAGCTTGGAGCATCGGCCAGTCTTTCTTCATACTTTGACACATCAACATTGCCTCGGCCAATTGTATTTGCTGCCTTTCGTAGAAGATAACCAATACTATTTCTGGAGGAAGAACGTTGGGTTGTTGTTGATGATAAAAAGGATGTTGCCGAGGAACCTAAGCTCTTTTCTTTCCATGCTCTACTCTTTAGATCTTTTGCTCTCTTCTCAGCCATTGTCCGTATATGTTGACGAGCTCCTTTTCTTAACAGAGGAGATGGCATTAGACCCAATTTAAACCACAATGGGAAGTGATAGTACTCTAATGGAATCTCATTGGCCGCTAACTCGGCTGTAGACCACATACCATACCCAACGACTATTAACAGGAATGAGAGTGTATACCGACCTCTGGCCAATAACCAGCGAACTTCGCATACAGTCCCAACCCTACTCCACAAACAATGAAGACAAGTATGCAACATATGAGAACGTGGCAAAGTAAGAGCAAGTGGCGAGCTCCGTAAACCCAATTCCGATGATTTGCAGAAAATAGAATACTCATCAGCCATAGAAATGAACTAAACATTGCCTGGAATAGATTGGCCGTGATTGCCAAGGCCATGACTGCTTCAAATGCTCTATTGATATTAGGATGACAATAGCTTGTTTCTGCATCACATCCTCCATAACCTAATGCGGAACCCCACTCGTACAGAATAAATGTACCAGTCAAAAACAAAGCACCGAAGCTGAAGTATGCATCAATGCATAAATGAGAGACTGTATATCCCAACCATTTTTCTAACCATGACAATTTGTCATGGTACGCTAGCTTCTACGTAGTAACCATGCTTTGTCTTACCATGACAAATTGTCATGGTAAGAGGATACCAATTTTCAATCTATTGCAATAACATGAAAAACAATCGTAGGAGGCGCCGCCGACACTCCACTTGTACTACTCTTGACGGCCGATCCGATGGTGCAATGGACGCCCGTATCGAGTAGCCGCATCATAGTCGATCGGCGTCGTCAATATGAGAGGTCGATGATGTGAAAAATTGCAATAGGATACCGTAATGGACGCGTGCCAGTTTGGCCACAATATATTCCACGTCACAATATCTAACCATGACTTTCGGTCATGGTAGGCTATCAAACGGTTGAGAAATTTATTCGTACCATGACAAATTGTCATGGTAAAAAATGGTTGGGATATATCCATAGGAGGGAGTTGCAAACAAAAAATACAACACTCCACTTACATTGCATAGGCCTCAGCTAGCATCACAATCCTTTCCGATCTTATCTCCATCGGTTCCAAGGCAAGGCTATAGAACCATGCCTTACTTGTTCCTAATGACCCTGCATATCCCTTTTCATTTACCTTGGCCCCATTTTCACCGGTCACTATTCGTGTTGCCAAGTTTCTAATTGATTTCATCATTGGATTGCCAAATATAGCATCATCAACACTACCGAGTAAATCATCAAATAATCCTCTATCTTCTTCATCATCAGCCCCTTTGCAGAGTAAGAATTGAGCTGTATTGTAGAGAGGTTTAGATGAGTTAGTACATATTGCAAAAATGTGCATATCATATGCACAAAATGTGTATATCTTTGCACGTCGTGCCGTCATCACATCACTCACCTAGTTTTGAATTAGAATCAGACAGTGCCTCTTCTAAACTACTACCCTTTCGCTTTGGAGGTTTACGATGTGGTTCCTTTACATCCATATCATCTTCTTCATCATGATTGAAAGAGTTATGTGTGTTAGCAAACGATGCTCTTCTATTTGAAATATCATTCTCATTGTATTGTTGGGGTTGGGAGTCTCTTAGAATACTACCACCAGCAGTTAATGGAGCTTTATTATCCATCTTGCAATCTTATTATTCACAATTGTGAGAAGGAGATGACTTGCAATTGTTCTGTATTTTTAGTTTTGGAGTTAGGAGATTCCAACTTCCGATCAACACTGCACAAAATCGGAGACTACTGCCGATACAAAACTGCTATCATTCGAAAGAGCATTAAAAGACTGATCTATTTAATACATCAGGAGCATTGATAAGTACACTAATCTCTATATAATCGCCCTCTCCTTTCTGCCACCGCCATTGCTAAAAATGGGCTTTGTTTTTTTTTATTTCGTGGGCCGGATACGGTATTCTTTTTTCTCCAATGCACGGTATTTTGATAAATAAATAATATGTAGTTATGCGAGGATAGCGAGCATCCAACCTCATTCTCTTGCTTTGTCAGAGTCGGCCTAACTACAGATGAGAAGTAAGTAAGTAACTGTTCATCTTCTAAGTACTGACATTAAAAACCAATACACTACATCGTCTATGATTGACGAAGCTGTGCATCTCAAACTTCCTCATCTTCAAAGACAAACAAGAACCCCTATTTCAATATCTATCCCAACATTCTCTCTCTACATAAAAAAAACTTCTTTAATATTGACCAGCGGGGAAGCCAGAACATGTACAAGTGTGTTCAACCTTTGTCCCCTTTGATGTGAAGCTTGCCTTAAGTTTCAACATTAGATTCTTCGTCCCTAACATGGTATTTGTTACCGATATAGTTTGAGTCACCTCCTTGGTACTACTACCCCCGGTTACAGGCACGGTTGTGGATGTCGGGGGTTTCATTTCCATGGTTATATACTTTGGTACGGCCACTTGTAGCTTTATACCGACCAGAGCAGCATCCGTGGTGTTAATAAATCTTGCAACCAGGACGGAGTTTTGTTTATTAAATGCATCAGGCTTTGTACATTTGAATTCCACGGTAAGTCCTTGATGAGTAAATCCTTGGACAACAACCTCCGCTGGTGTTGGACCACCCACCGTGGGGGCAGGTGTTGCCTGTTGAGGCTGTTGAGGGGCTAGTGTGGCTGCTGGGGTATTGGATGATGAGCCGAAGGGATCGTCGTTCACGGCAGTGGTCATACCCACTGCTGGTTGAGGAGCAAACAAATCATTAGCCATGGGGGCAGCAGCGACTACAGGTTGTTGTTGAGGTATTGTCGCAGCCGGTTGGGAGAACATGTCAAATCCTCCTCCTCCCATGTTGTTGTTGGCAGCCACGGGGGCAGCGGCAGCTACCGGAGGTGCCGAGAAGATATCCGACAGTAGATCCACATCACTAGCCGGCGCGGGCGCTGCTGAATTGCCATTCTGCGTCACTGCCGCGGCAGGTGCCGCTGGGGTACTATCTCCACCACCGAATATATCTGCCAAGTCTAACAAATCACCACCGCCAGAAGATGATGGGGCTGATACTTGTGCCGCCGAACCAACACCTCCATTATCCCCTCCACTATCATCGAATGGATCCATCATATCCCCTTCCATCATGGCACCACTTCGTTCTTCTCTCTTCCTCTGCATTAACTTCACATCCACCACAGGCATCCTTGCCAATGCCTCCTTGGCCGCGGTAATTACCGTTTCACTTACATTATCCGTTCCTCCACTACTACTTGCCCCTGTTCCAAAGATATCCTCCTCTTCACCCTCGGCACTACTGCCGTTACTTGGTAACTTGACCGATATACCCTTCATGGCATTCATCAAGGCACCATACTCACATGAACGTAACTGTAATTCAAGTGATGTTGATCCCTCATACTTCTTAACCAGAGATTGTAACTTTTCCAATGTGGCACCATCGGCTACATTGGCAAATCGTTCTCGTAACTTAGTAAAGCATGTCAAGGCACGTTGCTTCACTTCCATTGGACAGGTGTGACGATTCATAACTTCATTAACAATATCAACAACTGACGAGGCCTCTAATGCCATGAATGAGACAGTTACGGGAGTTTCCGCCGGGGATACACCCACCTCGGCAAAGTTACCTGAACTGGATGGTGGATTATAACTATATGGCTTGAGTAACAAGTCACCATACTCCCCAATACACCAAATACCAACATTTAACAAACCACGTTGACTCCCATCATCATCACGAATAGCCTTGAGTAACTTGTGTGTAGAGTAGGCACGTAAATCCTCCGATGAGCGGGAGATGTAAACAACTGTGGAACTTTGTACATTCGAGGCACATTCACGTCCGGCAATTGTTAACATGGTAATAAGCGTGTCAACCCTCCATCGATCTTCTGGACTGAATTTATCCACCACACGTAGAACACGGTTACAAATATCAGACCGATGTTCACGAGGACATAATACCAAATAATTTAATAATTCGGCAGTCAAATCTTCAACATTCTCTTGATTTACCAAATGATAGATTAATTCAAGTGCACGTTGACGGATACTAATATCTGGATCCTTGAGACAGTCTACAACTGTTGTACGATGACGTTGTAATGCCGACGCTGCAGTATTGGCACCACCCTCACCATCCTCTTCACCATCTCCACTTGTAGCCGCTGTTCCACCATCGGCAATACAACGTGCCAGCGTATTCAACGCGACATATCGTATATTATTATCACGATTTAATAAGAACCGTCCCAGAATATTCACAGCCAAGACACGTAACCCATCATCACTCTCCACTGCCATAATAGTTTGAACACATTCATATAATATAGCATTACCTGCATTCTTTGATGTTTCAGTATTGGTAGCTACCTGTGCTAACACGTCATTCATCTCCTCACTTGCCTTGGCATTATTAACACCCAATAATCGTAATAGTGTTAAGATTTGTACCTGTAGAAATGGATCGGATATACCAGCAACATCATGATCGGGCGAGTATCCCATACTTAGTAAGTTGCGTAATAATTTCACAAGGGATGGTACTAATTTTTGAAATGCAAGTCGACATACTGACACCCCATCATTACTATCCTCCTCATCATCATTTTCATACCCTAATCCATTCTCATTATTATATTCATCATCCATAACCAATACACGTGTCATTAACTGCACAACAGTAATTAATACACCATGACTCCGATCATTTAATAACGATACAACACGATCCACAAAATCTTCGACCATATCATTACATTTACTTAAACATCGTGCCATGGCCAAACATGCTTTTTTACGTAAATATGGTTTTGAGGATGTTAAATGCTTATCAACCTCGGGTGCCAAATCTCTGCTCATGTCCTCGGTGGCTAAATTGCCAATGGCACATAATGCCAATCCGACAATGAATTTATTATTGGAATTTAAATCATTTTTGAGTGAGTTGGTAGCGAGCATTAGTACATCGGCCTGTTCGGATAAGAGGAGCATCATGCCTAGGTAGCCGATACGTTTTTCGGGAAAATGTGGCGAGGCTACTAATTTCATACATTCTAATTGACCAAAGTGTGTTGGATATCCTGTTATATTGGTTTGTATTGGTTGTTTGTATTGGTGGTGTTCGTAGCGGTGTATGTGGGTGTTAGTTGGGTGGCGTTAGGGAAGGAGACATAAAAGGTTAGACAGGCCAAACAGTATAAATTTTTTTAACAAATATATAAATTTCTCATTAGACCCAGCCGTTAATCAGCCGTCATCGAAACCGCGGCATATCAGACCACGCCGTCATCGGACCCATCATTCAATAGCTCATTAAAAGTTAACCTAACCGCACAGACAATGTACCAAACTGTACAATGCCACCAAACACCAATTAAATTGTAAATAATTTCCAACCAGCCCTAAAACTTTAACAAACTCCTCCAAACACACTTAAAACACCCCGAAACACCAAACACCACAACCTACAAAAAAAAACTTACCCAACATATGCATAAATAATAACTTGGCAACATTACGATGTCTATATTGTTCTTGTTCTTCTCGTATAGCCGTACGTATCATTGCAGACTCTTTGGCTATTACCGCACGTTCTTCCGCGGCTGTTTTACATGCACGGACTTGACGGATTAGATCTCGTAGTTTTAGTGACATACTTTTTTAGTTTGTTTGTTTTTAGTTTGTTTGATTTCTTTGGTAGATGGTGAGGTTGTACTGTTGTTTATTATTATAGGGTAGGATAGATTGGTTAATTGTGGGGCGGTCACGAGTTTTGTTATTATTTTTTTATTGTGTGGTTTGTATTTGTATGTTGTGTGGTTGCTGACGGCTAATAATTATAGCGGATAAACTACTACCTTTTTAAACTCTATCTCCCCTAATTATAATAATATTTGATCTACGCCTATTAATTGCAATAAGCCTACTACGCCCGGTTTGCAAATGGCTGATCTTATAAAGTTCCGAAAGTTTCAATTTATTAGAAGAAGTTTCGACATGAGGGAGATGAGGGTGAGATGAGATGCTCATGTTGGCCTCTAGATATCCAATGTTATTGAGAGGCGTGGTAAATCATTACATACTACCTATTTTAGAAGTAGTTACTGAAGACAATCATCTTAAAACAAATACTCTCTCCGCCGTAGTACCGATTGTATCCTCTTCTTTTTCTTCTCTAAACATACCTCGCATATGTGCAGTGCTCTTTCATCTGCTATGTAGGAGTCTCACCTAAATGCTCTCTTCATGTACAACTGCCCTTCCTTTAATCGATGATATACGTCATCGACATATCCTCTCCTTCAAAACCCTATTTTGTCATAGTCAGAATGCTCTCACTCTCATTACTATTACTTTCCACAATGATAACATTTGTACTCATACCTCCAGTACTGACATACCCCCCCCCCCCTCCCCCCCCCCCCCCCCATCTCAATCTACATCTTTTGCTACTTTCTTTCCGTGTTTAGCACAAAGCCCCTTTGATCGTGACTCGGCATTACAACCATCGTGTATACATCGTTTACGTACAGCTCCGTGTCTCCGACACACTCCTTTCTGCTGTGCAAGATTTCCACATCCTTCATAAGTACATAACGTACGCGGACGAGTATCTCCTGCATGCTTATAACACAAACCTCCCCTTTGGGCATTATTGTTGCACCCCTCTGTAGAGCATTTCTTCTTGTGGATTTTCTTAGCACCATGTCTTCTACAGACTCGTCCATTACCCTTGGCATCATTCGTACACCCTTCAATCTTACAAGTATACTTCTTTGCTCCATGTCTAATACAAACTCCTCCATTTCTAACTTTATTATTGCAACCCTCAATTGTGCATATCTTGTGTTCCTTTTTCCCACCATGCTTTAAACATCTTCCACCTCCCTGAGCCTTGTTCTTGCATCCTTCTTCGGAGCATGATATACGATTTGCTTTCTCAACGTTGCTGCAACGCTGTCTCCCTTTCCCTTTGGGATCTTTGTAGATGGTTGCACATGTTCGTGATGTATATCCTCAGAAATCTTCCTCGTCCTCTTCTTTGACTCATGCCCTGAATTTAGTAACGATGACTCTGCTGCTATCAATTTCTTTTTAGTTTGACTACACTGATATACGGAAGCACCTAATCCATCGTCACCACCCTTAACCATTGCAATAATATCCATCGTGTTCTCAACATTATTTCTTGAGCACATCTTATGCTCGTCCACTTCTTTCGTATCTTCTTCTTCATAGTTTATATCTGGGACGAACTCACTCAACGGTGGAATCGTCGGTACTAGAAAATCATATAGATTATTCATCTTTACTTTCTGCTGTTACTGATATGCTATGGGTATATCGAGAGGAGAATAATCTGACATCATTGCTCACATCAACTTCAATGCAAAATGTCAAGATTATTCGGCCGGTATCTTTTTTGTGATGAGAGATGTTCACGATGTATAGAAATTGTATAGGTCAATTGATGCTCTTCCAATACAATGCCGTCATCGTCATTAGAGCCATCACATCGAATAGTAGTATCCAAGGACATTGTTGTTGTTGGTAATGATGATAAGTGGCAGCGACGGCGGCGTTGCAATGAGGATACCACTAGCGCTTCTCATAACAATAATGTTCTAAATCTAATGATGATTTGCTGTGAAGAGAATCAACCGTATGGCCCTCCCGCTGCCACTGCTACCATGTTCTTGGAGTTACTTTGTGCTGCATATGAACGACGCCTTCATGATATATATGTACTGCTAAAGGGGTGGCAGCTGCGGCTGACAGTAGAAATAGTTATGATTTGGCATCATTACAATTTATCACCTCGATAAGAATAACAATCTACCACGCACAAACAAACGATTATCCAATAACACAAGAAGAATGGGATAGTTATAATGGCATTATTATACCAGGTAGTTTATCTGCAGCATATGATACACATATTGAATGGATACATAAATTACAAACAATTATACAATCTGAGATTGTTGCAAAGCAAAGAAAATGTTTGGGTATTTGTTTTGGTCATCAATGTTTTGCTCATTCGTTTGAGCTCATTGATGGAAAGAGCAATAATACAACTAGAAATGATAGTAGTAGTAGTAAACAGGCTCGTAGAGGGTCAGCATCAAAATGTACAATTGGTAACATAGCAGGACGAAAATCGTTCAAGTTAACAAACGAGGGAAAGTTTCTTCTCCGAAGTAGTAGAAGTTCAACAACATCATCAAACAAGGATTGTATAGATATGTTATTTACAAGAGGTGATATGGTTGAATCATTACCATCAGTGGCCGTATCACTGTGTGGTAGTGATGATAATAGGACGTTACCAAATGAAGCTTGTGCATACTTTTCAAATGAAGACGATGTGCATATGTTTCAACAACAAATTAAACAACAAGATGAGAAGGAGTTATCGGCAGTGGTAGACAAAGGCAGTGGTGATGAGGTAGTACTACCATATGCAATAACATTTCAAGCACACCCTGAATACATGACATCAACGGGATATAAGATAAATTATGTAAATACTGTAAAGGCAATGAAGGATCGTGGATCGATTACAACTGAACAACAAGAAGAAGCAATTACTGATGCCAAATTACATTATGAGATGTTAGAACGCGATTGTTTAGATGCCATTGTATCGACAGGGGTAATATTGGGATGGTTTTAGTGAAAAGATATGTATATAAATGTATATAGAATATGTATATAGAATCTGTACATAAGGGAATAGAACAGAAACAAAGATTAAACTTTAATAATAACTACAACCATCATTTCAGCAACACTTTAACCCCACCGAGGATCATTCTTTTTCTTTAAAGCTAGGACTGCCTCTCTTTCCTTATCAGAACTTACCACCTGGCTTTTAATTATCTTGTTTTCGGGATAATTTGAATTGATCCTATCCAATGAAAGATGCCATCCACAATCATTTGGGGTACGATCTCTTCTTTTCAAATGATTTGCACTAACAAGGAATCTCTCCTCGGTATGTTCTGTCACCATTATGTATCGATCCTTACTAGAGATATACTTTTCAGCCACGGCAGCCATACCATTCAAATCTGTGCGTGTTTCCATACCTACAATCTCACAACGACGACCTCCAAAATCTGATTCCAATAAACGAGCAAGCTTCTTACTACCACTCTCCTTTGCTTTAGTTGCCAAATCATAGTTTGTACCGAGAGAGTTTGTACCTGTTTCGTTATCTTTCTTTGCTCCCCATTCTAGTAATAGCCCAGCAGCGGCCTCTAAGTTAGGGTAGCAGCACGCTTGCATTAATGGCGTCATTCCACTGGCACTAAGAGGATCTACATCTGCTCCAAATTGTAACAATATACTAATCAATGATAAATGACCCTCAAAAACTGCTTCATGCAACAATGTTCTTTGTAATTTCATTGGATCCTTTGCATTAAGACGTCGATTCGAATCGGGATGTGGTCCGATCGGAGGGTTATTCGGGTGAGGTCCTAACCATCTAGAATCACTGCAATATTATTAGATTGTGCCGCGGATGTTAAACTCTCTGGTAGAAGTACAAAATCGTCACCATCATCCAATACCTCCTCTAAATTTACATCTCCCATCTTATCTTCTAACTCAGCAAGCAGTCCTTTGACCGTTAGATATCGCATAGTATCATCGGGGCTAATTATACCACCGTTCTTTTCGTTCTTTTCATGCCTTTCAATAACAGCCCGATATGACTTTAACTGTGCAATCATTTCTTTAGAAGGGGGGAGAGATTCCCTACATAATGGACATTTCTTATCTAAATCATTACCATCATACTTTGATCTCCAACTTTGAAAACATGTTCGGCAAAACTTATGTGTACATGGAAGGGTTATCATATACCGCATTCATCGTCGTTTTCAATTGACGTCATAATTTATAATAGATTAGATAGTACAAAGAGTTCTCTTATCCTATCTGTTCAATCAACTTCCTTCAATCTATCAACCTCTATCGATCATCACCATCAACAAAAATCTCTAAAAATCTTCAGTTGAGTAAAAATCTAGAATACGATACCGGTTCCTTCATATAATAGTAGCTTTGCAATCACAGTGTGGCTCTCTTCACATGATTCTCCCGATAACAGACTCAGCAAAGAATGAATACATACAGCTTATATAGTGTACGAGATATGCTGATAGCGAGATTCGTTCAATTGATGGTGGTCCCAACTTTTATAGAAACTTCATCTTTACTGGAACTTTCGGAATTTATAATCCGAGAGCTTAAGTGATCATAAGCAACTATAACGTTGGCGTTAGTAGGCTTAATTGCAATAGACGATTGTAGTATATTTATATTAGGGGCAACAAAGAGAATTACTAGTTTATCTGGTTATTAATTTGTTAGCAACTCATTTCAATCAATATCATACAAACCCTCTTGCAAGCCATCACATCATTCATAGCATCATAATACATCAAACTCGATCAATAATCATGGTGGACAATAATACTATCAAACGATGGCAAACAGTCTTCAGTTCGAACTATCAAGCAATTGCAATCTATCGTATATGTTTGGGTATCATGTTATTTGTTGAGTTAACATCAAGATTTCAATATCTGCATGCTTTTTATAGTGATGATGGGTAAGTAGTTGTGTATGCATGTTTGATATATGTGTATGTGTACTATATGCGTCTTATTCTAACTATATTGCAAATCAACTCACCGCTACAATCATACTCATATGATATGATGATAGAACACTACCACTCAATCTTCTACTACCAAAAGTAGATTCTCTTTACAAAGCAATATGCATCCATTGCTACTCGGGATCAATGATCTACTTACAATTACTACTTACAATTCAAGTAATACTTGCAGTCATGTTGATTATTGGATATAAAACAAAGTTTGTTAGTGTGGCAAGTTGGATATTATATTTAAGTTTAACTTTAAGGAATACTTGGTTAAATTTCATATTGGATCGGTAAGTATAAGTCATATCTTATTGTGTATGTTTGTCTTGTATGTATGCATGCTGTATATGTTTCATATCTCACCTACTTTTGTTGTTGCAATATTCATAATATTCAGATACTTTCATCATTTGTTGTTCTATTCAATGTTTCTACCACTAAATGCTGTTTGGTCAATTGATAATCCATCATCTGCCAACAAGAAACAGTCCAACAATAACAAATCAATCCTAACACCAGCAACAATTATATTTAAACTATTAATAGTATGGTTATATTGGGATGCAGGATATGGAAAATATTCCGATCCATTAAAAGGATGGACAATATCACCATTATATAATGCATTACCTGCATTGGATACCTATGTTCGTCATACTACCATTGCACGATATATGTATGCCTTATTAGGACCAGTGGGTTTACGATACATGACACCAACTGTACCATATGTTGAAATGTTTGGTACACCGTTATGTTTACTTGGTAGTTATTGCGGTGGTAAGAAGTTGGTTTATTGTGCTATTGGATTAATGTGTAGTATGCATTTTGGTATTGCTGCCACGATGAATAATACAGTTGAATTGAGTTTAGTTGCTTGTGTTGCTTGGTGTTTGTTCTTACCCGAGAGTGTTGGTGAGGATCTTGGATTGGTATCAGAGGCGAGCAGTAGTAGTAAAGAAGAAGCAACAGAAACTACTAAGATTGACAAGCATACAAACTTGAATGTAAACAAAACAATCGAAGTCATGGCAAAGATTAATCAACAGCAGCAAGATTTTTCATTACTGACGGTTGTACAACTTAAAGACAAGTTACGTGAATTGAATCTGAAAGTTGGTGGTCGTAAACAAGAGTTGATTGATCGATTGGATAATCATCTATATCCAGACACAGTCGATGGAGATGAAGGGGACGGCGATGATGATGACTCCCCTACTTCCCCATCGGATACAACTGCCGATACCAAATCTTCTTCCAATGCACAACCTCCCAAATCATCATCATGGATACAAACTCATTACAAATCGGCTGTACTAATTGGTACATTTGTATGTGGATCAATTTGGTTGGAAGTGTTTAGTGACCAATGTAGTCAAAGTATGAAACACATTTGGAGTACTTTGTTGCATAATCGTTGGAATGTCTTTGTTGGGGCTGAGGAGTGAGTAACTGTTGTCGTTATACTTTCGCCACCATCCTATCATGTACTCTTTGCTAACATATCATATGCATTATATCCTGTCATTTAGATATGTTACTTGGGAGATAGCTCCTGGACGGCTGCTTGATGGATCGATTGTTGATGTATGGTCAAAGTCCGATGAGGTATCGTGGGAGATGGTAAGTTGGTCATGTGTGTGCAAGGGTGCTTATGGAGTAGTAAGCAGTTGACGTATGTAAATGATATCTCTCATTTTGTGCACATCTTGTGTCCATATCATATGCTCACATCTTATATCTACTTCTCATCTCACAGCCCGGTGCTGGAGCACCTTGTACCTCTACTGCAAGAGCTGGTCGATGGAGAAGCTTCCCATACTTGGCAGAGTTGGATGGAGATGACGGGGAGGCATTGTGGAGCTATCTATGTCGGCAGTGGGATGACGAGAATGGTGTAAATGAGGAGGGTAATGATGGAAGTAGGAAGTTATTGAGATACAACTTCTTCATGTTACAAGCAGATGTATTACCAAACATGGGATTCTCGGCCACGAGGAAGAGGTTAATGCATAGTCATGATTGTTTGTCGAATGCTAACTTTGCTGCAAAGGAGGATACGAGTGGGGAAGACTTTGACTTTGCCTCATCGTCTTCTGTGGATGCAGAGGAAGAGGAGGAGGAAGAAGTAGTCGAGAATGAAGCTGATGGCGATGAGAGTGAAGAAGAGGAAGTAGATGAAGCAAATGTGGATGAGGGAGATCAAGAACGAGGGGATAACGAGGAACTGTAGTTTAATCAGTTGGGGACAGGAATATAAATACAAGGGACAAAGTTGAATGAGATTAATGCATGGGGGGCATAATACAATACAACTCAAACACATACTAAGTGGGAATATAGTCCAGTTAATTAAGGTCATATACTTTCCTGACCTTTTTGACAGGTGGCCTTATCTTTGTCTTTGTGTATCCTGCAACATCCGTCTGAAAACTTCACAAGATACAACAAAACTCATGCATTAGTTTGGATTCGAATAGCAAACTCAACATGCCGCGGGGATATAACGGGAAAGGTCTGACGCCTTATCAGGGTGACAGACGCTGTTATGGGTACTTCAAATGCTCTTGTGGAAAGAGATGGGAGAGTGGGAACTCGTGGAAAGATACGTATCAGGAATGCAAGCGTTGCAAATCAAATGTCTATCCATACAAGCAAAAGCAGCTCAAGAGAAGTGACGACTCTACCATTGACAAGAACAAGGAACACCCCCAGCATCTCTGTGGAAAGTGCCAGCAGCTTGGCTATTACTGCCGAAGAGAAGACAGTTACTATTGAGCAAGTAGTTCATGCCAATATTGAATTGAGGCATGAGATGTAGAAGGCATTTACTGTATGATAGAGTTCAGTTAATCCTTCTTACATAGCTAGCAATCCTTTCCCCGTTTCAATTCGTTTCTCTATACCCCTACTAACTTCTCACTTAACTCCCAAAACCGTTTCGCCTTGCCACTTGCATCACTTTCCATTGCTTCCTTGCTAACCGTACTCACATCAAACTGTTTACCATATGCCTCATCACCATACTTGCCCGAGCCTGGTTCACTAAAGTAATACTGTCCACCCTTCCTTTCACCAACAGTGGTACTTAATGCCATATATTCCAATGCTCCACCACCATAACTAACCTTCTCACCAACCTTCAATAGATTAGTTGCTGCAATATCAAATACTTTTGTAAATACTTGATTCTGATCACGGAACAAACCACTCGAAACAATTAATCCTGGCGTGAAACTATTCACCTTGATATTATTGGTAGTATCTACATCTAATCGACGTTGTAATTCACGTGTGAATAATACATTGCATAACTTTGAATCCTTGTATGCTTTGTCGGCATTGAATGGTTGACCATCTACCATATCAAATTTGCCATTCCCATTTGTCACTGCTTGTTCGAATCCTTGTAAATTACCCAATGTGGCTAATTCACCCTGTGCACCACCTGGTGAATCTGGATCATGTACCGAACTGGCAGTAACAACTATACGTCCAGTATCTTTATTAATCAATGAATTTTGAGTCAATAATAAATGGTTCAAGTAGAAATGTCCTAAATGATTCGTACCAACTGTTAGTTCAAAGTTTTGTTTTGTCCGTGCTACATCTGTCGCGGCGGTATTACGTGCTAATCCTGCATTGTAACATACTGCATCAAACTTCTCTCCAGCATTAAGATTCTTGACGAATGTATCAATAGAAGATAGATCAGCTAAGTTACATTCCATTGGTACTAATTTGAGTGATTTGAGTAATTCATTTGCTTGTACTACATCCTCGGAGTTATTTGCAATGTTCGTTTCAATCTTATCTACTGCTTCCTTTGCTTTATCCAGTGTTCTCTGTATTATAAGTTGTTTGTAGTGTTTTTGCATAAGATATGAGCATATGATATTTTATGCAAAGATAATATGAGCATATGATATTTGTGCACAAGATGTGAGCACAAATATTTTGAGAATTGCAAATATCATCATCATACATACACCAACAACATGACACACTCTACACACAAACACCACAACAACAATAAGAAACTTACACAAGCCAATACAATTTCATGACCACGCATAGCCAATCGTTCAGCGGCATTGAAACCAATGCCTGAATTACATCCAGTAATTAATATACGTTGTTTCTTTTTGGTATCTTCGTATGTTTCAGCTGCATATGCCGTTTGTGGTGAGAATACGGCTGATGTACCGAGTAATAGTGATGATAATGCTACGCCGGAAGTTTGTTGTATAGCTGATCGACGATTGATATTGATACTATCATTGCTTGTATAAGAAGAGAGTGACTCATTATCATTTTTATTTGCAAAGAGATTTGTTGTTGAGAATCTTCTTACCGCCACCGATGACGGAGCAGTAAAGCCCAGCGTCAATATAGGTATACATAGGACAATCAGGGCAACGATTCTTCTGTTGAGGGCCATCATATCTACTGTTTAAACTCCCCTCCTATCGGGCATAGAACAATGCGCCTCGAAAAAGGGGAGAATAAATTACAAGTGGAATAATCTCTTGCAATATTGCAAACTTTCATCTGACTCTAATCCTTCGGCGGCACGACAATATGCTTGCCGACATCATCATATCGTACAGTTGTATCTAAAGATATTGCTGTTGTTTGGATGTGATCGGCGGCGGTGGCGGCAGATAATGTTAGTATTAATTATTAAGTAACATAAATGCTTACATTCATATCGACTGTCATGCTCAACATTGGCATCTCTCAATCGATATATCGTACCCTATCGCACCATGCGGCAAATCGCGCGGTGACAACCATCAACAATGAAGAATGATGGTGTCAATGATAACAGTACATTATTGCAATGTAAAGCCAACTCTCTCATGTACTCATATCGTTGACATTGACATTATTGACAACTATCAATAGGCAATAGGACGTGATGCCATCGCCATCAGCTGGTAGGAAGCGTAAAGGGGCGCCGAATTCAACTGATAGGAGTAGTAATATTAGCCAACTCGTTGCCCCTTTACCCAATGAACAGGAGGATAACACTGGTGATGTAAAAGTAATTGAAATAGTCAGCGATGGAAGTGATAATGAGGATGATGATAGCGGTGATAGTAAACGACGTCGACTAGGGCGTTTTGTATCAACAGAAGTAATCAAAAAGATAAATGAACAACAGAGGAATGGTCAACACTCGGATCAAACTAGTGGCGAGGATACAACAGAAGTAGCAGTATCTGCTACCAAAAAGAAGAGAAAGAGATCAAATACTAGTCAAGATACTGTTCAACTATTTGCATCATTATTTGAAGATGCTGATGCTACTGCTGAGGGATCTGGTCGACCGAGACGTACTGTAAGTATGAAGACAGTCACTGTCTGCTTGTGATGTGCATGATTAATGATTACAGTTGTTCACTTGATAATCCTTTTTATCTATATACAGCCCAAAGCCGTACAAAAGTTTGATCCACGCACATATACCCCGGCTCCACGCTGTAGAGTTGGCGAAGGCTTTGAATGCCCCCGATGTTCATCAATATGTTCATATGATGAACGAAGTTGTAGTGAATGTAGATTAGGTTGTTATTATGAGGCTGGTGTGGGCGTTGTTACTTTGAAGGAACGTCCGGTTCCAGCTAGCAATACAACTACCAACCAAGCTGTTAATTCTCGTGCCATAGAACAACAACGGAGAAATAACGAACAACAACAACGGAGAAATAATACTAATTCAGATGATGATGAAGAAGATACTCATGTGGGAAATGATGGGAGTGTTCATGGAACTAATACCCAGGACAATGGCACAGCACAGGCACATGCTGATACTTCCGACACCCAAGACGAAGGAGAGGTTGAAGAGGAGAAGAAGAGCAAGGGCAAGGGACCCACTAAAAGTAAGCCATCAGGATTGCGTATCGAATCCGTTCCAGTAGAGGGCAATATTCAACTTGTGGGTTTTCCATCATTGGAACAGGCCAATATTGATAATACTACAGAGAGCAGAGTTATCGTATACAATAATGAAAGTTTTGATAATTTTCATCAAGACAATGTTGAGGTTAACACATTAGCAATAGTACCGTATACTGGATATAGAGAGGATACCATTACAGCAGTTGCAACAGCAGATAACAATATCACATTAAACCACCTAGTATGGGGAGAAGTAGATGCAAATGGAAGTGGGGAAAGGAGGTAAGATTGTAGTACTCGTATCTTTGTTGATTGGTCTATCATATAAACATATCGCTTTACCTCTCTGTCTCAATAGTCAAATTGGCATGACTTATCTAAGCAGCAGCCACTCCATTATGGAAGTCGTATTAAGTCTATGTGGTTGGACAGAAGGCCATAGAAATAGAAATGATACCATCACGACAGTTGCTGCAACAAGTAACAATAGTATGTACACAACCGAAAGAGCAAAGTGGTGAGACAGTTCTGTCTTGTTCATGGTTTTTTTTGTTATCTTCTTCCTCTGATATACAATATCAACGGTATGTAGCACCATCTTCAAAGCGACTGCTGTTCTAGCATTTGTATTGGCTTTCTACTCTAGTATTGAGTTTATTAATACCAAGCCAAGTTTGCCTCGTGCTGTAGAAGGTAGAATTGGCACCAAGAGCATCCTATCTTACAACTCAATGTTTGATACCTCCTCAGTGATTGATCACACCAAAGGTACTGCTCAAGACAAAGAAGAATTAGATGTCCAAGAATCTCTGTGGCCAACTTCTTATGTTGAATTGGAAAAACTTTACACTGCTGCAAAAGCAGTTATACCAACATCATCTAACGAGCAGAGTGAAATGGTTAAAGCCAAGGGCATCGATGCTCAGTGAGTATTTATGATATCATATTGAATATATATGCTCATCATATCCTAACTTAATACTATACCTGAGTAGAGCGGTGGTAGACTCCTCATCAGATGCTACTGCTAATCTTTTAGATCATATGACAGCTGCCAAGGGGAAGAAGAGTCAAGTTACCCGATCAAAGTCGATTGAAGCACCGGATAAGAAGCTATGGCTCCAAGTGATATTTAGTCTTCAACTCGTTATAGTCTTCATCTATCTAGTATTACGATCGATCAATAATAGTCATGGCGCTAGATCTAGAAGAAATGGGATTGCTGCTAACGTCGTTCAACGTCAACAAGAAGCAAGGCTAGCTACTGCCAAGGCTAAGGTAGCTATTAGTATCCAGCGTCTATGTCGTGGTAGAGCCAGGAGGAGTAGAGCAAGATTACTAGCTGCTGCCAAGACGAATGTAGCTCTTAACATCCAACGCCTAAGTCGAGGAGCAGCTGGAAGGAATAGAGCAAGGTTACTAGCGGCCAAGTTTAAGGTTGCTGTTAGTATTCAGCGTCTATGTCGTGGTAGAGCTGGAAGGAATAAAGCTAGATTACTAGCTGCTGCCAAGGTCATGCTAGCGATCAATATCCAACGTCGATTCAGAGCAAGAAGATCTCTAGCTGCTGCAAGGAGGGAAACAGCTCAGTCACATCAGATTCCTCGGAATATTGAAGAAACAATTGACTCGATTACTGTGGAGGATGCGGTTAAATCAGATCAGAAAAAGACAGAACTAGAAGGTATGGAAGACAGCTCAATCTATACTTGGAATACTGTCTCCCAGTCCAGTGTCCAATCAAGTGTGGTATTGATAGAGAAGCAAAAGAAAATTGATGACAGGAGTATGATTCTTGAGGGAGAGGGATATACAAGGAGTAAACTTGAACCGTCAGGAACTAAATAAGGAGATTTTGGAGAAAAGTGGTAGTGGTGATGTCACAAGAGAGGATGAATGTGGGCTGTATAATGAAAGGGTATATGTAACAAGGGGTTTATGGGGATATCAACATGAACAGAGCCTATTATTGTTGACAAGCTAGATTGTTGTGCTCATGGCTTAATATATGAGTACGATTGAAAGTATTGCAAGCCTCAAACAATAAACAAGTTCTAAATTTCGTGTGTATCTTCTTCTCTTCTCAAAATGTACGCCAGATATATCAATGCCTGCTGTATTAGTTATCCTTCGGGGCTCTATTCTCTCCTCATTTCAATCCAATACAGTCAACCTGTTGGGCTGTTGATGATCATATGCCACACATACACGACTCTCAGTCATTCGGTCGACATACACAACTCTCAATATCAGTCGTCAGGTTCGTCATCTACTACACTATCATCCTCCTCTTCATCTGTACTATTGTCATCATACAATTCAGTCTCATCCAATTCAGTCTCCTTCTTCATATCATTTACTTTCTTGTTACTACCACCCAAAGCATACAATCGATTCAACTCTTCCATACAACATTCTGGACATACTTTTAATATTGTTTTCCATTCTGTTGAGAATGAGAATAGTTGACGTTTTCTTAGTTGTATTTGTGGATGATGGATGCATCTCCCGTGCTTATCGTATGTGTTGTTATTACTGTTGTTGTTAATATTGGTATTGTTTGTGGTGTCGGATAGATTGTGAGCATCTGAGCAGCAGGATTGATTTGCATACTCGTCCTCTCCTGCAGATTGATCTCCATCGTCATGGCGTAGGGGGTCCAGCCCTAGGCCGATGTGACATAAATAAATTCTGAATACCGCTTGTCATATCTAGTGTCTCAGTAGATCACGCCGAAAAAGACACCTGTCCTTCACCAGAGGGGATGCAAATTTTCATTTTATTGATGCCACTATCGCAACTCCCGCCAAACCCCTTGGCAAGAATATCTCATATGTATTGATTCCAATGTAGAATTCCGGCTTCGTCATGGTATCACGCATCCCAGGGGTG
>Ga0214481_100147_pt1 | contig 34564 bp, 31 predicted proteins | sample M1_20Mar14CPVII9_4_FD_165057 | JGI IMG/M metagenome (GOLD analysis project Ga0214481, IMG submission 165057) | Marine eukaryotic communities from Monterey Bay, California, United States - M1_20Mar14CPVII9sort6BwellG10 | ecosystem: Environmental > Aquatic > Marine > Unclassified | place: USA...
CATCATTGATGAACTTGCAAAAGATGCAATTGAACTACTTGCTCGAAAGGATGATTGTTCTGGTATACTCAAAGGGCGTAGAGAAGACGAGTGGCCAGGTGTAAATGGTGATAATGAAAAGATAGTCAGCCACTGTAGTCGATTTGGTTTAATACTCCGCTTCTTAAAACTGAAGTGATAATCAATGGTAGGCCCTGCTGAGCATGGCGATCCTGCGATTTCACTAATGAAAGAGTCTAATTGCTCAGAATTGATGAAGATTCCCCCACTTATATTGCAAGTGTCTTTGAGAGATTGAGAATCATTGGCTGTTATATCCTGACTGGGTCTGTTGTTGGAAGATAAATCTAATATTGAAACTGGTACATCAACATTAAAGTTGTTGAGGGATTCAAATGCTCCACCGCAATAAACATTGGAACAGTCCGTGGCAACAAGAAGTGATGGCCTGCCCTCGGGTGGGAGAGTAGCAAGTGCTGCAGTACCAACATCAAGGATGTCTTGCATAGAAGACTTAACACTAGTCAAAGATCCATTCATTTGTTGAGTTGATGACGGGAGGGAGAAAGATCCCAGAGCTGATAGTCCGTCTCCTCCTGCAAAATCTAATCGTTGTGCTATCTTACCCTCAACTTCTCTTAGTGCCCATCTCTCAACTTGATGTGCCAATTCCAATGCCGATGCTTCATCTGTAACGCGATAATCTCGCACTAACAATCCTACTGATGCTGCACTATTTTCTGTAGAAGTAGGAGGATAAACTACTACCACTGAAACGGCTAGATTGGGTGTCCATTTACCCAATGATATACCTCTCCCTGAAACTGACACGGGTGGAACGTTAATTGGTTTGACCAATCCTTGTAGATATGTTTTAATCAATGGCCCAAGACGATCTAATGGTACACAGTAATCGTTCGACGGTATACTACTACTCTTTTCTTCGCCAATACCTCCAAAGTTATCCATAATTCCAAGAGTGGAAGTTAAACTTGAACTTGCATCTACCAATATAGCAATTGATGTTAATTCATATGCAAATGCCACCCTTGTATTGGGACTTAATGACAATGGAAGACTCCGTGGTTGATAACATTTACGTTGTATTCCACTATTATTAGTAGTACCTAACTTTTTATCACGCTTTCGTTTCAATGTACCCCATACTACCTGTGCTCTTGTATTAAATTCTCGATGCTTCGATCTTAATGCACGTTTCGTTTGTCTATCTGGTTGTATACCACCACCAGTTACACACTCAAGGAGTGAAACTACTCCACAAATTATTGAAGAGTCGGTAGAGGATGATGATTTTGCCTTATATATACCTGCATGTGATGCTTTAATATCATCTCCTTTTTCAACTGCATCCTTTTCTTTTGAAGAAGTAGTCTTGGTGGATGTTGCATTGTCACCATCACTACTTAAAATTAATACTCCATCTTGTGAAGAGATACTAATACCCCGATCTCTTCTATTATTACGAGATGATCTTTGTTGTTGTGCTGTTCCTCCTCTCAAGGTAGGCAGTGATGTTAGAGTTTCTATTAAATCAAAATGATAACTGATACGATATGTATTGCATAGAGCAAAGATGTTTGTTAGTACATATGTTATAAAGTATGAAACATGTAAATAGATTTATATTACTCACCAACAACGCTCGGCTAAACCAAACTTTGCATGATTTCCAAGCAATATAGTGATACCACTTGCATCACCTAAAGTAGTACTTGAACTTTGTATTGAAGTAGAATGCTTATTTGGATTAGTATTGCTATTTGCAATGGCAACAGTAGCAGAACTTGTACTACTCATCATTGTTATTTGAGATTGACTTCATTAAATACTAAACTATCGAAACTTCTTGATAAATCACAACAAGCATATATTGGCTAAGTATTCGAATAAAAGAGTAGTCCTCAACAGTCTCCAACAGTATCACACCACAACAACAAACACATCAATCAACATCACAACAGATCCAGATCACCACGGTCCCCCCCGCCCCACTACAAAGATACCAAAAAAGATACCGCTTTGTTTTCTAACAACTTCAAACAGGAGACAGGACCTACTAAACAGGAGACAGGACCTACTACCAAAGCCAAGGTATTTATGTATATTATTCATAGCTCAATTTGTAGATGTATAGTATCTTTAGCTCAATGTTAGTCTTCTTTTAGCATTACCAGCTGATGAAAGTATGTTCATACAATCTAGCTAGCCTTTGAATAATGTTTTGCAATAAAAACTGGTCCTCTTCCGTGATTTTATCATAGTCCCCTTCAGCTGTAAACTGTGTCAAGATATCAGCCACGCCAATGCTACCATCACACATTCCTAACAGTTGTCCTTCAAGATCATCTATCAACTCAAACCAACCTCCATCCTTTTCATTATGCATTGGTCTTTCAGGCATTTGAATACGAGTCTTTGAGACTGATGATCCATTGTCATCAGAACTATCAGTCTCGATGGAGAAGGAGCTTTCATAATTGACTGAGCCTGCTCTCTTTGGGAATGATGGCGGAGTCATGATTCCATTCTTTTGTTCTTCTCCAAGAAGAATCCGGATATTAGCCTGTTTCCTTTTGATGACATAATCACCCATGACCAACATTTCAATTGTCCCCATTGATGATAAGAAGCTTCGTATTGCATTCTGTGGTGACTCGACTATTGGCTCTCCTTTGAGGGTATTGAAAGATGTATTCAGCACCATTGGTATACCAGTCTTCTTAAAGAAAGCCGAGATCAGTCTATGATAATGTGGTTCTGCTTCTGGAGTTACCGACTGAAGCCTTGATGAGCCGTCACAATGTGTCACAGCGGGTATACTCTCTCTCTTTGCTTCTTTAACTTGGGCTGTAATGCTCATGAATGGAGATACATTATTGGTAACTGCAGCAGCTTGTTCTCCCAACTCAAACCAAGTATGTGCTTCCTCTGCCAAGCAACTAGGGGCAAATGGGCGGAAGGACTCTCGTTTCTTTACAAACTCATTAATGAATCGCACAAGTCCTTTCTTTCTAGGGTCGGCCAATATCGAACGATGCCCGAGAGCCCGTGGTCCTAGTTCACTCCTGCCATTGTATATTGCGACTACTCCTCCATTGGATAGTTCCTCGACAATCAGGTCATTTCGTGTTGATTCATCTCGTACTGTTTCAACTTCTAACCATGGACTTGCGTGACTTATAGCTTCTTGTATTTCACTATTGGTAGGCATTGGGCCGAGGTATGGCGATAGAGGTTCACTCCATAAAGGCACACCTTCTGAATCCGAAGAGGCAGAATCGCCATTAGTAAGCCCATATAGACCAAAAGCACAACATCCAACAGCAATACCGTCATCACCAGGATACGGAGGGATAAATGTATTCTCAAATCCAAGTTCTCTACTCAGTTTACCATTCAATACGCTATTGAGTGCGACACCACCGGCAAGACATAAGTTAGTTTCACCAGTTTTTTCTTTAAAGTGTTTCGCAAAGTCCATTGCTACAGATTCCAAGTCAGTTTGTATCCGAGATGATAATGATATTGCATCAAGTGCAACTTTTGTTGGAAGTTGTTTTGAAGGTGACCCATTACTGCTGTCACTGTTATCATCATCGTCACTTTCGGGTGGTATATAATCATTATCATCAAAATCATACTTCTTGCTGCGGATCATATTGCCCTCATCGTCAAACATGTCAGGATCAATTCTTGCATTGAATGGTAGACCCATCATTCTACTCCTGTCTATTTTTAGTCCCCCGTCATCAACATCTTTGTATAGTTTTCCCTCGAATATGGGCTCATTGATAGTTTCAGCTGTTAGTGTTGTTGTATCCTTATCCCACACGTGTCCTTGCCAAGGTGCTAAACCCATAACTTTACCACTATCGATGCATTTAGGTCAAGAATATGATCAACTAAAACCTTGTCCAAAAGAAAACATATAATAGAAGAATACAACTCACCATGCATTCCAATCACCAAAGATATGCGATGATGCTCGAGAGTATACAGCACCGAGTGAATCCATATTTTCAAAGCCATGATTGTAAAGTGTTGGCGGTGAATTCTCTTCAGTAAACCTTTTAAATATTGGTTTTATATTCAAATGCTTTCCATCAACCTTATCAAATGTATATACACTCTCAGCTTCTCTCCAATCAAAGTAACTAGTCTTTGCACGCTCTTCTATATCCTTTGGTATGAATTGTATCTCATCATCATCAACACACAAGTTTAAATCTGATACATATGTATCATCATTATTGAGTAATGCATGTTGCATAGTACGCCAAGTCTCACCCATACCATCCATAACAACTACCATACCTTTATTGAATGCACATTGGGATGCTGCACTATATGCATGTGCTAAATGATGACTTAATTCAACTTTGTTTGGTACACTTGATAATATGTTATATTCATCTGTATATCCACCATCATTATTAGAATTGCAGTAGTTAATACCAAGTCCTTCTTCCCATTCCATATGCTCTACATTATCTTCCATTGGTAATATTCGATGATGATGATTATTCATAACAACCTTGTTAATATTATCAATATCTAAATCTAATGTTTCTAAACATAATTCAACTAATGATGCAGTATCACCACCATCATGTTTGTTACGTGATATACGCTCTTTGGATAATGCGAATAATACTTGACCTGTTGATGAATCTGCAGCGCAGAGGGTGGTATCATGTGAATACTTTGTTAGTCCTATTGTTAGCTTTGTATCTTGTGGTACTGCTAGTGGCGGTACTTCCTCTTCGTCGTCAGAAATAGATGGATCATTGTCGTCATTATCATTCGTATTAAAATTGTCATACATGTCTAAATCAAATGGTGTAGATTGAAGTAGTACATTATATGGTTTGTCGAGATGACGGCTGAGATGACGGCTGGCTATATTATGATTATATGATTGGTTTAGATGACGGCTGAGATGACGGCTGGATAATAAATTGTGATGTTTTGTTGTTTGCAATGTTGATGTTGATGCGAAGGCATTTGCAAAAAGCAAATTACAACACATTGTTGCAATACATATGAGCAGCGGAGAAGACGCCGCCGTCATCACTCGTGATATGTTTATGATGGTAGATATGTGAGGGTTCAACTGTTGGCTGCTTGTCGATAGGTTGCTCAAATAGGAACTGATTGGTACTTCACACATGATTTGGGGGTAGTAGTATGGTAGTTCTATCGCCAAAATAAGATATGAATATTCCCACTTGCCAGCCATAAAAGCTTGTTGTAGCAGTCCAATCTATATTACTACGCCTCTGCCATATATAGTATCAAAACTAAAGAGCATCTCTTAATACTTCTTGTGTACCTATCTATATTTTTAGTTTGAGCGAGCGTTAGGATTTGCAAGAGATAAACTACCCTAGCCAACACACATCACAACACCACAACACCACTTACTCTCACTACTACTACACACTTTACACACACCTACATTGCAATCCATCATGTCATCCCTACGCAATGCCGTTAAACGCGTTACCCACAAGGAACGCTCCCAACCCCAATCACGTCAACACCTCGGCTTACTCGAGAAGAAGACTGATTATAAACTCCGTTCGAAAGATTATCATAAGAAACAAAAACATCTAAAATCAATGCGTACGAAAATTGCCAATCGCAATCCTGATGAATTCTACTTTGGTATGCACCGTTCGAAAGTTGATGGTATGTCAGGTAATAATTCTGGACGGCATGTTAAAACACATGAGGCACGGCGTATTGATATGGATGAGAGGGGATTAGGTGCTGATGCTATTAAAATTATGAAAGATCAAGATTTAGCATATATACGAATGCAACGATTAATGGATGGTAAGAAGATTGAAAAGTTACAAAGTTCATTGCATTACTTGGAGGGAACTACTGCTTCTTCTTCTTCTGCTAATTTAGATGATGATGACGATGACGGGGGTAATAATATTGGTAAATTGAGTAAAAAGAGAAAGCATACAGTATTCGTCGAGGGTAATCAAAAGCAAGTACAAGATTTCAATGTAGCCAAGCACTTTGATACAATTCCTGAATTAGTCGGCAGGGCATTTAATAGACCACGTATTAAGACATTGGAAAAACATGCCATGATTATGAAATTGGGGAAGAAGAAACATGATCTGAGTGATGATTATTACAACAACAACGAAAGTGATAGTGATGATGATGAGTATGATGAACAGGGTAATCCTATCCAACGTCAACAACTAAGCGAGAAACAGTTACTCAAGAAACAGATACAGCAACAACGATTAGAAAAACGTATTGCGAAATCACGTTCGGCAGCGTATACTGAAATGGAATTGCGTACAGTACGATTGCAAAAGTTACAAAATGCAGAAGCACATTTGATTGTGGAGAAGCAAGCGAATATGAAGGGAAGGAAACGCAAGATTGAAGGCAAGGAAGACGGGAAGGATGGCAAACCTGCTGTTTATAAGTGGAGGAGGAAGCGTGCTAAATAGTAATGTATGGATGTATTGTTTTTAATGTTAGAAAGTGAATGATTAGAGTGTGGCTGGGCATTTAGATTACCCTTTAAGTAAGTACAAGGCATGGTCTCTTATATACCTATAATCCTTTGTTTATTATCGTACATATATCTTTGATATTTGCAGACAAAATAGTACATTATATGGTTGGTTGAGATGACGGCTGAGATGAGACGACGATGGATAACTTACAAACGAGGAAACGGAAAGCAAGAGCATAATAGCTCATCTTAATACTTCGCCGGTTACTGATGGGGCATTTATTAAGCAAGAACCTAATGCTGATGACCCCACTCTCAAGTTCTCGGCGAAGTGGCAATAATGGCCCCATTTACTGTATGATCTCGGTGAAGTGGTAAGAAAGAGAGACAATCAAAACTGCATAGGAACATTCGTGATAGTTCTAACAGCCTCACTTCCGGCACGACTTCTCCTATAAGGTTGATGAGATGGGTGCCCGGTTGCAGTTCACAAAGCCATTGTCGAGGATGGAGAGGTATCTATCACTGAGGATGGGAGAACTATTTTCTCTATGCCTGGGGTGCCGTAGGAGGACCTCACACAACTTATGGTCACCTCAAGACGTCTGACTTTCTTGCTAATGATAAAGGTGAAGAGCCGCCTATCGCTAATGACGAAGTTGCAACGAACGATGAAGTTGTAGCAGAAGCTGAAACAAACGATGAGGTCGATCTTGTGCCTTATACCCTTGCTGATGACAACAGTGCTGCTGTTAATAATGGAGCGGTACTAGCCACTACCATGATGATGGTAGTGGTATTTGGTATTACTCTCTTGCTTTAGGGCGTCGATATGTGGTTTGAAGATATAGTTTAAGTCTAATTAGATATTATTGTCATTGTACAACACACATTATAGTAAGACTTATATTCACAGCATAATGATCTGTAGACTACGATACAGTAATACTTCCGTCGGCTAATACCTCGACTTCGTATAACATACCCTCATCTTCAACCAACAAACTAACTTTCATGTCACCAACATACTTAACACCCGCTTGTACTCGAGGAACACCTGGTGGCAATTTCCTATCACGAAGCAACTTCATGCCTAATTTCCACGCCTTGTCTTTCTTCTTCCACTTTAGATTCTTCTTCTTTTTGCAACTCTTGGCAGACTTATTAGACTTCTTAGAGGAGGAATTAGAACCGAGAAATCGTCGTCGGGCAGCTGCTAACCCACGACGACTCTTTGAAGAGCCTGAGCCCGAGCTCTTCTGGCTTTTGCTGCTTGTCTCAGGGACAACACATTCATCACCTGTAACGATATTCATTGCAATTGCAGTCGGTTTTACAGTCGGCGAACCAGTTGTTGGATAAGATGTGATGGCCGGAGTTGGCTTCATTGTGATGGGAGCATTAGTGGGAGGAGGTACCCCAGGCTCTACAGGCTCTGTTGCTGCAGCGGTATTATCAGTAGGCGACGACCCCTCGTCGGGTGTTGGTGCCCCGGCATTGATTGATGCAGCGCCAGAGTTAGTTGCTTGAAACAAAGCAGGTGGGTTACAACATCCTGATACAGTATTGTCCATACTGTATCCATTGTAACTAGGATCAGCCTTGGTGTAATCAACAACATAGTTCAAGTCTGCTAAGGCCGCAATCGTGATCAGTGATGTCGGATTGCCCTCCGTGTTAACATATCCTGTCATGCGCTCATTTTGCATGCAAGATTCGTCCCAATGCAGTCCGGCTGTACCTTCACCTCCATCAGTTTCGATAGGTGGTGCTGCAGATTCACACTGCCAAACGTTCTTCCACACATTGATAGCATTGGCTCCAACATAAGCATATTCACCAGTAACTTCATCATACTGAACGACTCCAGCTTCTGCCCATTGAGAGCCCAGACCTAAAATATGACCCACTGCAAAAGAAGAGATGAAGTCGTATGGTTAGATGGATATACTCATATGCCGAAACAATACTCATATGCCAAAACAATGGACGGCGCATGCATATACACCAAACGACAAGCAAAACTTACTCTCATGAATAATCACAGAGAGCCAAGTTCCAGCTCCAATCATAGCCTGGACATCGTCAGAGTCAAACTCCATGTCTCCGGATATAACAGTACCATCAGTGTTACGTACATAGGTAGCCGAAGCCAAGCCTAAAGTACCTCCGACGCCATCCATGATAGTATCTTTACCACAGATGTGCATGTCGTCAATGACTGCTGGCAACGGATTAGAACAGCTGTCTTCCTCCATTCCTTCAGTACTAACACTTTCAAGATTACCTACAACAATTTGCTGCCAGTGATCAATGGCAATCTTGTAAGCTTCTGCTGATTCAGGATACAGCGTTTCGGTAACCAGGTCAATCTTGTATGGAGTTGCGGGATCGTCTACCCCGTAATCAAAGTTTTGTAGACACTGGTATCCAGCAGGACAAGCAACGCCAGGACTTGGAACTAAATCAGGCAGTGGAGCTGGAAGATGTGCGTTATCACAGTTTATGATGATGAAAGAGAGGAGAATATAATATATATTAGTACATATGATATGCAAGGGCAACCAAAAAGGCAAACCAAGGTAGCCAAAACACCGAGAGTTCATATTGAACACTATGACACACGACAAAACAATAACTTTCCTGGCGTTGGTAAAGGCGTGGGTGGCGGTGTGGGGACATTTACCGGTGGAGTAGTAGGGAAGGAAGTTCTGTGTATGAAAAGAGATAAGGTAAATACAGAGATATAATACATGTCAATTTATGTACCGGCACGAGAATAAACACACACACAAATACAAGTCCTACACAAATCGACTTACGGTAATGGAGTAGGCCGAAGAGTAGGATGGAGAGTTGGTAGACCATAAGATGTTGGAGTTGGAGCACTTGACCAACTAGAATCCTTCTCGGCCCAATCTCTTTCCATCCCGCCCCACTTGGTAGTACAAGTTGACCAAGTATTCGTAACCTTGGGATCCTTGGAAACGAAGTACTTATGATTGGCATAGATATACACCTTCTTGTTATCAGATTGCTCCAGCTCAAACTTCTTCTTGCAAGTCGTTACATCGTAATCCAAGTGACACTGAATGGCTTTTCCGCTCGTATCAGAGTCTCGAACTTGATGTTTCACGATTAGACAACATTCATATCCAGTCATGCCCGCACAGTTAAATGGACCGAGCACTCGTGCTCCGGCTTCCTCGATGACAGCCGGTTCGGCAAGGATCCTACTGACCTCTTCTAGCGCATCAGGCGTACCATGCGAGTTAGCATTGATCACCATACCTCCATTGATAGGGTTAGTATCCGTTCCTAAACGAGCACCATCGACAGTAGCTCCTACACTCAAAAATGGTTCAGCAGAGACGACTAAAGGTGCTTGTACGAAGTCAAATGCATCGTTGTTGACTTGAAGTGGAGATGCAAGCGTACTAGTGCTCTCAACGGGTGGGTTGGTAGGGTCAGGAGCTGATGCAGCTTGTACTGGTGGAGAAGTGGCTGTTGAGTGTAGTATTATTAGAATAGATTGTGTTAGAAGAGGATAGTTCAATCATGTATAGATATGCACACTTGTTTAGTATACACTCACGTGGTGGTGTAGGAGGTAGACTGGGTGGAGGCGTGGCTATTAAATATAGTATAGAATAGATGTAGTGTGAGTGAGAGAGGCATAGTTAAAAAACATAGGATAGGAATGAAGTATTACTCACGTTGTGGAGTAGGATCCTTCGTCGGCGGAGGGGTAATAGTACTCCCACTCACTCCACTATCAACATTAGTAGTCTGTTGCGCCTGTGCTTCAACTTGTGGCTGTGCCGTCGCTGCAATGGTGGGCACACCTGTCGTCGGTTCATTCGTAGTTGGGCTAACGGTTGGCTCGTTTGTCGTCTGTGATATGAATTGATAGAAAGAAAGAAGAAGAAGAAGTTGTTGTTAGTATTTTACAACTTGTAACTTATAGACCAATATAAGAAAAAAATACAAGATAAACTTACAGGAGACACAGTGGGATCGGCAGTCACAGGTTGATCAGAGGGTGCGGGTGTAACTGGTGCCCAGGTCGATGGAGGCGGAGGGGGTGCACCTGGAGTAACGACGCCAGAGTTTGTTGGTGGCGGTGTCACTGGTTGATTTGTCGGGTTAGGTGTTGGTTGATTCGTTGGATTTGGCGTTACTTGTGCTTCTTGAGCCGCCGGAGTGGGGGGTGGATTCGCAGCTTGGTATTCAACTGGAGCAGGAGTCGGTGGGGGAGTACTTGGGAGCATCATTCGAGTATCGAAAGGGATTGGTGCATATCGTGTCGTCAAGACCTCGGCTTCTTGAGAACCTGATAGAGTCTCTTCTGCAATGATGGGGGGAATGTTTCGTTGTGCCTCTTCCGTAGCTTCTGTTCCCGATCCATCCCATAAGCTGTTTGAATTGTATAGTAGATATTGGAGAGAGAAGATGAGTACACAAGCGAGTTGACTAGATAATGACTTTGACAAACGATTAAAAGAGTATACTCACAAGGCATAATGAACGACACCATCACCATCCTCCCCAATGACCAAGTTATTATCATCCATAACTATGTCAAGTACATTATACCACTCATCGGCTTCATCACGCTTCTGTTTGATGTATGACCTGATGTATCGATCAGAACCAGTGAAAAGTGTTGCAATTTCAGTATCGATGAACTCTTTGCAGACATCTGCTTGCATGTGTTGTAAGATACATTCCGGCCAAGCTTCCTTGGTCATTGCCATGACCTATGAAGTAGAGTATGATAATATGAAGAATGATAGGTATTCATTAGTATAAGAAGCATGGGTCATCACAAGAGATATTCATAGTAGTATAATATATACTCACCCTCTTCTCAATGTTCATAGACCGAGCAAGAGCACGCTGCTCATCACTTAGAGTATAACCATTCTCCTCATTAACAGTAGAACCGGCAATAGTAGCTCGTAGAATATCTTGATTGATCTGAATAGGGCTGTCAGCTGTATTGTATGGTGCAAGGTTGGCATCATAGAAGTAGGTAACGATGGCACTGATGACTGTTAGGAAGAATAGAAAACGGAGGGATGACTGACGGCGGCTGTTGTTGTTGTTCTTGTTGTTGATAAAGTTGCCATTACTGCTGCCACCCTCGACACGTTTGCATCGATTGCTTAGCAATGGTGATGTTTCCAACATATTTGCAAATATGTTTGTTGATTTATTGTTTAAGTTGATTCAATGTCAATTGTCGCTGGACTTATTAATAAGTTTTGATTCAATGTCAATTGTCGATAGGAGACAATAATATTTATGTTCACTTTCACTCCTCTGTTTATGCAATGACTGATGAATAGATTAGTAAAATGTCTATGACCTTGAAAGAAGACCATCGGCTAAAATTGAACCCTCAGGATACCGGTCAAGAGTTATATCACAGGACCAACATCAGTTGACTTTTGCTTCTAATAATCATTGCAAAAACGTATCTATAATTGCAATGATACATATTAAAGCTCTATTATTGTGTTTATAATGGATAATATTAGAGATGAGTTATATTCTACTTGACTAGGAAAATCACGGCAAACAATGACAATGACAAAAAAATAGATATGATGGTGCACTCTTTAGTAGACAGCTACTAATTAGCGGTATATCATCCTTTATATACTGCTATATACCGCTACCATGTCTGGGATAAACCACCACTTTACTAGTCGAATCGGAAAGGATAGGTCTAAAAAAGTCACTGTGTTGAATATCGATACAGTAAAACGTCCCGAACTTATACACAATCAAAATCTACTTGATCAAAATATAACAAACCTTCCATTCGTCCCTGGCCAAAATGTCAAAGATAACGTCAACAATACTTTGAAAATAGCTCATAGCGTTAAAACACTTTATGCTATGATTTCCGAAACTACCATTAAAATAGGTGTTCTACATGATGGAAAATTCATTACATTTTTGACAATGGTTAGGGGTACATATCGCAATATGCATATAAGGCCTGATAATAGTGGTCTCATTGTAATCAGATTATTGGCATTAGATGGATATGAGGTTGAGCAAAAGGCTCTTGAGAAAATCAAAGATGTTATCAATTCTTTGGTCAATACAAAAGAATATTTTTCTTTTGTATACACATCATCAGTTGATTTTGGTCAACTTGTTACTTTCTTCATTGAGTTAGGAAAATTACAAAAGACTGGGATGTTTTACAATCATGGTATAGGATTAGATAATGCTGCTTTGGTTGGTAGTGTCCATAGTGCACGCAATGTAAAGCATCACAGCTCTTCGTCGTGTTTTTTCCCGGGCGGTTATTCAAATGCTCAACTCAAGTTTGTTGCAGAGCCTATTTATGTGGCATGTTTCAACGGCCAAGGCAAAAATACTGCAGAAGCTGTATTGAAAATAGAAGAAGTGATAGATCTTCTATCAAGATGTGGTAATGCCATCGGTACTGGGGGCAATTTGGAGACAGCTTTTAACACCATGCTTGATTTAGTTCATAGGGAGGCAGCAAATAATGGTGGACAGGATCTTATGAGTGCCAAAGGAATACCTATGGCTGATTTGTTTATAAAAGATGGAGTTGGTGCTGTAGGTGGAGGTATTGGTGGTGGTGGCGGCGGCGGCGGCGGAGGAGGAGGACCAAATGGGTAAGTTTTATATGAATATTCATATTATATAATATGTGTATTGTGTAATTTGCAAATGAAAATCTGACCATATATATACTGCATACCACATTTATTTTAATAATTATTTACAGGGGTGACGACGATGATCAGGATGATGATGATACAAACAATGGCAATCAAGCCATACCCAACGGTATACATCTACACCGAGCTGGGCAAGATCATCACGGTTCATCTCACTTCGCCATGGGAGATTATGTCCCCGACGCTGATTTACAACATGTACTAGACAGCCTTGCTAATGACAAACCAACTGTATCCAATAGTGCAGTTACTCCATCCCCCTGTAAAGCATCAGGTAACGCCGTGACGAATCAGAGTGATGTGTTGAAGGAAAATATGTTTCTGACCAAGGAAAGAATTCGTCTTCCTACTAATGGCCCCATCCAACAAAGGAAAAGAAACTCAACGAATAACACTGTGTTCGCTACGGTCCCCGCCCGTCGCAAATGCATTGGATTCACAATCGTATATGGTGATCAGGGGACTGTGTGGGTTTACAGCATTGACCTCGACGGACCATTGATCGGAACGCCTTTGAAGCAAGGAATGGTGTTAAAGTCAGTCAACGATACCGAGTGCTCTTCGTATCAATCATTCGTCCAATTGATCCAGCAATTGGAAAGCAAACGTGTTAAAATCGAGGCATATTCACCGACGGAAGAAGTACTCATGGAACAAGAGAGGTATCACATGAAGCACATGCCATCTCAGCCACTACCCAATCCCTACAGGTATCACTTGGAGCGCAAGGCAGTACAAGATAATCCCATCGCTTATGATCATATGGAGGCTCAGCGTCTTGTCGGTTCAAAAGATGTTGATAAAGGCAAGGAGGATGAAGTCAAGAAGGATGATGACACCACCAAACAACCAGTGCCGTTCCCCGAGAAAGTAAGAAATTTATTTGTTCGGTATGTATTGTATTAAAAATCCATTCACTAACCAAACACCACAACACTATCCTTTAACAGTTGATGGAATTACTATCCAATGAAGATGTATCAGATGTTATCACGTGGCTACCTCACGGGATGGGGTTTGCAATATTGAAGAAGGACAAATTTGCAGCCGAGGGTAAGTTTTGTGCACATGATATGTACTTTTTCATTTATACGTCTATATATACCCTCCAATCACCATTTCTAACTCGATTCAAACAATGTTTAATAGTCATGCCCATGTACTTCAAGCAATCCAAGTATTACAGTTTTTTGAGGAAACTAAATCGTTGGGGATTCACTTGTGTAACTACCGGATCTGATTCAGGAGAGTATTACCACAAGGTGAGTTATATCGGATGATTCCGTGTTATGGGCTGTCTGTATGTGACAAGATTGTGTCTCTAACCCTCGCTTTATTTACTTCGTCTCAAATAATTCATGTACAGTTCTTCCTACGTGGCAATCATCTCCTATGTATGCAGATGCAGTGCCAGTCCTCTACTCCGTTGAAATTTGATCATAGCTTACCTGCAACCGAGCCACCTAACGTCGTGAATCAGAGTGATGTGATGAATTTTCTTCCTACTAATGGTCCCATTCCTTTGTCAACAAATATCAACCCAACAAGTAGCAGCTCCTTGACGCACATGCCATCTCAGAACATCATTCGTCCAAGATCAGCCGTTATTGCACCCATCATATCTAGACCTATTTGTTTTTCACAATCATTGGTCCAAGCAGCCACAGACTCTAACGTTAGCTCGCTAGCAGTCCTTGAAGCAGCAACACGAGTGGCCTCGCAGATACAAGGTATGAATAAGGCAGTACAAGATAATCCCACCGCTTATGATCATATGGAGGCTGAGCGTCTTGTCGGTATACACCGCCTTGAGAATGATCCCGCCAAGCCAAACACTCTTCGTGCTACTGCCATCTCTACCAAGTCTCAAACAACTAGCAAACGTGAAGTCACTGATGTTGATGTGGTGTCGGAATCGAACAGCGAGGTCAAGTTGGATTCACCTGAGGCTGTCAAGTCTTCAATCACAGCCGAGGTTAAGTTGGAACCAAATGAAGTTGCTGAACACGTCAGACAGTCCACTGCATTGAGTAGCTTACCTGCGACCGAGCCACCTAAAAACAATAATATGTGCACTATGTATCTAACCCCAGAAGAGCATAAGGACTTTGAAAGATGGAAACAGAAGAGAGCTTTGCTTGCTGCAACCTCTACCAAGTCTCAAACAGGCAGTAAACGTAAAGTCATTGATGGTGAATCGGAGTTGGAATCGAAGCCAAAAGCACAGAGAAAGAAGAGGAACAACGACGGCGTTGCCACATCAACCTCTTCTACAGCCGTCAAGCCTACTGCTCCTGTCGAAAATGCCGACTTCAAGCACGGCCGAGGTACTATCCCTACTTGTGAAATTATTGAACTTGATGCAGATGAGCCTGTCAAGTCTAAAACAGCCGGGGTCAAGATGGAACCACCTGAGGCTGTCAAATCAATTACGTCCGAGGTCAAGTTGGAATCCAAGCCATTCAAGGCGTCAGTGCCTCCTTTTTTGATCAAAGCGAGGCGGGAAGTGCAGGAAGCGAGGGAGATGCTCGAGAGGGCTGAGGCCCGTGCAGCTGCCGAAGCTGCCAAAAGAAGTGTAGTGCCAGAACCCGTTACAAGTGCTGTTCCAGAACCAGTTTCAAGCGGGGGTGTATCATCAACATCATCAAATGGAGGTGTCGTAGACCTTTCCAACATTGAAAGTGATGAAGATTAGTTCCGTTCACAAAAAGTTTGCCATGTTTGTATATGGTACATCTTACATTGTGTTTGGAACGTTACGCCTGGATATAGTGCTAGATATATACTATTACAATCATACATATGGTAACCTAAAACATTATATATTGTGTCAAATAGTGAGGAGACTCGCACAATAACTGTTTATTGCCGATAGTGTTGTCTAGGAACTCAAGTACGCCTAACCCAATTGATTTAGCCTTCTCTGGATATTCTCTACTACTTTCATCGTCTTGTTGATTTCATTATCGAGTTTTTCCTGTCTCTGTTTAGCCTTTGTTTTATCTTGAAGTTTTGATAATCTCTTACCTTCCTCGGAATATGAATCAAGTCTAAGTTTTGCAGCTTTCATATGGATACGAAGTCTAAGGCTCTCCCAGTTTGATGTAGATTTGGCATCACTTGTTGATGTTGTTACTTTCTTCTCTGGTAATAACTCCAAATCTGATGCATTAATCAAAACATTATGACTATCGCCCTTGAATAGTTTAAGTATGTAATAACCCCCAGGTATACAACTATCAATCTTTCCACTAAGACCCTTATATTCACCTCCCGTAACTAACACCCTCCTTCCTTCAATTGTTGATGCTCTTACACGAGTTTGTGGAATTATATCTCTGTTGATGTGTATATTATGGCCGCTTCGTCCTACACGGCTAGTGATACTGTAAGAAGAAGAATGAGTGAGAAAAGTACAATGAGTTGTTTTGTAGAACATGATGTATATTGTCTTACCTTGTGTTTTTACCAGAAGAAAGAGGAGGAACTATTGGTTCATACTCGGCATGGTCAATCAACACTCTGGGCAAATCTTTCAATAAGATTGAATTGTCTCCCTTCATTATCTTACCAGTACGTCGATTGAACACCTCGATCTTGGTATTAGATGGTAGGGATCGTAGACTTTTTGGCAACTGCTGTAGCAATATAGGATCTAGGGCAGGTTCATTATGTTGTACATTAGGAAGAGACTCTTTTGCTGTTCGTTTCTGGGTAATGTCAGTGCCTTGCTGTTGACGATATATCATGCCGTCTGAAGTTATTTTGCGTCTATCAGGAAGTAAATCTGTTTCAGCAATCTCGTCTTCTTGTTGGACTTCCTCCTCCATATCTATATCATCTTCCACATTTATAATATCATCTCGAAAGGCCAGATCCTTAGGCAGTCGCTTCCTTTTCCGTGTTTCAGTGTAATCCCTCTTATCTTCTCTTCCTCCTTTCCCTTCCTTATTGTTGCTTTCTTGACCATCGTCATCGTCATCGACTTCCATTTCATCTTCAGCACTATCGATCAACACAACACTATCATCGTCCTTAATTCCAACATCTTCCTGCTCATATCCAGGAGGGTACTTGATAATGTCAAACTTTGTCTGAGGAAATGCTGACGGTATACTTTTATTATCAGTAATATACCAATCACCAAGGCAGATTACCTTGGTAACTATTCCGACTGTACCGACAGCCTGACCGTCGGTACCCTCTTTTACCTTCACTTTGGCACCAATATACTGTGTAAACTTGTCATTATTATTATCTGCTTCTTTGGGCAAGTTTTGGCTATCTGCGAATTCAAGAACTGTGCAAGGAGATGCAGAACGGATGTGAGCACTACTATTTCTCTAACATTAAGACACACCCTTGCATAATATTTCATTTTACCTTCAATATCATCAAACTTGACCGGGAGTGGTAAAGAATCAAGCTGGATACGACGAATGTTTTGTCTCTCATTAATGACACCCACAAGACCAGCATATCTACCTTTCTTAATTCGTATTGTAGCCCCTATCAAGTTCTGCTCCCTTTTAGGCATATTAGGCAATGATGTGGAGAAAGAAGATGCCACCGCCGCTGCTATTGGCGGAACAACTTGAATAACATTCGAGTCTTCTTCTTCTTCTTCTTCTTCTTCTTCTTGTTTATCATTTGCTTTTGCATCTTCACCACTCGAATCAGTTGAAGACGGCTTCTTATTGTTCTCTTCAACAACCTCTTCAAGATTCTCACTTGACTTTGCATCTTCACCACTCGGATCTGAAGACGGCTTCTTATTAACTTTCTCTTCCACAACCTCTTCAAGATTCTCACTTGACTTTTCATCTGTCTTTGCATCATCATCCATCTTCCCTTCATCTGTCTTCGCATCAGCAACTTCCTTCAACTTCTCTTCTTCCTCATTACCATCTCTCATACCATTAAATCCAGGTGGATATTCAAGTACCTCATAGCCTTTTCGAACCGCTCCTTTAATATCTGGATTGTCGGTAATGTAATAATCACCATATATAATCTTCTTTACTGTACCCACTACATTATCTTTATTATCGTTCACAATACGAACTAGGGCACCTATATATTTTTCTTTAATTGCCACTATTTCTTGAGCCATTACTTGAGACGATTCAAGATCCATCTTCTTCTTCTTCTTCTTCTTCTCGGGTACATCTATTGTTGATGTTAACTCCGACTCGGTTGATTTCGGTGGATGTGTTATAATTTCAATATCACTAATATGAACAGGATCAATTAGTTGCTGTTTTTGATCACATTCAATAAATGCATGTTGATATGTACGCCTTTCGGTAATAATTCCTGTTAATCCCTTGAATTTATTTGATGTTATACGTATTGTTGCCCCCGTTAAGTCACCTATTGGTTCAATTGGCGGTCGTACTTCATTGCTGATGTTTGTGTTTGCTTCTGTTGAAATTGTTAGAGGTGATGGCAAGAAGATATAAGAAATACGAAAGTTGAATATGTTCTTAGACACAATCTATACACACATACCTTTTGCAGCAGCATCATCAGCCAACTTAACAACATTCAAATCCCTTCCTTTGGCTTTATTAGCAATAGTAGTAGATGTATCATCATTTGGGGAGCTCATGCCCTTCTTATCAACTTTAGATTCCTCATTGTCGGAACTTTCTTCTCTGTCACTACTCGGGTTTGTATCATCATCATATTCCTTAATCCTTGCTCTACCAGAACTCATATTTTATTGTTGCAATTCTACTATATCAATGTATGCTCGACAAGCACATCTATAGTCCATTACAACATCAAAGGTAGGAAGATGTTTATTTAGATCATTTAGTCTGGGCGGTACAATAGGTATTGGCACTCAGGCAGTATCTTTGTGGCGTATGGTATCTTTTACCTTACTCTAAGAAATATCCTTATCTACTCTGCGCCTGCAGCAAAGCAAAACAGAAAACGGCAACACTAACAACATCAAAACAATTAGGATTTGCAGCTCAATGGATTGACCTTAATTGTGGTTCATCGTTTATATTTACTATTGCAATCATGAACAATAGTAGGTAGAATAATAACCACTTATTGGCCTCCCACCCTTCCACCGATAGGGAGTCTCTTTGACGAGTCTACTTTGCTCCAATGATCCCCCGCTCGATCTAATAGGTGTTTAGCATCGCCTACCGGTGGATATGCCTGTGTCAATGACATGAGTAGATTTCGAACATTGCTCGTAGTGATATCACCAACGTATACAGTAGCACACATTCTCATCAATCCCCTTGCCTGATAATCACACGATGCCGTAGCATGAAGAGCATTATCACCAATCATTGATGCTACATTGTATTCATAATCATAGTATCGTGTAGTGGTTTCATCATCAGATAAGATTTCAAGTTCAGCCCCTCCACCTTCCACAAGCATCAGGGGAATAATCATATTAAATGCCGCTTTACCAGAGCCATTAACATCTGTATGAATAAATCCCTTCTCACACTGAGACACACCGATGAAGGATAGATGATATGCACTTAAACCTGCGAGATTAAAGTATGTACCAATTGAATCCAGCACTTTATCAAACCCTCCGGCACCAAGTATACTCAAATAGTTGTCATGCGAACTCTCATTAGCTGGCGATAGCCAATGCATATTACTGTTCCAATGTCCCTTCGGTCTATGTACCATCCAGTTGTGGTCTTTGAATGTTACTAACTTCTCTTCCCCCGGATAGTATGGTTTCCCATCGATAACTAATCCACGGTAGAAATCAGTAATGCCCATTCGATTTGCATAATCTAGTAACTCATCACATAGGGTAGGTGGTAAAAGCACGCGATACATGTTCTCTGATATACGATTGCCACCCCATGTCATGGGTGATATTATATCTCCATTGTTGTGTATTGGTTTATCTATTGCTAAATTATAATCATTGATACTACTAGTAGTAAGGCTGGATAAATAAACATCTGATACTGAAAATGCATTGATTTGGATATGAGACGGTAGTGCAACGAGGGCGACAATCAAATTATAGAGGATCATCCTGCAGTATAGATGACATCAGTAAATATCGTACCATTTATTTATTTCTTTTCAGCGTCAGCCAACACCATCAACATGGAACGATGACAGACGGTCGTCCTTCCCTCACATCGATATTATTTGAGTTTATATTTTTCACATAAGTAAATAAAGTGCTGATCTGGTAACTCACACACTTGGAAAATATTTGTTTCTAATATAAGCATAGGATGACGCCAACATCATGCTAGCAAAGTTGAGTACATACCCCTTCCCTACCAACCAAAGAGGATGCATCACATCCTCTCTAACCGATACTCAGGCGGTATCGTACAGTTCTTTGAGAAGTAAATATCTTTTCTAAGAAATAGCCTTATATCTCTCATAAACAAAACGGCAAAACATAAACGCAACAACTATTAACATCAAACATAACAATAACGGCATCCCAACCTTTTACTTTCATTAACGGCTTGTGATATTGTTTGCGCGTTATTGTTGGGTTGTTGAGTGGTCGGTATTGATATATATTATTTTATTGAAGCCGATTGGTATACCATTCATAGTCATAAGTGTAATTAGTTTCCTAAGGAATAATAATGGCACGGAGACCATCTCGCCTCAACCCTAGCACATCATCATCTATTGACTTTGCAGAGAATACACCGAATTTGGTTTATCATTCGCCTACTCGATCTTCTAAGTCGTCTTTTACATCGACATTGCATAGATGGTATAGAAGATCTGTATCATCGAGCATAAAGTTCAAGTTGTTAATGATATGCTTTCTTGGTTTTGTGGTTATGTTCGTTACTCAAGTGAGACATCATGAAGAACACGAACAACAAACTAATAATCTGATACTGGATAATACTGAACTACTCAATGCACTATATGAACTACCACTACCAAAAACACAACTTGAATTAGAAGAGATAAACGATGAATTAAAGGAATTACATCCTCTATACATACTTCAATGGGCGTATCATGCTACTCATATGCAAAATGAATTGATCTCAGAACATCCTTTAGTACAAGTTACCAGTTTCGGGCTAACTGGAATCGTGATCCTTGATTTGATACTCACACAATTACATTTGAAGGATGTACCAATAATTACAATGGATACACTACATCTATTCCCTGAAAGCTATGGCTTTTATGAAACAATCATATCCAATAGAAAGGATATGAACTTGATAATTACCAAACCATTAGGTATCAATACAAAGACTGACTTTCAAACAAAGTACGGATCATCATTATGGAAAACTGACCCAAAGAAGTTTACACAATTAACAAAGATTGATCCATTGAATAAACAACTAGATGACATGAATGTACAAATGTGGATATCCGGCAGGAGAAGGACTCAAGGAGGAGAGAGAGCACATATACCCGTTCTTGAATTTGAGTTCTTTTCGGAAGAAGATATAGATGAGAATAATGATTTTAATGAAAGCTTGGGTAGATGGAAGTTAAACCCACTTGCTTACTGGTCATATGATCAAGTTTGGGAGTATATCAAAACAAACAAGCTTTCATATAATAATTTATATGACAAGGGCTACACATCTATTGGAGATACGATGACGACTACTTTACCTCGTTTCAATGCAACAACATCTGGGTCTCAGAATGGAGATGGCTATGAACGCTCTGGTCGATTTGTTGGGATGAACAAGACAGAGTGTGGCTTACACTCTGTTCGAGCAAAAAGACAGCAAGCTAAGGTAGATGACGGAGAAGAATCTACTGCTCCCTCATTGGTATGCGACAAGTGTATTGATACAAACACTGATAACTTCGTTGAAGTGATATCAAGCGGAAAGAAAGAACAGGAGGTGTTGCTTGAATTCTATTCACCCTATTGTGGTGGATGTCAAGCATTTGCCCCCACGTTAAATAGAATTGCAAATCATCTATCACCCAATAGTCGAAATAGTGTTGTGAGGTTTGACATTACAGAACACGATATACCTCAAATAGATGGGAAAGATGTATTCAAAGTAGAAACCACCCCTACATTGTATCGAGTTAGTTATTCACCGTCATTTCAGGTTGAGTTTTATACTGGTGATCATGATTTTGATTCGATAATAGACTGGTTTAGGAACTAGGCAGGTAACGATATGTTTATGAGAAGAAAATGAAGTCATGTGTATGGTAAGTGAAAGAAGATTTTATGAACATATCTGCATCTATTCATCGTCATCCCATATAATATATACTAACTTGCATTCTCACTTTTACTTTTGCGCTGCACCACAACTGCATAGTTACGAGCTTTAGTATGGGTTTCAAACGTGTCAAGGCTAAGTGTCAAGTCTTCTATACGCTTTTCGAATGCAGCTCTTAAATCACGATCAACAATCTTCGCTGCTGTTTTGGTAGCGTATGCCAACTGTCTCTTCATTGACTCTGATGTCAACTTCATTGGAAATTGTTGAGTGGCTACAACTTCGAAATCAGGACGACGGTCAATCTGTTCAATCACCCATTGTTGTGGCAGTTCACGGTATGTCGATTTAGTAAAGCGGCAGAATCACCAATGGCTTCGACATCCAAAACTAGTCTATCGTGTGGATCAGAACGATCTAAAATCATCTCATAGGGCTCCAAACCAATTATCAAGAGAAATCCACTTGGTTTTAACACTGCCAGAATTCGTTCCACTAACATCTCTGCACCGTACATCCAGTGAAGTTCGGTAGATCCGAGCAGATAGTCACTCAAGACAATGTCATATTGGTTTGAATATTTCATGAATGCTTCGTCTTTCCAATTACCAACCACTATATTGACAGAGTCGTCTGCAAAGGAGTGCAGAGCGTCGCCATATGAGTCTAAACCTGCTGGCCTTGCTGTCACTCCTGTTACTGTATCATAACTTTGACGAAGCAGCCAGCACATTGAATTGATACCGGCGCCTGCATCTAACACGTTGCCCCACGTAGCTTCTATGTATCCGTTGTCCACAAGAGTCTTTTGAAGCCATGTGAAGATCTTACTTTTACCTTTGTTTTGGCACGTCAGAGGAAGAGACTCGCTTCCACTCTTTGCTACCACCGAGGACTGGTCAGATGATACAGTGGTAGGAAGGTGACCTAATGGATTTAGTTTCAAAACTGCAACTGCCATATCCAAGGTATAGTGCGTCCTCTTCAAATCACCAGATGAGACGTAAGGTAGGCGTGACCACTTCACAAGCTCTAGTTGTGGTTGTAGACGGAGTATTGCCTCAAAGAACTTGGCAGCATTGACCTCAAATGACTTTTCATTTGGAATATCCAAGCCAGACAGTAGCTGTAAAGGAAACAAAGGCTTTCGCGACCGTGCCCTTTTCCAAGGATGGAATAACTTGCCTTCATATACTCTTGCACTAAATGGTAGAACGATTGATAATATCAGATGCCCACCTGGCTGGAGACTGCTAATAGCACCCTCGATTAACGCTTTGGGGTTGTCACACCGATCAAGAACATTCAGTAAGGACACGAAGAGTGGTTGATACGACTGAGATTCATCTGCTTCTAGTACATCATTGGTATCAGGAATTGAGGCTGTCACACTGTACCCTTTGTTCTGCAAAACTTTTCTCATAGACTTTGAAGTTTCAACACAAGTAACTTGTTCAGGATTTATATTCAAAGCTGATGCTAGTTTTTCGGTATCAGTTCCTAGTCTCCCCCATCAACCAGACAATTTAACAAATGATATGAGCAAGAGTTGTATTTAATGATATATGATAGCAACATATCTAAACTTACCCCTTCCAGATCCAATGTCAAGCAAAGGCCTTAAAGAACAACTATCTCCATTCTCAACATCATTGTTAACCGAATAATCTAAAAGTTGTCTAAATTGGTTTACTGATGCAACATACAAATCAGCCTTGTACACAAATCCCGACGCATCAGCTCGACTCCATCCTAAATATCTTTGAAGTGAATGAAAGATGAATTCTTTTGAGTATTGAACGATTTGTCCGTACCTAGATGACGTTATATTGGCACTATTATCAAGAAACAATCGTAGCTCATCGTCCATCGTCATCTGTGTAAAAGTACTGCCAAGTTTAGTTGCCGTGTTGTGGAAAGAATCAGGGATGCTACCAGCCGCCCAATTCTTTATTCTTGACGATTGCAATAATGTAGTGTTTATGTTATAGAATTTACTTGATATCGGCTTCCCCCTTTTAGGCTTTGCAATGTCGCTATTGTATAATTTGATAATTGATATCAAGCAGATGAATGACCACAATACTGCAATGAATATACATTTTTGTTTTAGTGATAAGAGTACGACCATCGTTATTATTCATAAAATAGATCTGATCTGTTGTGTTTATGTGTAGAGAAATCGTATCAGCAGCGGTTGATTTAGGTGTGTAGAGGGTGATACTAATATACAGAGGTTTTAGGATAATAGGATTATGAAGAAGTAGAAGCCACTACTGGTGGCGTGCGGCGTGCGTGCGGGTCAGGAGGATAGGAAAGGATACCGTATCCTTTTTGCCTGATCTCATTGCTTATCAATTATGATATTGGCAATGTTTGGCATCAATTGGACCTTTGAAGATGTATATTAAAAATGATATATGGGATATCATCATGTGTGATTTGACTTAAGACTCCTTAAATACTGGCTTATAGACTCTCATTCGGAATGAATATGCTTTACTTCGGGAGATACTTGTTAGGATTGAGAATACCATGAGGATCAAATGTTCTTTTCAATTGTATCATAATATCCAAAACGTCAATACCCTTTATTTGCCCCAAGTAGTCATTCTTTGCCTGCCCAAGGCCATGTTCCGCAGAAATCGAACCTCTCCTTTTTATTACTAAGGCAAACAAAGAAGAGTTAGGGGTGAATAGTCAAGTGTGATGATAGATGACTTCTATGATACATACCTGAATCATAAACAATCATTTCAATTTGCTTTGAAAGATTCGCATCTTTCTTATGTTGACCGGGTGTTACAACATTGATGTGAGCGTTCCCATCTGCAACATGACCCCAAACACATACAACTACATCCAAAGATTCAGCCTGTAGCTTCTTCTCTACTTCATATGATACGTCCATGTACTCGTTGATGGGTAACGAGACATCAAACTTGTATGCTGCACCACGTCTCGCCACGCTCGGATTGCATGCCTCTCGAATCCTCCACATTTCGTTAATCTGCTTGGAATCTGGTGCTACACTTCCATTTTGAATGACACCAGAGTCAAATAAGCGTGTTATGAATGAATCCATCTTGCTTGTATCTGCTTCAATATCGGAGCCTTGACTTTCTACTAAGACAAATAATGATGAGGGCATTGTTGAAAGTTCAGCCCTTTGTACTGAGATATCCTCTGGTTTAAGCATACTTTGTAGAAGACGAGATGCACTATCCTCAATACTAAATCCATGATCTTGAACTAGTTGCAGTGTATTAGAATCCATCAACTCCACTGCCGATAAAGTCTCGCCAAGCTCTTCTTTTGCATATTTCAATATCGTCAGTATATCATGATACGAATCTACTACCAATAAACTTGCATTATTTGATATAGGGAGAGTAGGACAAGCGATCGCTACCTTTGTTATTATCCCCAATGTACCTTCCCCACCTATGAAAAGATGTTTCATATCATAACCAGTATTATCCTTTCGATGGATGCCACTTCTATTACTACTCCCTGCCTGCTGTTCTTCATTAGTAGGTGACATATTCAAATGCAATACCCTTCCATCAGCAAGTACAACTTCTAAACCAACTACGGTTGCATGTAACGAGCCAAATCTAAAATAGTGCGAGCCACCAGCGTTTGTGCTCTTATAAATATATGGGAAGGAGAGACGCAGATCGATTAGACTACCAACTTATGGCAAATGTATGATATATTGTACACATAAACTTACTACATTTCCACCTATTTGGCAACTTCCTTTTGAGCCCAAATCCAAAGGAAATAAATGACCATGCTCATTTGCATATACATGCAAATTTTCTAATATAACACCAGCATCACTTATTAATATACCCGAGTGTTCATCGGTGAATCTTTTCATTGTATTCATTCTTTCCATTGATAGAATAATCTCATTATGTATTGGTGTTGCACCACCACATAGACTGTTAAATGTAATAGAGGGTTAGCTTCACTGTCAAAGGAAGAGAAGTCGTAGTATGAATAGCATCCTCGTATTCACTCACCCTGTATTACCTCCTTGAGGAACTACTCCGATAAAGTTGTCATGACAATATCGTAATATCGATGATACTTCTTGTGTACTCTTTGGACGTAGTACTACAGAAGAAGTACCGATATAATGACCCGTCCAATCTTGATTATATTTTGATATATCATCATGCTCTTGTGTTAACACACTCCGATCAGGTTGTGATAGTATTGATTGGAAGTATAGTATATCTTTTGATGTTGGACTTCGTAGCTTTGTATTTATTGCTTCATTGTGTATCTGTCGATAATTTATTGCTAATACCGAGAATGGTGATGGCTGACAGCATCTATTTTTTGCAAGTCGACGACTGCTGAAATTGAGAAGAGTTCGTGGTAGTGCTCTACTTTGCAATACCATACTAATGACTACAGAGCTTACAAACTGTCCTATTCAACCAATACGATATACAAGCACATCTTCTACGCTTTGCATTGTCTACAATGTAATCCACATTATCTATTTAAGTACTTCAAAGTCAATGTCAAAATAGTCAATGCCGTCAATCATTGTGCATCGCCAAAAGGCAATAAACTGGTGGCGTAGAAGAAGAGGAGAGTTAGATAGGATAGTGAAGAGATGACGGCAGCAGCTGAAAGATATCATATATTAGTGAGGAGATGACGGCATATGTTGTTTTGCTGTCTTCGGTACTATATATAGTGATAAATGTCAAGGATACCTTATCCTCATTTTATATCACAATCACCAAGCAACAGACTATCGATCATTACCAGCCATCACATCAACAACCTTCAAAAGTGAATTGAATCCGTATGTCCGACGAAGAGTACTGTACATGTGCTATAACAGGCACTAAAAACCCTGCCCATCAACCAATCTACATCTGTGAGACATGTAAACTACATCCAACAAATTATAATAGCAACAACAGAGAAGAAGAGGAGGCGATCAATAATGATCCTCTTCCATTTTGTATTTGTGAATCATGTGCTACCAATTGTCATGCTGGACATGATGTATATTTTATCGGTGTTGGGCCATGTACATGTGATTGTCCATCCTTAATATCAAACACTGTATCCGATGCTAGTAACGAGGGACGTTATCATACCTGCCAAGTTATTGAAAAGTCAAAAGAAGAAGCAAAGCGATTGGGTTTCACCACTAATAGATTATTAAATGTACCACTTCCTATAAAAGACCAATCAAGTGTAGATCCTTCTTTGACTGCATCTATTGATGAAAATACCGAGCCCCCATCATCTAAATTGGGTGGATATTCTTATGCATCGTATACACTATCAAATCTTATGAATAATGATACCACATGTCAAACTTTAATACGACAGGCTGAGATATTAGCTGATTGTTCACGTGATACTTTCTGGGTTCCAGGTAATAATAGCGAGGATAAAGATGACAAAGCAGAATACTGTGATTTAGAATTACTTGCAAAGAGTATATATCAACATCATATGAAATCATTAATGAAAGAGGATAGTGATATAGCAACGAATATACAAACCAAAGGTGGTGCAGAATTTTGGGTACAAGTAAAGCCAGAAGGAATAGATCGTGCTCCTGTTGATTTGCATTACGATAAAGATGAAGTACTAGCAGAGAAATTTCAATTGGGATCCTTTCCGACAATATCAACAGTGACATATCTAACTGAAGATAGAAGCAATGCACCCACAGTTATCTTCCCACATACATATCATGATGAAGAGGATAAGCCTATTGAATCAATGTTACTTAGTCGAGCAGCTCGGGGGAAGCATGTTGTGTTTGACGGTAGACTGTTACACGGAGCTCCAGGGCATCAACTCCTTAAAAGAGACAGTGATGAGAAAGGTACAGAAGAAGACAGCTCTCTACGAGTAACTTTCCTTGTAAACATTTGGTCCAACAGACCATTAGGAGTCAATATCTTACCAGACTCTATTCGTTCAAGAGTATCATCTTCAACAACAACATCATTACAAAGTAGTATCATGCCGTTAGAGTTTCGACAAAGATCTGTTAGTAAAGTTGCTGTTCCTTCCAATGCATTCACGGAGGAAGACAGTATCATATTGCCTTTTGTATCTCAAGGTGCCACTTGGATAGACGATAATAATGATCAAGAAGAAGATCTAAGTGAAGAGGATGATGATGGTTTAATAAATGAGCAGATAAAGGATACCGAGGACAACAATAACAACGATAATGATGATGAAGAAGAGGAGACGGTGGAGGAAGAGGAGGAACTCGTCCTTAGACTACCAACCTTCACTATAACTGAATCAGAAGAAGACGAATCAGATACATTTCTATTATCTTTTGATAATGAAAATGCAGCAAGATTAATACGAGGAGAGATACCGATCAATTCTGCCGCCGCCGTTAATGACAGCCTTGCCAAATCAGCAGCTTCTCCGGTGAGAGATGCACCAGGATCCAAGGCAGAGGCAGCAGGAGTACTACTTTCACCTTTAGCTCTCGTTCCTGTCGGTTCTGCCTTTATATTTGCTTCTCTCGTCTAACACATTCTACTGACTTACCCTTCCAGAAAACTGCGTTCAAATTAAGATATTATGATCAAATTGCACGCAAAGTTACAAAAATGACGTATCGGCGGAATCATTTAATTTCTACGTGCCATTTGTGGTTATTTAATTGGTAGCTAGTAAAAGAAATACTGATAATGATTATATAACGAGTAATTGATGAATGAATTGTTGTGGGGTAGTCTCTCATAAAAGTATTTGCGTACATACTTAAAATCACACACAACGCACACTTTGAGCTCATAATTCTCAAGTCCTCACCAACACAACATCAAATTACCATCGTCGCCATTTATCCAAATAACATTGCATAAAGGTTAGTTGTATGATAAGAGACTGTGTTAGTGTTATCCACTGTGTATTTTGATATTAGTCTCATTCACAATTAAATATTATCACCCTCGATAGATGTCGTCTCCCATTAATTTATCGGCCCTTGCCAATAGCAAAGATCCTAATGTCATTCAGGGTCTCAAAAACGGCACTATTCGCCTACAAGAGATGCCTCTATTGAATACTTGTGCTGGGTGGGGGCACACAAGTGAGTCGTATCAGAACTCAATCATTGATTTTCAAAACATGTCAAAGCAGTTCGATGCCGACGGACAAGTCGACTACAAGATTTACCAAGCTGCAATCAATTCTAAGAATCCATACGTAAGGCTTCATCCTGGGAATCCCAATGCTACGTTGGAAATCGAGCAAGCGCCAGGATATGCTATCATGGGATTCAATCCCAACGATTCAGTCGATGTACTAGCAGCTGGAAGTCACGACGGATATCAAGCAGCTTTGGCAAATGCTATTGGGATGAGTCGTTCGACATGGAGGAAGAATATGGGGGACACAAAAGGATGGCATAGGAGTACTCTTACCCCTATGCCTGAAGGCCGTCCACCCAAAGGTGCAGTTCCTAACAAGTACAGAATGGTCATCTTCCACAGGAAGGGTTTCAAGATTGACAACGGAGGTCCACCAATGCTAGGAACTAACGAGGCCAGTGCTGCTTACCGCCAAGAGCTCCGCAAGCGCAAACACGACTGGTAAAGCCCTCCTTTAGTTCGACACAAGTGTTACTGTTTCAAACCCCCATGCCGGGGCTCTTGGATGTCTAGACCAAGAGCTTCTCTCCAACACAAACCAATTTCATTGGGCTTTGTGTACGAATCAATTTCTTTGGGCTTTGTGTAACGAGAACCTATAGCGTTCTTGTTTCTTAGTTCAATTGAGATCATGACGGAATAGTGTTAATAATCTAGATATTGATTTTGAACAGAAAGCTTTCATTCTTTTGTTTATCTTCTACTTTACTCCCCAATCATTCTCCCCGATCATTCTCCCCAATCATACTCCAAAAGGTAGATCGAATGGTCTGTTACTCACAGCCGCACGAGCATTCTTTGTTTCCTCGTCGGAGCTACTACTACCTTCCTCTTCATCTGCTGCTGTTGTTAAACCAGTATTCTGAAAGATAGAAGAGAGTGCTGCTTGTTGTCGTTCCTTCTCGTCCCATGTCCATCCTAATTCAATTAACTTATCTCTCCTAATGTCGTCCTTAGCAGTTCCAATACGCAATGAGTTGTCAGGATTTAGTCGTCTTAGATAAGTATGCAACCTCCTAGATTCCTCATTTCCATCTGGTGGGAATCTAATTACATATTTCTCTTCTCCATCACTACCAACAACCTTTTCCCAATTGTTCATATTCTCAGCAATCCTACATAAGGTTGATACATGTGAGTAGAATGTATCATCAAGGCGAGTATCTTTCTTGGCAGCCAAGTAATTATTGTGTTCATTGATTTCATTGATAACATATGATAGAAGATATTTAAATAGTGGAGACTTGTCCTGAAAGTGCTCAACTTGAACACGTGCCAATATTGATAACACATTAAAATGTCCTCGACGATCACCTTGTAGATTAGTGATAAGAATCTTGTCAGCCGCCATTTCAATGGCTCTGCGTTCGTCAACACCTCGACTCTTTGCTGCAAAGACAAATGATTGAATTTCCTCTCCAATATTGCGGTTGCGTGTTCTAGCCTTGCCATTTGTACTTCGTTCACAGGCATTGCGATGCTTGATGTCAAAGGATGTTGTATCCAATGGTTTGGTCGGAACGGTGGGGTCGTTACGAGTGGCTGCTTGTTTGGCATAAATAGTACCAACTTGGGAATCAGCATGGACACGACGTTCAATGAAATGCTTGTAGAAAGTAGATCCCATGATTGAGCTTGCACTTTCATCGGCGGTGATTGCCAATACTTCATCCTTTTGGAGATACCTTTGAAGTGCAATGGCAAAATCAAGTGTACCAGCCGAATTCATTTGTGTGTCGTATTCGGCAGGGCCAAATCTCCACTTGTCCCATGGCGAACGAGAGTTATAGGCTCTGGAGAAAGGTCGATGAAGGAAGATGAAGGAGAATTGCTCTGTATGTTCATTCCTATATGGCACAAGATTGATAGTACATATGAGTTGTTGTGATATAATCAATACAAATAGACACACATATGATATACACTTACCAATACCAAAATACTTTCAAGTACAAATGCTCAAACCCGCCATTATCATCACCCTCGGAATCACCAAGGGGTTGGAAACCCATATCTTCAACAATGAACGTCTCAGCACCCTTGAGGTCGTTAAATATGATTGTGTTTGTATCAAAGAAGAGGTAACGAATAACATTCAACCTGTTATCTTGTTCATCACCTTCCTTGAGCTTTTTAATACTCTCTTCAATGAGCTTCAGTCCTGCCTTTTGACGAGTGGCATCAAAATCTCTACTCCAACCCTCAGCAGATTTACCAAGAGGATCTAAGAACCAGTCAGTTTTACCCGTCAATCGATAATAAAAGTATACAGTAACAATCAAAATGTATGAAGAATCACCAGCTCGGATATTGTCATTATTATCATCCCCAATATTGTTCAACATTTGTTGAATGTGTTCCATGGCCTCATCAACATTGGCTGGTAACTCGCTAATGCTTGGTACTAGATCAACCTCTAACAAATTGGAAATCTCATCAAACAAAGTCTTCGGATCGTCAATGTGTTGTTCAATGATTGACTTGATACTATCCAATACTTCGTTATCCTCCATTGTGTCGTCGGTCGAGGCTGTAACATCTACATTGTTGCCATCCATATTGTTTGTATTATCTCCCCTCGACGGTTCAATTGGTAATTCTAATAATCCTCCTAAATTTGGTCCCCAACTAGAAATATTCATAAGATTATCCCATGTGCATTCTTTTGGATCTTTACCTATGAGCTTTGTCAATAGTTTGACCATAACAGCACCTTGTGTCTTAATTGAATCAATACCTCTTTTCCACACATCTAACTCCTTTCCTTGCAACATCTCCATTGGATTTGAAAGAAAGAAATCAATACCGCTATCCCTTAAATTCTTCTCTGTTGCAATCTCACCTATATTCAATACCATTGCTTTATTAATCCCACGCTTCATATTTCCATATTTGATGATATCATCTAGTAGGATAGGTAGGAATGGATTTAATTCGGTAATATCTTGATAACTCTTCATCCCAGAGTATGATTTTAGATCCTCATCATTAATTGTAATTTTCTTACGGATTAATACAAACAATTCCTTCAAATCATCTAGCAGTTCTGTATCATACCGATGGAAGTTGGTGATAATACGTGCAATTTCCCTGCCAATATAACGAGTATTATAAGTATCCTTAAATACAGCAGCACGTCCGACTTTGTCTTCACCAATATGATAAACTCCTCCACTATTCTTTTTAGCAGATGACATATCAAATGGCTCACTATTGAAGTCTCTTACTTCTAACTCCGCGTTAGGCGGCCTGTATTGGTCCTTCTTTACTAACTTTTCAATAACATGGTTACCCAATAATTCCAAAAGATCTTTTGCTATATCTTCTGTTGGTTTAAATGGCTCTGTCAAGACATCTGTTTTTGATAAATCCAAACTAATGACATTCTTGTTGGTATCATATGTTGGATTTGTAGGTGGGTCAGGGCTAGTTTTTATACGATTATTATACCTATCACCGGACGCAGAGGTTAATGCTTTGCGTCGTGCTGTAGTATCAGCTTCCATAATGAACGTTAATGAGGCCACTTACTTCTCTAGTACTTAATACTTACCCCCCTACGATAGCTATCTAAGTAAAGTAAGTCCTTTTTTCACCAAATAGCGTTGAGGTGACTCATCATGATTATCTTTCCTCCGGATATACACCATAATAATCACCATCCCATTACTCTTTGGTGGTCATGCTGCTCACTAACAATAAAGACAATTTCATTGCATATTTACATGACAATGTACCGCAGTTTGTCGCTTCAATAGTGACAAAACTTCAGAGTGAGCATGGTATAGATGTATCTAACTTCCAGGCTGATCATGTATGCTACCGCACAGACTCAATTGAGCAATATAATGAACTTGTAGAAGCATTACAATCATCAGAAGACTATTCTCTCCTTATTGAATCTGAGATTGGCGGTAGGATGATTGCAACATTCAAACTAACAACACCAATTAAAATCACATCATTAGATGGGTCTCTTCGGACAATTGATGTTGTTGAAATACCATCACCAAAAGAGGGAAGCTTTTATAGAGACGGTTTAGAGCACATCGAATTTGTGATCGGAGATCAGGTTGATACTCCACTAAATAACGAAATACACCAGGCTGTTCTCAAAGCTTATATGAAGAAGTATGCTAATGTTAACAGGACTCCAGGTATGGTCTGCTAGAGCAGACCACTTTTCAATAGGCCAACTTCTGGCCACTGTACCTCTGTGGGGGATCAACCTCAGATCAAAAGTGGCGGTGTTTTGGAAAGCTCTGCTCATGCTCTACATGACTGCACTATCGGTCAGATACCTATCTCACACCCCTAGTGCGCGAGTCCCACTTAAAAAATTAGTCTAAATGGTATCTTTGCACTTCAAGTCTCTCAATTCATAGCCATTTGGTTGACCATGCAGCACATGGCGATCTGGCACCCAAATGAGCCGAAAATCTCAAATTTTCTTCGCCCCCAAAGGGGGCTAATGTAGGGCAGAGACCACTACCCGGGGTGGATGGCGCTGCTAGTGGCAATCTATTACCATTATACATAGTGTGCGCGCGCATCAAACACGCGTGAAGGGTCGCGTGCGACCCTTTACGCGTGTTTCCAAATACCTACGCGATTTGAAAAGGTATTTTTTTGCACATTTTGGTTTATTTCACACCCTATATGGCTCATATCACGACTCTAGTACCCACAGATAGCAAGATTAGAACCTTCTGATCAAGTTACAACTTTGAAGTTTGAGCAAACTCCCTCGGAAACCCCCTCAATTTGAGTTACAGGCGGGTTCAAGTCTCCATTTTGGAAAGGATACCAAATCCTTATACCCTGAGTGCTGTTAACAGGACTCCAGGTATGGTCTGCTAGAGCAGACCACTTTTCAATAGGCCAACTTCTGGCCACTGTACCTCTGTGGGGGATCAACCTCAGATCAAAAGTGGCGGTGTTTTGGAAAGCTCTGCT